>Ga0157359_1001281_pt1 | contig 10185 bp, 1 predicted proteins | sample AttcapACBM3_FD_111482 | JGI IMG/M metagenome (GOLD analysis project Ga0157359, IMG submission 111482) | Fungus gardens microbial communities from leaf cutter ant in Botucatu, State of São Paulo, Brazil - Atta capiguara ACBM3 | ecosystem: Host-associated > Fungi > Mycelium > Unclassified ...
TCAGAATTCAAGTTCAGTCTTAGATCTAATGTTTCTCTGAACAAATATAGAGGAATTCAATAATCATCAAATCTCACCTGATCCTTAAAGTCTATCTGATTATACTTCTTTATCAGTATATATTATTTTTGAAGAAGAAGTCATTCAAGACAGAAAACAAACTATTATCAAGAATAGTAAGAAAGAAAAAGAATTTGTAAATGAATTGAGAAATAGGATAAGTTGTATTAATATGATAAATATTCTTAACTATGAGAGGCTTGAATGTACAACTTAAGAATTTGCTTCTATTACAGAAGAACTTTGGTACAAGTATTCTAAGAATGTTAATATTACTAAGTATCTTAAAGCATGATAGAATAAAGAGTGCAACAGAGACCTAGACATTTATCAAACATCCAAAAGAAGAATAGACTAGATAAAATACAAGAAGTTGGTAAGAACAGCTAAAAGAATCTTTTTGACAATAGAATTCAAGAAATTGTGTTTACTAACAAAAAACTATAGAATTTCATAAACTGGATTAAGAAACAAAAATTACCAGCTATGAAAGCTATCAAGTTTAATGAACTTCCTTACAATGAGTTAGACAATTTGTGATAAGCACTTCATCAATTCTACAATTTAGCTCAAGATAGACCAATTAATTTTCAATTTCTGGATGAAATTTCTTTGTGTTGATAAGTAGAATGGCTTTTATTTTTAAAGCTGAATTTATTGATGCTATCAATAAATATACCAGTTTGTCTACTCTAGGTCTTAATTATATCTTCTAGAATCATTGTGAACAGTAAGTGATGGTAAATACATTGATAAAATTGTTAATATAGCAAAATTAGGTATCAATTTTGGCTATTTGCCCTTTTATTTCAAGAAGTTAATGTTAATTATTATTATTATTCTAAAGCTCCACAAACTATCATATAATACCTCTAAGATATTTCAACCCATTGTTCTTCTAAATACACTAATTGAGAAAGCAATTAGTAGACTTCAAATTTATTCTATTGCCTCAAACTTTATCCATTCTAACCAAATAGAAGGTATCAATCAATAATCAATAACAGATGCTAGTATATATTCAACTCATCTTCTATAAGTGGGATGAATAAAGGGCCTTTATACAAGCATCCTTGTATTTGATATAGTATAATTCTTCCCTTCCTTAAATCACTAACTTTTTCCAATAATTTTGAACAAAGTGGGCTTTGATAATAAAATTTCCTGTTTTTTCTCCAGTTATTTAATTAACAGACAGACTTGATATATATGAAACTACTTTGTATCTTTTTTCTTCAAAGCTAATATAGGTGTGGAATATGGATCCACACTTTCCTATTTTTAATATTACTTCTATTTTTTTATATATTCAAAAAAAGAACTAAAAATATTTTAACTTCTATTCTAGTTTTGATTCCTTCATTTGTTGATGATAAGCTCTTTTATTTTCTTTTTAACCAATTTGGTTTGGTTATCAATCATAATAAATTAGAGGTCTTCTATTTCTCAAGATCAACAAAGAATGTTAATTCATCTCTACTAGATCTAAGACCTGTAGGAAGGTCTTTACTCTAAACAAATAATATAAATATGTGGTATTATCTGGAGTTTTTCTTTGACAAAAAACTCTCTTTTCATCAACACATTTACTACTATACCAATAAAGCTTTATACAGAACATATGTTCTTCCTATCACTTTATATAGATTCTAGCTTTGATATTTCAAAGGAGTGCTTTTATTCCAACCTCTTAAAGAATTAAAGAATATACAGAGAAGAGCAGCTTTATGGATCATAGAAGCCTTTCACACATCACCTATATGGGAAGTTGAGATAGCTTTATTCCTATTCACTTCCACATCAACAAAATCATTGGGTGACATTATCTTTGAGTAGTATCTCTTTCAAAACAACATGTAATAAACTCTATTCTAGATAAATATCACTCCAAGAAAGCTATTCCTTGTCATATGGCTACTTGCTATCTTACCTCCAAACAATGCTTGAAGATCAAGAGTCCCATAGTAGACACAAACAATTGTTTAAATGGAATTTTTCTAGCTTTTTAACAGTTTAAATAAAGAACTTTCTTCTAGTTTTCATCTTGTAGACACTTTTCCTGATTGTTTTTCTTTTCATTCAGTTAACCAAAAAAATACCAATGCAAGAATTGCTTATTGAAAAAAACTCAATAACATCTACAAGAATTCCTTCTTTAATCAAAACACCATACTTATCATATCTAATGCAAGTACTAAAAACAATATTACCATCTTAGTCTCATATATATAAAAAGATCTGAAATTGTTATCAAAACTGTTTATTATGCAATAAATATTTCATCAACTGAAACTAAACTTTTTGCTATTAGATGTGGCATTAGTTGAGCATCTCAAATACAAGATGTTACTCATATTGTTGTTATTATAGGTGCTATTTATATGGCCAAGCATATTTTGACACTTCTATTCATCCTCACCAACTACACACTATTGTTATATCAAGTAATCTGAGGAAGTTCTTTAACAGGAATAACAATGACTTAATTTCACTCTTGAATTATCCTAACAATAACAAATAGCCTCCTCATTTACTAGTTGATAAATAATCAACATCATGAGATAAATCCCATCCTACTTAACAAATTATAGAGTGGTTATATATATGGTTATATATATCATAGTCACAGGTCACATGATCATGTAACACAAAGAAGAATGTAAAAAGTTTTGAAATAAATGATATTATATAGTATGATAACAGTATGTTAGCTTTATAGACTTTATGGTAGGTTAGTTATAGTAATATAAGATTATTAAGAACATTCAAAAATTTTAAAGTCTTTCAAACTACTACAAATAGTTTATAAAGAACAATAATTCAGAAGGATTATATATGTTACAACTTAAAGACCTTAGTGTAGATCAATGAGAAGAACCTTGTATAGAATTTACATAAGAAAACTCAATAGAAAACCCTGTACATGATTGTCTACCTTATATACTAAACACTCATTGTCCATGCTTTACTACTTTAGCCTACTCTAAATAACCATATGTTCTCCTTAAGGTCAACATGTGTTAAATACATTATATAATATCATCCTTCCAAAACCTTCTACTCATTTCTATTGTGTTATGTGACCATGTGATGATGTGACCATGATAGTATCATAGTATGACTGTTTGTGATAGCCTCTTCTATTATCACACTCAATCCTAATCTTATATAAAAGGAAAAAGAATAGAAAAATAAAATATATAATAGAGAATGGGAAATAAAGTCCATCATTTGCAATTCTGACAATATATGGGAATGAAACAAAGAGTGACAGGAGGTATTACTGAATAGCATATTTTGTAGCAACCTCAAAAATAACATAGAGATAAGAATTAGCAAGATTGTTTAGTAACCATGTATAGAAATTAGAAATTGTATGGATTATCTGAGAGTATTATTTTGGACCAAAGACCACAATTTTTGACTGGGCTTATAAAGTAGTTGAATAGATGTTAAGTATCAAGATAAAATTATCAACAGTCTATCACTTTTTGACTGATGAACAGACAAAGAGAATAAATCAGGAGTTAAAGTAGTATCTGAGAATGTTATAAACTACTAACATGAATTATAGCTACACTTATTGACAACAGCAGAGTTTGCTTATAATAATAAAGTATATATGACTATAAAAATGACATCTTTTAAGGCAAAATATTCACAGAATCCAAAAATATAGAAAGAATGTAAAGATAGAAGAGTTTATAAAAGAGATAATATAAACTTAGTGCTACAATTGAAGACTCAAAGTGTTAAGTCAACAAAGAAATCTTATATTAGGGTTAGCACAAGAGCATTCAATAGAGTTCCAACTATAATGTATCTATCTTTATATACTAAACTAATAGTTCATACTATATGAATTCTAGTCTATTCTAAAGACTATGTATATTATATTATATACTGTTTGACATATAGTATAACATTGTCCTTTTGCAATATATGTGATCAAATGTATGATACAGTATCATATTATATAATGTTATACTAATCTCTAACCCTAAGTCTAAAATAAAAAAGAGACTAAGACTATACTAAGAAAGGTATAGAAAGAAATAAAGCAGAATACAAATAAAAAGAGGACAAAACCTAAATATAAGGTACAAGTGTTATTAAATACAAAATACTCAAGGTTCTAAATAGAGCAAAAAAGAACCGAAAAGTTGATAAGGTAGTTGATATAATCTTATAAGATTAGAAAGATAGATACAGTAGAGCTGGATTTATTCATCTTGATAAAAATCCATAAAGTCAATAATATGAGCAAGATAGTACTGTATAAGAAGTATTTGGAGAGGCAAAAGTTAGAGTTACTACTCTTAGTAAAAAATAAAAAACAAATAGAAGTATAAAGCCAAAATAATTGAATAAAAATGTGTAAAATAAAAACTAAGACACTTGTTATAATATTTATCTTTGGAAATTTCTAAGAAAATAGAATGGAATCCATCCTGATGTTCTAGATATTTGATTATGTAAGCATAGAGTAATGGTGCTTTAGTAATCAAAAACTGTTATAAATAAAGAAATTAATTTAGCAATAGTAGTAGAGTACAAACAACAAAAGTATTATAAGAAAAAGCATACTTATGTTTGAGTGACATAAGAGAACTTGATAGAGCTCCTACTACAAATGAGTCTACTTTATATATCTCTAGGAGTTGGTCTGTATACTTTTAACCTACTCTAAAGCTATAATTAAGTTTTTCTAGTAGTTTTCATAATATTCTGCCAAGTTATATGATTGTGTGACTATGACATATGTCACAATTTTGTTACATGTAACATGACATCACACACCTTAGCTAAGTCCAAATGAGGAAACTAAACTATAAAAGAAAAGAAAAATCATAAAAGACTAGAAAAAAAAATTAAGCTCATCCAAAAGATTTCTGACAAAAAGTCCAGAGTATAGAAAAGTAAATTGAAGATATATCTGAACAGTCAGTAGAACACCACAGATTTTCCTAATGTTTGGAAATTTACAAAAGTATAGAGAAGAGAAAAATAGATGATATACTAAATATACTTATAGATAACTTAGAAATATTCATAGTGCTAGGAACTTGTCCAACAATAATATATAAAGTAGCAGATAATTGTAGATGTAAATTTCAAGTACAAGAAACCAGAGTTTATAAAGTTTGTGGATAAAAACTTTGAGTACAAGTTTGTAAAGTTTACTAATAAGTGAGTTTTCTTATAGTCTATATATAATACTTTTACTTAGAAGAAAATAAAGGAGAATAAAATAAAAAGAAATATTAAATAGCTTATAACTTAGAGCAATATAAGATAAGATTAATACTTAAATAACTGAAGAATAGTATATTTACTAGAGTTAATATATTCTACAGGATGTTTGTACACATTTAATTATTAATATATCCTAATAAAATAATAACATGTATAAAGTAAACTAGTATATAATGAGTATGAATATTCAAAATAGCTCTGACATAGTAATTTCTTATCTTCATCCTTTCTCTGATAGAATAATCCAAGAGTTTGAATATATATATATATATAGTAAGGACTTTTTGTTAAGCTCTCTTATAAATCTGTAAACCCTACTTGAGTATTGTTGTGATAATTATCTTTAAAGAGTAGTTCAAAAATTTTATAAGATGCTGGCTAAATATTTCATAAAGCACTTTGAATTTCAAGAAACCTATAAATGGTTTATATGAAGCTAGATATACTATGAGATAAGAATGAAGTTTACCAAAACTGATTAAATATGTCTTTTTTTGATCTGAAGACAATAACAGATATGTTATAACTTAAGTCCAAGAGTTAGAACAGAAGACTACTCTTGTATTAGATAACACAAGAGAACTCGATAAAAAACTCTGTACAGAATAGTCTACCTTATATATACTAAAATCTCATGTCTATGCTAACTACTTCTAGCCTACCCTAAACAGCCATGTGTTTGCCTTAAGGTCAATATATGTTGCATATATTGTATAACATCATCCTTCCAGAACCTTCTACGTCCTTCTATGCATCTCATGACTTGTGACCATGTCATCTGATGTGACTAATATGTAACAATGTAATCTGGTCACCCTAATCCTAGTTTTAAGAATAGAAAAAAAGCTAAATTGAAAAGAAAATAAAAATAGAAAGGAAATGAAAATAATTTAGAGTCTACTGCTTTCAGTTTTGACATTACTATCAGGAGTATAATATGAAGTACATATATAGTACCAGCCAGATGTCAAAGCTAAACTTGACATTGTATACTTTTAGCATAACTGGTTCAGTGGCTGGTCTGTTTCTAACAAGATAGTTTCTAGAGTAAGTATTTTCAATTGCAAATCAATCAAGGAATTTTATGAATAGTTTTGAGTAATTACAATACTAGCCTATTTAACAAATTTATATACTAGCACTTAAGTGTGCCCACTTAGAAGAAAATGCTACAGAATATCCTTGAATAGTAAAGAGAAAACTCACAATGATAAATGTATCAACTACTTTTAACCCAGTGGTGTCTTTGATCTAGAAATCTAGGTCAACAACTCCCTAGTTTGCACCTTTAGATAATATAGAGGCAAAACCAATAGGATGATTGGCTAAACTCCTTGTATTTCTCAAGAAGTCTTCCAAATCTTCATCAGATGTGATATTTGCAAGTAGATTAACTGATCTAAAAACAGACCCTTAAAACACAGGAGCAGAGAGCAATCTCCACATATTGCAAAATCCTTTGTACAAGATAGATATATCTATCTTTTCAGCAAGGAGACTAATGTCAATAGAAGGATAGTCAAATGAATTCAAGTTCTGTATTCTTACAAAGCTGTCTATGCTATGTAAGGGCTAGTGTATTTAAGACAAGATTAAAATACTTATGGGAGATAAAATGAAAGTTAAGTAAATTGATTTGTAAAGTCAAGTTGATACTAGCAGAGTTTATTTCTGGACCAACTATTGTGTGAAAGAAAAACTCAATATGAGCAAAGTCTTTTGAAGGTAATGTATCATGAAATTCCTCTTTGTTGAATAGTAGTACATTCTTTGAAAGTCAGATAAAACTCAATTGATCCAGTCTGAAATGTCAGGCAAGAGATTCTGTCCTTATTATCTCCCATTCCTTCAGAGCTGCATTCTGGTTAAAATTATGTCATACTGAGATCAATACACTACACATATAGAGTGAATAATACACCTAGTCTTTTGTAAATTAGCAGAAAAGAACATCAATACTAAATTCTTCTTCATATTTGGATTATCAATAACAGTTGTAATACCTACTACTTCAAGCTCTTTTCTGTCACTGATACTAGAGTACAAGAGGATGTGAGGTGTTCTAAATACCTTACTTGATAAGATCACTGTTAGAGTTCAAGACAGTGGACTCTAACTATTTTATTTCTCTCTCTTCTTATTTGATATTTTTCTTTTCTTTTACCTTTTACTTTTGAAGGTTAGGGTTAATGTGACATCACTGCTACACACAAGTCACATAACAAGGTCACAGTCACAGTCATATGGCTACATGTCACACATAAAAGTATAGAAGGTTCTGGAAGGATGATGTTATACAGCATGCTTAACATGTGTTGATCTTAAGGCAAGCACATGGCTGTTTAGGGTAGGCTAGAAGTAGTTAGTACAGACTATGGGGTTTTAGTATATAAAGATAGAAAATCCTGTACTGAGTTCTCTATTGAGTTCTCTTATGTTAACCCAATACAAGGTTCATCCATTTGTCCCACTCTAAGGACTTGAGTTTGTAACAATCACATTCTTTTCAGCTATAATCCTCTTAGATATACTATTGACACTAAAACTAACTTTAGCTACTTGAAAGTTCATATCATTTGGTCCAACAGAAGTGATACTAGTCACTTGTGTATTAAAAAGTATGTGTATATTGTTTCTAGTATAACCTAAGAATGCAGTTGTTCTACTACTACATTTAAAATTTGAGTCAATAGTAAATTGATTTCAGCCTGTGGATGAGAATATCAACATCTCTTTTAAAAGACATAAGAAGTAAAAAAACTGCCTACTCATTCCAATGACTATACTATCATTAAAATTACAATTGAAAGAAAATTCCTTGTTTAGTTCTCTAGAGCCTTAGATTATTAAGTTGTTGAACAGATGGTCTGAATACAGTACCTGTGTGAACAACTGCCCTTTTGTTCCATAGAATGATAGTTCATAATAGCTTACACCACTATAATCTTGGAGATCATGTGTCAACTTCTCTGCCTATCCTCTATGGAGTAAGATTTATACTAGTATTTGAATGATAACCCATTTTTTTCAGGAGTGGTAACATGTTATTCCACCTTAAATCTTCACTACTGCTAATCTCCACATATTGATCCTATTTATCTTTTGATTCCCTGGTATATATAGTATAGCATCTTGGTTCATTTTGAACATGTTCTATATTTCTAGACAATTGCTTTGACTTACTGTGGGATATACATTTCCCAAGGACTTTATCCCTAGGATAATCCACAGATTGATGATTGAGGCCAATTTGGAGTATTGTTGTGTAATTCTGATCAATACAGCATACTTATCATTCCAGTTCTTGAATGTGATGACTTATGATCTCTCTACTTCAACTAGTAGGATGTTCCAGTCAGGGTTTTCTACCAGTTGAGATATGACTAATATACCACCAATACTATCTGATTTGTGAGATAAGATCAGCAGGACTCAAAGACTAAGTTAACTAATCTCCAGGAATAATAAAGTCAAATTTAATGTTTGTAGATAAAGAATTTAGATTCTAGTATACAATAACTCCAAATAAAGCTTGAGAGCTCAGCAGTACAAATGTTAATAATAGCCAATTTATGAAAGAAGCAATTATTAGTCAAGAGTGAGTGAGTTTGTGGAAAAACGAAATACATAGCATATATTTATGAGAGTAAGCATAACTATTCCCACTAGTGACTTCAATTTCTATCTAGAAGCAACTCTATATACTACTCATAGGCACATGGTGGAAATTACCACATTATCATTAATCAGCTTTTAATTAACTTCAGCAGCACTCCCCAATATTCAAGCCACAACTAGTGAAAACCACTCTGCTCTAATTGTGCATTAACTCATCTATAACTAGTACTGTATTTGCATACAAGGCTTTAAGTATCAACACTTATAGCTGCTATATCTACAAAATTGAATTAGAAAGATACTAACATATTGAATAAACATTCTACTTATTTATACTTATTGTTACAATTCTAAGCTTGGCTTAGGTTATAACTTAGACAAAGACTTGAGTAAGAGAGGAGAGAATAATCAAATGGTAAAGCATAAGAATACAGAATTGTATCTACAACTATTGATCATAAAAAAGAGTAAAGATATTCTTAAGAAAACAATGAGGAAAGTATAAGGAAAACATGAGGAAGCTTTTACTATCACATGAGATGCCAACTAATACAACATAAGGAATACTTAAGATACTGTAAATACAAGTCAAATATAAAACAAATTCTAATACATGTCCAAATTATAGAAAACATGAGGTGTAATTATTTGTATTACTCATAACTGTGATTAAAAGGCAGTAAATATAAAAGATAACTAAGATGAGAGATATATATTGTACTAAATATATATTACTTATCTAGAATAACAATCAAGTAAGAAAATTTAAGTGAGATGTGTCAGAATTACAAAAGTTGGACTTAGTTTTATTTTATTTTATTTTTCATTTTTATTTTCTTTTTGAGTTAGTTTTTATTTTTGGACTTAGGATTAGAAGTTAGCATGATATTATATGTCACTGTTATAAACTATTGCATAATTTAACTTGATGACATATATCAGTCACTGTCACACTTGTCACACAATCATGTATCATAATAGAAAGTAGTAAAAGATTCTGGAAGAAATAATGTTATACAGTATATTTTATATATGTTAACCTTAAAGCAGACACATGTGTAATGACCTTAAGCTTGAGCTCAGGTTGCAATTAAGACAAGGACTTGAGGAAGAGTAAGGGAGATTGTATAAGTGGTAAAGCGTAAGGATACAGGAGTGTATCTATGCTATATATACAAGTCCATAGTAAAACAACGAGGCATACATGAGGAGTACAACATGAGGAGACCACACGGATAAAGTAAGGTAACA
>Ga0157359_1001282_pt1 | contig 10180 bp, 9 predicted proteins | sample AttcapACBM3_FD_111482 | JGI IMG/M metagenome (GOLD analysis project Ga0157359, IMG submission 111482) | Fungus gardens microbial communities from leaf cutter ant in Botucatu, State of São Paulo, Brazil - Atta capiguara ACBM3 | ecosystem: Host-associated > Fungi > Mycelium > Unclassified ...
ACTAATTGTTCTATTAGTAATTACAATATACATTGAGGTATTATAATTCAAAAACCTTAGAGTAGGTCAATAAGAGAAACCTTATATTAGGGTTAACACAAGAAAATTTGATAGGGTTCCTAGTACAAACTAATCTACCTTATATACTATAGATTGTGGTCTGTACACATACTATTCTACCCCACCCTAAAGTATATGTATTTGCTATAAGGTCAATATGCTATTGCTATATTATATGACATTATTTGTTTTAGGTCCTTTTATATCTTTTATCATGTCATGTGATTCTGTGACTGTGACAGTAACATATAACATCACACTAACCCCTAGTCTTAAGTCCCAAAATAAAAATAAAATAAAAATGAGAAAGGAATTAAAAATAATTAGAGTCTATTATCTTCAACTCTGATAGGAGATACTGTTCTATCTAACTATCTCTCTTAGAGTAATATCTGGAAGTGAAGTGGAGTTTCATGTCAAGCACTGTTCTTAGGAATCTAAGAAAGTTTGAGACAAATTCAAGTCACCAATAAAATAAGTAACTATATCTACATAAACCCACAGTCCATTAGCAAGTTTAATGAGGATAGTGATATCAGATTTGAGGCACCATAATAATGGAAGATTATGAATTTTTCTAATTTTGTCAAGCTTCTTCTCAAAGAATGTAAGGATATCATAATCATGTTATAAGAAGAAAGAGAGGTCAATGCTCTATAACAATGATGAAACATCATCAGCATACATTACATGCTGAATATGTGGCTCTGGGCAACTCAAGATGAACTATTGGAATGGTATTGTATACTTACAGATTGATGTGGCAATAATATTGATTATCTTAGTCTGTGTGGTTCTTCTGTTGATCTCTTTAAGACCATCTAAGATAATTACCCATTCTTCAATAGGAATATTCTAAGAAGTAACTTGCCATAGAGGTTTGATGAGGAGCTTCTCAAATTGAACTCATTGTGTAGCAGTGAAGACAGTAGAGTTTTCTAGAATTTCATGATCAATGATATCAGCAATCAGAAGAAATTTGACAACAAGTTGGTAGACAATTGATGTGAACATGCAATTAGAATTAGACAAGACATGGATCACAAACAACTTTGTCAGCTTATACAAAGTCAAAGTGATAGTATCTGTTGTCAGTATAAATATGGCTTGCTTAGATAGTTGATCAACTATGACTAGGATCATGTTATAGTTAGATGAGGATATAAGTTTTTCAATGAAATCTATAAAAATTGAGTTCTAAGATTGTTTGGAAATCAGAAGTTGCTTAAGTGTTCTATAGGGTTTATTATACTATGGTTTGGACCTTATGCAAATAACATAAGAATTGCAAAAATTTTTTGTATCTGTGCATAAAAACAGCCAAGTATAGTTATAATAGATAAATTCCAATATTTTTGCAGTATGTAAATTTTCCTATTTTTGAGCAGGAGTCTGAATATATTCAATAACTAATATTTCTCTGGTTGGCAGAGGTGTTCCTACAGTGTCTTGTCTTGTCTAATTGCTGACCAGATGTTGCTATGCAAGCTATTGAGGTTAATAATGATAGCAGCCTAAAGATTTAGAGAAACTGGAGCCATGGTCTAGAGAGATGTAATAAGTTGGCTATGAATAAAGATGAGACACATGTTGTACAGGTTGACAGAGTTGTACACAGCCCTTCATTTTCTTGGGCAGAGGTTTTCTTTATAAGTAATGGTGTCTAGCTTTGATTCTAGACATTCTGAGTAAAATCAGATAACAAGATTAAATTAGGAGAGGAATTCTGACTATCTTGCTTAGTGGTAGGAGAGTATTTTGGTAGTTGAGAAGTATTCCAGATTCTTGTAATTCATAATAACATCTATAGACTGTTGTAATCTTTCTAGATAGTAGTACCAAGTACAAAAGACTTTGAACATCATGAGAAGTTCTTTGTTATATATGTTATAATTGAGCTCTATAGCCTTGAATGAGCAAGAATGGAATACAACCAGGTGAACTTCCTCTGTTAAGATTAAAAGAATAGCTATAAGAGTGTATTTTGATATGTTAGTTTCCACAATCATTTGAGTATTGGAAATCTAGTGGGTGATAATCAGGGTAGAGGTAAATGCTTTCTTGAGAATATTAAATGCTTCATAGCAGAAGAAGTCATAATTCCAAGTAGTATTCTTCTGAGTTAGTTGAATCAGTGAAGCAGCCATATTTGAGTAGTCATAAATGAATCTATGATAGTAATTAGCAAATCCTAAGAATGCTTATACATTCTTAATTTTCCCAGATTTAGGCCAACTCTGGATCATTTTGATTTTATATATAGTCCAGCCTTTCAGAATTGTCACAATACTTCCTTGATATGGTCTTTATGTTAGAACATATTATCTAAATAAATGAGAATGTTGTTGAGATAAACTACTATACAGACATTGAAGAGATTCAAAAAAATGTCATTTATGAACCATTGGAAGGCTGCAAGAGCATTAGTCAGACCAAAAGTCATAACTACCCATTTAAAAGATCTGTATTGAGTACAGAAAGCTGTCTTCCATTTGTCTCCTTTCACAACCCATACTATATAATATGTATGATGAAGGTTGATTTTTGTATACATATATGCTTTCTTAAATGAGTTGAGGAGATTGGATATTAACTTTCTTTTTACAAAAAGTACTGGTACTCTATGGGAGAAGGAGATCAGTTATATAAATCTGGTATTGAGATTTTTGCTAATAAATTCCTTGAAAGCTTCTTGTTTGGTAGTTCAAAGTAAGTAGATCATTCCAACAAGCAATTTTTCTCCATTTTATAATTTGATTTGTAGATCATATGAATAATGCAGAGCTAAGGTTCTTGCTTTGGTCTTACTGAAGATGTTGGTGAACTTGTGGTACTCAGGTGGAATAGTAAATAAGTCAACTGGTTCATTCATAATCCTTGCTGCTCTTCAAGTGAGGTTAGTAGGATGGAGTGTGAGATGGAAAGTAGTTGACCTTACCATTCATACTACTTGGATACATGACTATACTCTAATAATAGCTATCTGTAGACTAGAAGTAGTTGTGATTTTGAGACTTGGGGTTGAGATGCTAGGCAGGGGTTCTTTAAGGGTAGAAATTACTAGAAAAGTTCTAGAGAGGTTATTCTTTTTCCATAAGTCTAATCAGAAAGTGGTAAACTTAGTAGCCCAGTCAATTATTAGATTGTATTAAATGAGCCAGTTATATCTAAGGACTAGAAAGCAGGAGGAGTTAAGCAGGATAACATATACATTCAAGATCATTCAGTCTCTGGATAGAAAAGCAATAGATAGAGAAGTAGTTTTGGTAATAGTATTGTTTGATGATCCATCAAATAATTTTAACTTTATAGATAGAGTGGATTTTGTAGAAATGTTATGCTTTAGTATAAATGTAAAATTAATCAAGCAGTACATGAATCTAGAGTTTATGAGAGCACAGAATCTGATCTGCAGACCAGTAATAATGTGAGTGAGAGAGTAAGTGAATTTAGGTCAGAAAGAACAGTAGTATTAAGACAAATGGAATTCTTATTTGTACAGACAAGATCACTATGGCTTACATTCTGTGTAGAGTTAGTGGGACTATATTCAAGTTTTCTAACTGAATAGCTAGAGTTGCTTCCAAAACAGGGGGTACAGCTTCTATATGTTTGGTCTGGAACCTAATAGCTCTAAATTAGTATAGAAGATAAACCTTGACTTTATGGCTTTTGTTGCTGTAGTGTATATATAGGTTATTATTTATAAGTCTTTTCCACTCATTTATAATGAACCTCCCATTACTTCCTAGTCAGCTGGATATATCAATTTGAGGAGGAAAATTTGAGGAATTACCTCTCAGATTTGGCTTATTAATCAGAGTAGATGTGGGTTCTAGAATTGTAGTATATGAAGATAGTTATGCAACTGGTTGTGTTTCCATTCTCATTTCCAGTGTCAGTTGTCAATGATTATTGCTAAGAAGTACATCAATTAGAAAGTAGATAGCTTTTCTTCTTTCCTTAGACAGATAGAGTCTTGTAGTTAGTGTAGAAGTCCTTGGTAGTATCTATAACAAAGGACATTGTCTCCCCAATCCAGTTGGGACATATACCTCATGAATTCAATGTTATAGGTGGTAATCCCATTACCAGTTTTCATTTGCAGATTGTCTAGTACAACTATGATATCTTCTGTAAGATCAGATGAACCAAAATGGTATTGTAACTCTTTTAAGAATTAGAATTAGTCTTCAAACCAGTCTTGGTAGACTCCCTATTCTTTCTGGTCTAACCTGATCTCAAACCAATTCTAAGCTACTTTAGTTAAATAGGTCATTGCAAAGTTTATCTTTACAGTATCTATAGTGAATTATATAGGGTTTGTACAGAAGTAGAGTTAGTATTGGAAAAAAAAATTATTCAACTTATCTGGGTTAGTACCATCAAAATTTTCTAGCATTCAGAATTTAGCTACTGAGGATGTAGAATTGTTTGCTAGTATAAGATTGGCTATTAGTTTTCTAAGGGCTTTAGCTAAGAAGTCTATAGAGTGGGAGAAGAGTGGTTGCAGAGAGAGTAGAGGCTATTCTGTTTTAGATACATCTATCTAGTTTAGATCATTGTCTGCTAGTATAGTCTCAGGATATATTTTCTAGGAGAACAAGTAGTTCAGTATTATTCTCATCAAGTACCTAAATTATCAAGATAGTATAGTCAGGTTGGTAAATTGCTTACTTAATTGTTGAGCAGTCGAAATTACTATAGAAGATATGAAATTTCTATAAGAAAAGACCATGGGATTTTTTTTCTTTTTTTTTATTAGGGTTGCAAAAGAATTTGTGTGACAGTGGCTATGTAGTTTGATAATATTGTTAGAGACAAATCATACTTGCTGATTTATCTATGATAGTAACTTAGAAAATGTGATAGAAGAGAGAACTTAATAACTATGTATGGAAAAAGAGGCATATATGGTACTTACATGAATATGATAACCTTGGCTTCAACAGATAATATTACACCTAGCCTATATATTGCATGGTTATAAATTTGGATAACAAAGAAGTTTGGATGGAAGAAATACAAGTGTGGCATAGTTTAAGTTAATTATCAGACTGAAAAATAATACATCATAACTATGTTCTTAAATATAGAGATGACAATCTAATAATATTTACTTTGTACACACACTAGATAGTCAGTTACTATAGAAATTGTTATTTAGACTCTATAGATTGATGAGGAATACAGGATCAAAATATTTGGTCCTTAGATTGATTGTTATGGGACGCTTTGGACATGAACAATTTTTATTTTCTTTTTCTTTTATTTTCTGACTTTATAGAAATTTTGTTTTCTTTTTCTTTTTTCTTTTGGGCGATGAAGAGGCACGTGACAAGGAAGTCACATGACAGGTCACATGATGTGATGTCATAGGCCTAGACCATGGTGGAAGGATCTAGAAGATGACGTCAGGGCACATGAAGTATACATGGTGGCCTTGAGTAAGAAGTGAGGCAAGCATGAGGTTGAAGTATGGACAATAGGGCAGGTCTAATTATTAGTAGCATGGACCATGAGACATTTGTATAAATAGAGCTCTAATTAAGAAGAGGCTCCTTGTCGAGTTCTCTTGTGAAATCCTATATTATACTTCTTCTTTGAGGTTTACTTGTTAGTGAGATCATTGGATATTGTGTCTAAGTGGTTGCCACAACATTGATGGCAGTTGAAATTGGAGTGTTATCTATCCTAAAAGTATAGATATCAGAGAGTATATAACAATAATCATAGTATTGAGTGTCTTATAATCTTGTATTAACTAAAGAGAATTATCATTTTTCTAAATAAAGAATACTAGTATAGCTATAGAGAACTTAGAGATGTATCCTTCTAGTACAGAGATTTCCAGCCAAAAAAGCATCAAGCTCTGACTACTCTACTAGTAACAGGTAAATATATCTTGGATGATTTGAGCTTAGCTTCAGATACCAATTCAATAGCATAGTCTTATCTGTAATAGTCTAGAAATATGTCAAAGTCCTCTTTTGCAAATACTAACTCAAAATGCCAAACATAGGGAAAAATCACCAAGATATTTTTCTTTATAGTCTGATTTTATTAAAATGCTTTTGAGAGATATTACAAGGAGGTAGCTATAACATGGAAATTCAAGTTCCATGATTCAGAAAACATATATATTATGTAAATTTAGTCTTCCAACTCTTTTATATACTTATTAGGTATAGCAGAGTATTATAACTTAAAGACTTTAGTATTGGTCAATTTTACATAAGAAAACTTAATAGAAAACTCTGTACAGGATTGTCTACCTTATATACTCAGACTTATAGTCTATGCTACTACTATAATTAGCCTACCCTAAATAACCATGTATCTACCTTAAGGTCAACATATATTATATATATTGTATGATATTATTCCTTCTAGAGCCTTCTACTGCCTTCCATTATGTCATGTGACTGTTTGTGTCAGTGACATGTCATATTAAACCCCAATCTTAGTTTTTTCAAAATAGAAAATAAATAAAAATAAAATAAACTTAAGTTTACTGTCCACAATTCTGATAGTCTCAATGTAGGGTGTCCAGATCAATGACTGTAGCTATACAAAGAGAAGGAATGAGTAAAACAGTAGCTCATACAGAGACTGCAAGTTGTTCTTGAGTGAAAATTAGTTTGAAGTTGTGAGAGTTGACTATGGCATAGCTAATATTCCCTTCTTTAGGATAAATGTTCCACTATCTAGTGAGAGCATCTGGTTTAGTATCAAAATGACCAGAATAGAACCTGATAATAAGGTTGAACTGAGAAAAATATTTAGACCACTGCACTTGCCTCCAGATTAATATCTTGGTAGTAAAAAAGTACTCAAGGTTTTTATAATCTGTAATAATATTGATGGGATAGGCTAGACCTTTTAAATAGTGTCACCAAATTTTGAAAGCTTCAAAAATAGCAAGTAATTTATTATTATATATATCATAATTCAACTCTGTCATAGTAAAAGTGTGGGAGTGAAAGACAACTGAATGAACTTCATTTTCTTCATTCATAATGGAAAGGATTGCAGCAAGAGCATAGTATGAAGCATTAGTTTCCATAATAAGTTGAGCATCAGAAATCCAATAAGTGAGAATGGGAGTGGAGGTAAATGCTTTCTTAAAAGAGCTGAAATCATCATGACAGGAGGAGTCAAAATTCCACAGAATGTCCTTCTGGGTAAGGCATGTCAATGGAATGACAATATCTAAGTAGTTAAAGATAAACTAGCAATAGAAATTAGCAAAACCTAAGAAAGATTGAATATTCTTGACTTTTTTAGGCTTTGGCCAGTCTTGAATAATCTTTACTTTGTTATCAAACATGGTAAGACCAGAAGGAAAAAGAATATATCCTAGATACTCTACTAACTCAAAGTGAGATTTGTATTTCCCTACTTTGGTATGAAGGCCAGCCTTATAGAGACACTTGAGTACTTCCTTAACATGCCAATGATGTTTGGACATGTTATTTGAGTAGATGAGTATATCATTCAGATAGATCACAACACAAACATCCAAAAGGTCAAAGAAAATGTCATTCATAAATTGCTAAAAGACTGCAGGAGTATTAGTAAGACCAAAGAGCATTATAAACTACTTGAATGATCTATAATGTATCCTAAAATCAGTTTTTCATTCATCACCATTGGTGATGTGAACCAAGTAGTAAGTATGGTAAAGATCTATCTTTGTATATATCTGAGCTTTGCAAGATGAGTCTAGTAGATCAGAGATGAGTGGGAGTGAATAGTGATTCTTTTTGGAAATGTGGTTAAGGCTGTAGAAGTCAACACAGAGACATATTGAACCATCTTTCTTCTTAACAAATAAGACTGGTGCACTATACAGAGAGGAGGTTGGTTGAATAAAACTCATATTGAGATTTTCCTCAATGAATTTCTTGAGAGCCTCTTGTTCAGATGCTAAAAAAGAGTATATAGGGCCAGCCAGAGATTGAGCACCTTCTTCCAGATTGATTTTGAGGTCATAAAGATGATGAGGAGTGAGAACTTCAGCTTTGGTTTTGCTGAAAATATTAGCAAATCCATAATACTTAGAAGGGATATTAGAAAGATTCAAAGCCTCTGCAAGTTTTGCAAAGTTAGCCTGAATGTCCAAAGAGTAAAGACAAAGTTCAAAGTTGCTAGAGTCTGGAAGTTTTAATATGTACAAGAATACTGCAGTATCAATGATAGCGATGTTAAGTCACTTAGAGGTAGACATAGAGATCTTAGATGTAGGTATAGAAACTGCAAAATCTGATGATTGCAGAGGGGTGTCAAAAAATAACAGAGATGCCAATGATATGTTGGCTACAATGCAAGAGAGAGTGAGATTTTCTTACAAAGATGGATGAAAGTTTATCAACCCATTTACTCAGCCAATTAGTGAATTTTATTAGGCGAGCCAGTTGTATTCAAGGACCAAAGAGTAGGAAGAATCAAGTAGAGTGACATAGAAGTCTAGATTCATACAATCACTAGTAGGGAAGGTTATGGACAAGTTAGCAATTTTGGAGATGGTGTTGTTTGATGAACCATCAAACAAATGGAGAGCAACCAGAGAAGTTGCAGATGTCTTCAAATAGTAAGTATCTACAAATTTTGAGTCTACAAAGCAATAAGTAGACCCAGAGTTAACAAGAGCTCAGAATAGGATTTTATTAAGATGATTCTAACCAAGAATCAAGAGAGAATAAGAATCAGAAAGAGCAGATGTATTGAGTCAGATAGGACTCATTGCTACACAGAGAAGTTCAACATGGCCCTTAGTCTGTGTGGAATCCTAGGAATTGCTTTCTATTTTTCCAAGGGTTTCTCAGAAGCAGTTGCTAAAGTACTATAGTCTATTTCTTGGGATAGGAGTTCAATTTGTGGTCTTCTGCACCACAATAGAAGCACAGATTGTTTTCAAGATGCTTCTTGTGCTCATCACTGGTCAACTTGCTATTACTGGCCAGCTTAGAAGAGAGATCTATCTGCAGAAAATTGGATTGTTTCTTGGAAGCAGAGGACAAGGGTTTGAAAGGAGATAATTTGGAAGATGAAGCTGCCAGAGATATGTTTGCCTTATTCTGGAAGGCCACAGCATTACTAGTGGAGGAAGCTTTATCTTGCTTCTAGAAGTGAGACTCAAGAGCCTTTTTTTCTGCCTACTGTTAGGATGACTGACAAAAGCCTACAGAGATTTACAGAGTTCTCCAGAAAATCTAAGAGAACCAAATAAGGTTCCTAGAAGATGGTGGCTATCCTAAATACTCAAAGTTTTCCATTCCAATCACATAGAACAATAGTGGTCCAAGCTAGAATGATGATAATAGTTATAGAAGTAGCAGAGAATGCTTGGGGCTCAGCAGGGGTTAGTATCAATTGGGGGAGCAAACTTTGTTGGTATCTACATAGAGTAGTGGAGTTTGGGTGGTCAAACATCACAGGTTTTTGACAGCAGTGTTAGGTCCCAAGGCTAAGTCCTCTTATATCTGCCTAGTACAGTAGTGTTTGCAGTCATGTTCCCAGTAGCAGTAATTAATGGTCATCACTAAAGCATACATATTCTGGAACAAGGGGTGTTTTCCTTGTTTTCAGGTATAGATTGGGTCCTGAATCTAATTTACAAGATCCTAGTAATAGCAATGGTACAAAATACTGTTTTATCAACCTAATTGGGAGGCATAGCATATGAAATCCATGTTGTAAGTGGAAATCTTGTTATAGGGCTTCATGCAGAGATTATCCAGTATGTTAGCTGCTTCACCAATAGAATCCAAAAGACCAAAATGTCAACATAATTTGTTAACAAACAGGTTTCAGTCAGGAAGATAGTCTTGTAGAATGCTCTGGTCTTTCTGGTTGAGGCTTACCTCAAATCAGTCTTGGGTGACTCTAGTAAGATAGGTTGTTGCAAAATTGATTTTCACAATATCTATATCAAATTGCATGGAAATAGTGTAGAAGTAAAGATGACATTGGAATAAGAAATTATTAAGCTTGTTAGGCTTAGTATTACTGAAAGTGTCAGGAATGTGAGCTTTAGTTCCTCTTGAATTAGTGTTAGGACCAGAAGTCTGATTAGTATTAAGAGTGTGTGCAAGTCAACTAAGTACACTAGCTAACT
>Ga0157359_1001283_pt1 | contig 10172 bp, 2 predicted proteins | sample AttcapACBM3_FD_111482 | JGI IMG/M metagenome (GOLD analysis project Ga0157359, IMG submission 111482) | Fungus gardens microbial communities from leaf cutter ant in Botucatu, State of São Paulo, Brazil - Atta capiguara ACBM3 | ecosystem: Host-associated > Fungi > Mycelium > Unclassified ...
AACTTCTGAATCACTCCTAAACCTCTAAGAGTGCACCTAAGGTTCAGATATCACAAATAAGTGAGTAGTTCATTTTGTGATAAACAACAAATGCCAGAATTTTCTTAATCTATCTTATATGCATAAGATAGGTAAAGAGTCTTCATATAAGTACTCTTGGGTTTAACATAGCACAATTCTTCCCTTCCTTGAATCATCATCTACTTCTAATAATTCTAACTGTTGTGGCAACTACTAGACACAAAGTCCAATAGCTACACAAGCGAGTAAAGCTCTCAGTAGACAATTAAGTGGGAAAAATCACAAGAGAACTCAACAAGGAGTCTCTGCTAAATTAGAGTTCTATATATACAAAACATGCCTGGTCCATACTACTAATAATTAAGCCTGCCCTATTGTCCATGCTATAACCTCATGTCCATCTCATTTCCTACTCAAGACCACCATGTTGTATACATGTGCCCTGACATCATCTTCCAGATCCTTCTACTATGTTCTAGGCCTATGACGTCACATCATGTGACATGTCATGTGACTGTGGTGTCACATATCTTCTTCATTGCCCAAAAGAAAAAGAAAAGAAAAGAAAAACAAAATCAATGTAAAATCAGAAAAATAAAAGAAAATAAAATAAAAATTGTTAGTGTTCAAAGTGTTTCATAACACTAACCAAAGCAAGCTTTAATTCTAATATTTCCCTTTTCTTCTCCAATTACTTAATTAACAAATAGATCCAATATATTTGGAACAATTTTATTTCATCTTTCTTTAATGCTAACATTGGTGTTAGACAGGACTTTGCTCTCTCTTCCACTCTATCTGCTCTTTATATTGCTCTAATTTTTCATATTTTAGAAAAAAAAACAAAAAATCTATAAATTCCCATTCTAATTTCTTTTCTTTTGTTTGTTGACAACAGTTTTCTTATTTCTTAAAAAATCTTTTTAAATTAAATGCAAATATTTTTTGTAGTTATAGTATTATTTCTTCTCTCTTCAAACAATTTGGACTTGTCATTGAACATAATAAGTCTAAGGTTTTTCATTTCTTTAGATTAATAAAGAACTTTAATCTCTCTCCTTTAGACTTAAGACTTTTAGGAGATGTTATTCTCAGACCTAAGAACATCTGGTGATATTTGAGATTTTTTTTAACAGAAAACTCTCATTTTGACATCTCACTCACTATTATACTAATAAAGCATTGTTTACTATTAAGAGTATGAAAATGCTAGGAAATTCAATAAAAGAATTATTACTAGTATACAAATGGCTTTTATTCTATATATATACTTCCTATTGCATTATATAGTTTTCAGCTCTAATATTTCAAAAGAGTGCTATTATACCATTCTCTTAAAGATCTAAAGAAGATGTAAAGAAGAGCAGATATTTAGATTATAGATACTTTCCAAACATCACTCTCATAGAGAATAGAGGTTATTACTGACCTTAACCTTTATCTCGACAATATTAGTAGTTGACACCATCTCAGAATGTCATCTCTCTCTAGACAACATGTTATTAACTCTCTCTCTTAAATAAACATCATTCTAAGAGAGCCAAACCTTATCATATGGCAACCTCTCAACTTATGGCCAAACAGCTATCAAAAATCAAGAGTATTATAGTAGATACCAACAATTATTTAAATGAAGTTTTTTCTTTCTTTGATTGTTTAAATAAAGAACTTTCTTTAGGTTTTTGTCTAGTTGATTCTTTCTCTAATTGTTTCTCTTTTCTGACAGTAAACTGAAAAGATCCCAAATTGTTAACTATTCAATGGAACAAATTAGATAACATTTACAAGAACTCTCTCATTAAACAGAATGTGATACTTATTGTAGTGGATGTGAGTATTAAAAACAACATAGTCACTATAATCTTTAATACTCATAAAGAGTAAGAAATCATTGCCAAAATAACTCATCATATAATGAATGTCAATTCTACTAAAGTAAAACTCTTTACTATTAGTTATGAGATCAACCATGCTACTCATTTACTAGATATCAATCATATTATCACTATTACAGATGCTATCTCAGCAGTCAGACAGATCTTTGATATGTCAATTCATCCATACCAGTTATACTCTATTATTATATTGAAGGATCTAAAGAAATTCTTTAATAAGGACCCTAACAACATCATTAAATCTTAGGATTGTCTAGATAGTGTCAAGTGGTTCTCATAGATGTTAGTTGACAAAGAAACAAAGAGTTTTAAAATTGACTCTGTACTCCCAAACAAATCATTATGGGAATTTAGTAGAAAAGAGGAGTACAACTCTATTATTCAAAAATAACAAATGATTTTCCAAGTATCAGAATTCAAGGAGAAAAAATTCCTTAAGTTAAACAATGATGATTTGTTCCACTTATACCAAGAGTTGAGCTTAATTAAAATATTTTAGCTCCTTAAATTTATTATGAGCTTGAGTTGTAAGACTAGTTATAAATCATACACCAATCAGTGAATATAGGCTTAGATTTTTTCTCAAAGAATCCATTGTATATTCTTACAGTGATTATTCCATAAAGACAAGGAGATATATTCTATTTGAATATTTGCAGTATAAAAAGTCTTGAAATCTGAAAAGAAAATCCAATTCAAAAGATATTTTAACTTTCTTAGAGTTCAATTCTGGAGTATTTTGCTTTCAAGAGAACATCATGTAAAAAGAATAAATTTTTTCATTTATATATTTTAGTTTTTTCTTTTCTTTTCTTTTTGAATTTTTTAAAATCAGATATAAGAGTTTATGTATATGATGACAAAAGGTATTTTTAAGGAAACAATAGGAAAATTATAAGGAGAATATAAAAAACCACTACTATATAAAACACTAACTGATAAAATATGGGAAATATACAAAGTATAGTAAATATGTTATGATATGAAGTGAATTCCAATACCTATAAAAAAACTCTTTGCTTCATCTAAATTCAAGTCTATAGTATCTACTAAAGCTTAAGTCAATTCTGTAGTCATTTCATTCTTTAAGTCTTATACTAATATCCTGCTATAATATTGCTAGACTCTCTTGACTCCCATAGTACTACTGTAGATGCTTACTTGCTCTCTTATGACTATTGACTCATCTTTTCCAGCCACTAACCAATGAACTCTCACTATCTAGCAATATTTCACTAAGATTTCTAACCATTATTATAAACTGACTTTTGAGATTTCTGAGATATTTACTTTCTGACTTCCAAATATGATTCTAACATACTTAGGAGTGCTTTTACATCTGTTCTTATTCACACATAAATTAGTCTCTCATATTTTATCCTCTAGTAACTCATTATCTAAACTTCTAGTTATTTCTTATACTACTATTTTCTAGCCACAGAAAATTCAAAAGAAGTTGGAGATAGTAGAAAAGAGATCAAATTTCTCTGAAAGTGAATCTTAATAGAAAATATTGTTATAACATACTTAAAACTTTTAAATTTTGTTCTTTTATTTTATATCTATTTTTCAATTCTATCTTCTTGTATAATGAGAGAGAATGTGACAAATGTCACAGAATACAAGATAATGCATATGATTATAATCATATAATAAGATATAATTCTAAACATAATATTATAGATATATGTATATTAGGGTGGAATTTAGTATATATATATATATAATGTATTTAAGAACAGTAGAAATATCATATAATTAAATTGACTTAGTGACACACTTCTTTTATCTTATTTACTTTCTTTTGTTTGCTTCTCTTTACTCTGAAATCATAACTATATAATAGTTAATATAATATACAAGTTAAAGTTAAGATTGTTATCTATATCCAGTTACATTACTTTGTAAAATAAGAGAATAGTATAAGAGTATATAAAGTACTTAGTTAGATAAAAAAGCTTTATAGCAAAGTAATAACATCTGAAAAAAGAAGATAGACTTAGAGAATACAAAAGAAGTAGTAGTAGAATTTGAATAGAGGCTGAATACAAAACTTAGAAGGTAAAAAATAAAGTAAAAGATAGAGATAAGTGTTAAAAGTATAAATATTGGACCTTAATTTTATTTTCCATTTTATTTTATTTTATTCTTTTATTTTTATTACTTTCTTTTTCTTTTATTTAGGGTTAAAGTTTAGTGTAATATAACAAGTCACATAGTAGATCACAGATCACATGACCTGTCACAGTCATGGAATACAAGAGAAGGATATAGAAGTTTTTAGTATAATAATATTATATAGTATGTACAATATATATTAACCTTAAAACAAATATAGTTACTTAGGGCAGGCTAAAGTAGTAGAGCATGGACTATAAGCCAGTAGTATATAAGGTAGACAATCTTATACAGAGCTCTCTATTGAGGTCTCTTGTGTTAACTTTAATACAAGGTTCAATTAATTAATCTACTCTAAGATCTTTGAATCATAACAATAAGTCCTTCTATATCTTATCCATCCTCTTTTGTACTACTTTCACTTGAAGTATGAACTACACATATCAATAAGTTACTATAACTAAACAATAGTCTTTATATTTCTGCTTATTATGAGAGTAGTGAGAAGTGGATTTTATTTATTTTCCTTTTCTATTTTCATTTTCATTTTTATTTATTTTTTAGTTTTGAGCTTAGGGTTAGGGTTTAGCATGATATTACAAATCACCATTACAAACTGTTACATTACAATGCTGTTACAGTTACACTATCACATAATTATATGATATAATAGAAGATAGTAAAAGAATCTAGAAGGAATAACATTATATATATATAATATGTTATATACATGTTGACCTTAAAGAAAACACATGGTCATTTAGGATAGGCTAAAGTAGTAGAACACAGACTATTAGGTTTTAATATATAAGATAGATAATTCTATACAGAGTTCTCTATTGAGTTCTCTTATATTAACTTTAATATAAGGTTTTTCTTATTGACTAACCCTAAGGTCTTTAAGTTGTAATATATTAGATCTTATAGTAAGATGTTAGCCTAACCATAGAAGATGTTGTAAAAGAAACCAAAACCATAGTGAAACAGACAGAAGAAATGTCCTTATTAGGGAATAGCCAATTATTTAGTATCTTCTGATAACTGTCTTTTTATAACAACTTGTATATTATGATTGAAGATATTATAGAAGATGTGATTTTAACTAGTTTTGCCTTCTTTAGCTGTTTATGAACATTGACTAGCCAATTTTAGGAGATAAGGCAATGTAATTACATGCAATGACTTAGGCTTCTTTAGTAGGTTTGAGGAGAGTGAGTTGCTTGAGAATTATATAATATACAATATATTCAGTATCTCCAAAAAGATGTTTTGTTTACAGCTAAGCCTATTTGGTACTTATTCTTAGAAGAACTATATCTGTTCTCTATACCAAATGTAGGATAAGAGACTCTTAGTGTTGACTTTATAATAAAACACTGGTAAAAGACATAGTAGTAGTAAATGAAAACCGACAATGATAGACTCTTGATAGTAGACATATGAACATAGTTAATTAGTCTGTTATAAGAGATAATATCAAAAAACCATTAGTTATTTATATATATCATATAAAATTATACAATAATGATAATAAGATCAGAATTTTCAGATATTTATCTACTATATATAATACTACTTAAGTTTCTCCTTGTTTATAAATTTTATTTTTAATTAGCTTTCTAGTTGACATTTAAGCAAGAATTTTTGCCAGAATTCACTGCAGATATTATAAAAATAATAATATTACTTATTGGAATATATGTGGAATAGTTTTACTTTTTCTTTTTTCTGTATAGATATATTAAAAAAATAAGCTACTTACTGATTGTGGTACTTGAACTTAGATAATTTAATAGTGGTTCAGATGTTTAGTATAAGGAGATAGTGATAATAGATAATGAGTAGTATTAACAAGAATAATTGATGTTTTTAAGTCTGAGGTCTACTCTTTAGACATAAAAATATATATACAAAAGAATGATGGTTCATGTATATGCTATTTCTATCATATGATCAAAACTTGTACCTAATAGAAGCTGTCATCTATTATAGCAGCTATCAGGCTAATTTTAGAAGATAACTAATTATATCACTATATTAATATACTTTTACCTCTATCAATACTTATTACTATAAAATATATCATATATATATGGAAATGGTTTGATGAGCACTTTCTAATGCAAGTTCAATTGTGTGAATCCATCTAGCTATTTATGATGTTATGGCAACCACTAGACACAAAGTCCAATGATAACACAAGTGGTAAAGCTCTCAGTTAAGCAGTCAAGTGGGGAAAAACACAAGAGAACTTGACAAGGAGCCTCTGCTAAATTAGAGTCCTATTTATACTGTTACATGTTGGTTCATGCTACTACCTCATGTCCACCTCACATCTTACTTAAGGCCACCATGTATACACCATGTGCCCTAACATCATCTTCTAGATTCTTCTACTATGTTCTATGCTTATGATGTCACATCATGTGACCTGCAATGTCATGTTCCTCTTCATTGTCAATAAAAAGAAAAAGAAATTCAAAAGAAAAGAAATATAAAATCAAGAAAAATAGATGAAAGGAAAAGAAAAATGTTAGTGTCCAAAGCATTCCATAACACATGAGATATTAGTAAATAAAACTTTTACAGTTACTGATGGCCTGATATCTCAGTTGTTTGTTGCTACTTTTGTACATTCCACATATATGCAGATAGTCCTCATTCAGGACTTTCCAGCACAACTTAGTTTGTAAAAATTGGTCTACTAGTTGTAGAGATACAAGCTGAATACTTTATCTTTCTTCTATTTTTCATATTTTTGAAAAAAACTAAAAATATAAAAATCCCAGTCTCATTTCTTTCTTTTGTAAATAATGGACTCTTTATTTTTCAAGAGAAATATTTTGAAAAAATAAACTTATATCTTTTTTGTAGTTACAATATTATCTCTTTCTTGCTCAAATAGTTCAGACTAGTTATAGAGCATGGGAAATCTGAAGTATTCCATTTTTCCAGGCTATATGGTCTCTTCAACCCATCTTTGCTAGATCTCAGCCAATTTGAAAGTTCTATTCTCAAACTCAAGAATACCTGGAAATATCTTGAGTTTATATTTGATAGAAAATTGTCTTTTTGACAACATGTCAAATTTTACTCCAACAAAGTGTTGACAATTGAATGTATGAAGATGCTCAGAAATTCAACTTGAGGTCTTCTCCTTCATCAGAAATGCCTTCTCTATAGGATATATGTACTCTCTATTGTATTCTATAGTTTCTCTCTGTGGCATTACAACAATATGCTACTTTTATATCTCTTTAAGTGTTATAAGATGAGTGTGTGGACAGACTTTGGCTAGGGTTAGGGTTAGCCAGACATAGATAGATAGTATTTTATGAGTCTACAATAGAGAAAGAGTATGTAACCTGTAAGTCATATGACAGAGTCTAGAATGGTCTGGAAAGATAAATGGTCTAGAAGGATTGAGAGGAGTCTAGATAGGAGTTAGGGTTAGGAGTGACGTCAAGGGACATGGGTTCCTCATGGTGTACACATATACAGCAGAGATTAAGAGTATGATATCAGGGCATATGTACATGGTATGGTGGCCTTAAGGAAGACACATGGTGGATGAGTAATGGACATGAGGTAGAGGCATGGACATAAAGGTATTATGATCGATGTCTCCTGGAGACAACATGGACATAGGCAAAGGGTATGACAACAACGATCAGCTGTGCTGAAGTAGTCTCAGTCAGCACCTCATATAGTAGGTGTTACAACCTAACCTAGTCCTCATTTTCTCCTCACTATTTCCTTATGTGTTACACCTCATGTATGCCTCATGGTTTCAACGACTAGTAGTATATATAGTATAGATACACTCCTGTATCCTTATGCTTTACCATTTATACAATCCACTTATCCTTTCTCAAGACTTTGCCTTAGTTGCAACCTGAACTCTAGCTTAAGGTCATTACAAAGCAGTAAACATTGTTGTAGCATGGACCACCTTGTATTTATATAAATAGAGGAGCAATGCAGTGAGGGCTCCTTGTCGAGTTCTCTTGTAATCCCCACTACTAGATAGCCAGTTGAGAGCTTTGATAAAGTAAGCATATCACGAGTGCTGTTCCGGTGAGTGGTTGCTACAACATCAAGGAGCTCAGAAAAATATAGTGTAAAGCTACCTTGTAGATTTTAGATACTTTTTATACATCTCCAACTCTAGATATTGAGACCATTACAGATTTAATTCTAATCTATCTATATCTTCAAAAATTAGATAAAAGACAACAACTCAGAATAGCAACTCTACCACATAACTACACTATTAAATCTCTTCTCAAAAACAGATGTGCAAACAATACATATTCGTATCATCAATAACTAAAATCAAAGAGTCCCATTATAGACACCAACAATTATCTTAATGGGATTTTCACCTCATTTGATTCTTTAAATAAAGAATTTTCCCAGGCCAGAGAATAATTGATCAATTCTCTAGTCAATACTTATTCTATTATGTAAACTGCAAAGATAAGGAAAGCAAGAAGAAAAGCAAGGCTGCTCACTTTTAGAAGCTTGACAATATTGTTTTCAAAGCATCATCAAATGCCAATATTGTCATCATTACTTTGAATGCTAATATTAGAAATAATGTAGCCACATTCATTGTCCACATTTATTCTTACTCCAGTTCCATTAAGAAGATGATACATCATGCTATCAATGTCACTACAACTGAAGTGGAGTTATTCACCATAAGATGTGGGATTAACCAAGCTGTCCAAATCATGGATGCCTCTTGTATCATTGCTATTGCTGACTTAATCCACTTAGTGTATTGAATTTTCAATCCATCCATTCATTCTTACCAACAGCAATCTATTGCTGTTCTTAAGGATCTCAGGTTGTTTTTCAACAAACAACCGTCCAACATCATTAAGTTTTGGGATTGCCCTAGTGACACTAAGTAGTCCCTACATGCATTGGTTGATAATGATATAAAGAAATTTAATCTTATCCCCATATCTCCAGCAAAGGCATCGTGGGACTTCAACAAGAAAGATGAATGCAATGATATTATCAAAAACTGGCAGACAACCTTCCAAGCATCTGATCTCAAGGGAAAACAATTCCTTGATCTACTAGATGATGAACTCAACACCATTGAACCTTCATACACAAAAGAGGGTCCATGGATCAAGCATTTCAGGCATTCAAACTCGTTATGTGCTAGAGCTACAAGAGCTATTATCAACCACGCTCCGATTGGTGAATACCGTCTAAGATTCTTCCCAAAAGAAGATATTAGCTGTCCATGCAGATCTTATCCAATCGAAACAAGGCATGACAAGGCATGTGATTGCTTGGAATAGAGACTGACTCTACTTATAGATGCCTTACATGTCTGTCGTCAAAAAAGGTAGCTTAGAATTCATTGTCAAGGTCAACCGCGACTTGCACGAGCAGAATACCTGCACAGTGAGAAGCAACGGAGCAATCATGTCATTCAGCTTAACGGCACGTGCCTGTCGAACTTGGGACCAGGGATTCTACTTCCTATCCGCCAACCCGTTCGAGAACTGATGGGCAACTCCAAAGGATAACTGGGGCAGTACCATTGGCTTGCTGAAGACTTGATTTCTGGGCTCCAGTTCCTCCACAGCCACTTGGTCGCTCACCATGACATCAAACCAGACAACCTTGTATATTCACCCGAATTTGGATTGCAAATTATTGATTTTGACGTGGCGGTTAAACTAGACAAGGATACTGACATGGTGGAGGACATGGTGGGCACTGAGGGTTATATGGCTCCTGAGATTGACAAGTAATGAGGATTAGCCTATAGTCCGTTGAAAACTGATTCATGGTCATGTGGGTGGGTCATTAAGGGATTCCTTCGTTGCATGAGGGTAGAGGAGCCGTATGAGGAGTTGAAACAGTTTGCAAGTGAACTGACAGCTTACAATCCAAGGAAAAGGCCACCATTGTGTAGGGGCAGGAGCAGGCATGAAATGCCTGCACAAAAACGAGCCAAGATTGAAGACAACAGAGCATCAAATTTGTGCTGTGCACAAATGGCGTCTAATCTGGTCGGAATGTATGCAAACTCATATGTCTGTGCAAGTGGAGCTTAACATAGCCTTATAATTATATGGTGTAGTAAATGAGTATCTGGTCAACTCTGAG
>Ga0157359_1001284_pt1 | contig 10168 bp, 9 predicted proteins | sample AttcapACBM3_FD_111482 | JGI IMG/M metagenome (GOLD analysis project Ga0157359, IMG submission 111482) | Fungus gardens microbial communities from leaf cutter ant in Botucatu, State of São Paulo, Brazil - Atta capiguara ACBM3 | ecosystem: Host-associated > Fungi > Mycelium > Unclassified ...
ACAGTGTGACTGATAAACCCTAATCCAAGTTGTTCTAAAAATAGAAAATTAAAAAGGAAAAAGAAAAGTAAAATAGAATAAAGTCCACCGTCAATGATCTTGACACAATGCAGCGAGGGCTCCTTGTCGAGTTCTCTTGTAATCCCCACTACTAGATAGTCTACTGAGAGCTTTGCTGAAGTCAGTATATCACAAGTGCTGTTCTGGTGAGTGGTTGCTACAACACAATAGTGCTCCCAAATACTACTCTCTATTATAATCGAGGAAATTTTCAAAGAAGAATAGTCTTATAGATCATAGATACATTTTACACAGTATCTACAGAAAGAGTAAAGGTTATTATAGATCTTATTCCAATAAAATGTATTTGGACAATTTAATTGGTCAGTATCACTTTTACATAGCAAAATCTCCAAGCAATATGTTATTAACTCTTTTGTTAATAAAACTATGCTAAAGATACTATCTTCTACTATCTGGCTATAAATTAATGAACAAATAACAACTTATACTCAAAAGTACTATTATGAGTACAAATAATCATCTTAATTGAATCCATACAAATTTTAATAGTCTTAATTCTCATATATCTCTAAAGTTTAGTTTTGTTTACATTTTCTTTAATTGTTACTCTTTTATACTCAAAAAGAGCTAGTATAAAAAACAGAACTATTTATTTACAGAAATATAGCAATACTTTTTAAAATCTCTCAGAGTAAGAACAATGCAGCATTTTTTAGAGAAGACACAGGCATAAAGAACAAAGTTGCTATGATAATATTACATGTATGAAAGAACAACTTTATTTCATCCAAGTCATAATATAATACCATGAGTATTATCTCAACTAAGGCTAAACTATCAGAAGTAGTCTTATATATATTTTCCTAGACCAAAATATCAAGCATATTATAGTTTGTACTAATACATTATATATTCCAAAAACATTTTGACTTTACAACCTATTTATTCCAAAGTTATATTATTGAATTAACACATTTTTCAAAAGAATTTTCCCAAAGATACCCAGAGAATAAAATTGAATTCTAAGGATATCCAAGCATAAACAAATGAAGCTAATATTATAATATGGACAAAGAAGCAAAAATCTCTTCACCATCAATTTTCCTTATTAAAGTATTATAAAAATTTAGTATAAGAAGACCTAATTTTTCATTATGTTTAGCTAAATAAGATTTCTCAACTTCAAACTCTGTTGTTATGATCAATACCTCATGTCTTATAGGTGAATGTTTCATAGACAACATATATTGGAGTATGTTTCATCAATGACTCATTATTTGCTATACCTTGTTGTTTTCTTATATTATATCAGTTAGCATCTCATATAGTAGTGGAAGCTTTCTCATATTTTCCTCATTTCTTTCTCAAGAATGTTTTATGTATTACTTATAGTTATTAGATATATATAGCTGTAGATACTATCCTATATCTTTACACTTTACCAATTGACTCATTCTCCACTCTTACTCAAGTCTTTGCCTAAGTTGCAATCTAAGCCAAGCTTAAGATTATAATACTTGTGAACTTCTCTATCTTTGAGTACCATCAAACCCTATTGCAAAGTTTACAAACTTTACTATTATCAACCCCAAACTATGCACTCATACACCACTACTTTGGAAGACCTCTTAAATTGTCACTTATTATTTTTTTATCACCATAGAATATACCCTATCTTTCCAGATAATGTTCTAAATACTTCTATTTAGATTTCTAACCATCTGTGTTGTAACAACCACTAACCAAGACAGTTAATAGTACACTAAATAATCTTGTGGAGCAAGAGTCTTGTAGAGATCACAAGAGAACTTGATGAGGAGTTTCTGATGTATTGTTACTCTATTTATACTAATAGTATATAATCTATGCTAATGATAAATAATCCTATTGTTGTGGTAACCACTAATCACAAGACCAATAGGGCACAAACAATAAATCTCTCAGTAAGATATTATTATAGAAATCATAAGAGAACTCAACAAGGAGTCTCTGCTGAATTGCTATCCTATTTATATAAGTTACAGATGGTCTATGCTAATACTTAATTTAATCTTGCCCTAAAGTCTATGCATTGTCCATACTTTCTCCTTATATTTTCTATAAGGACACCATACTGTATATATGTGCTCTGATGTCATTCTTTTAGTCTTTTTAGCCTGCTCTAGCCAAGTTTAGGCTTATGACCTCACATCATGTGACATGTCATGTGACCACAGTCACATGCCTCTTTATTATCAAAAATAAAAATAAAATAAAAAGAAAAGAAATATTAAATCAAGGAAAATAGATAAAATAAAAAGAAAAATATTAGTGTTCAAGCATACTATAATATTTATCCTCATATTCATATATCAGCCATGAAATGAACATGCCATAAATATATATCTTAACATTACTTCTTTTAGTTCTTTCTACAATATTCTAAGCTTATGATATCATGTGACCATAGTCATATACTTCTTCATTATCTAAGAAATAAGAGAAAAATAAAAATAAAAGAGAAATCAAATTAAATAAAATAGATTAAAATAAAATATAAGAGTCCAAGTATATTATGACAGTATCCCCTCTTAAGGTTTTGTCTCCATAAGAATTTGCCTCTCTTTTTCTCTCCATCTTGCCCAACTTTTCTTTAACTTCTTTAAATACTCATTCTTAAATCTCCTATTATTCCATCCAAACAATATTTTTGCAGTATACTTCCTTGGTAATTCACTTCTCTTTAATACCTCAGCCTTTAGATTTAGTGGTTTTTGCTTTCTCATTTATACTTTTATTATCTGTTCTTCTCTAATTTTTTTTCCAAAATTTCTTTACTAACTTCATTGCATTTCCCAAATTCTCCAACTCTTTTCAAGAATCTTTTTCCACTATATATCTCTTCCACCTGACCAAATACTTTGGTTTTTCTCTCACATCTCTTCTATTTAATATTTTTTCCACTTTATACTTTTTTTCTGTTTATTTTTACTGGAGGAGGTGAGGTCTTCTTTTGTTATTCTACTTGCACTTAATACAATGCTATTCTACTCACATTGACTACTAGGTAAAATTTCATTAATGCTGGTAACTCCAACTCTACCATATTTTCTGATATAATTTTATTAATTTTACAAGATCCTACAAACTTCTGTTAACTTCTTTATCTCTTTATTTCTCATTTGCTATACTAAGTCTTTCATACTCAACAGCACTCTATCTCTTACTTTATACTCTATCACCTTCTTTTTATTCCTATCTATATATTTTTTCATTTCTTCTTGTAATTTTTTCAATACTGCATTTGTTTCCTTATATATGTCTTTCATTTTCTTTACAAACTCCTTTGCTTTCACATGCTTCCTCTTTTTTCTTATCTTAAAGCCTATTCTTAACTCTTATTCATAGTTGACTTTAAACAGTAATGACTTTGTCACTATATATACCTTGTTGTTAAAGATGAACTCTATAGTTGCTAACTATTCTGATCAATTATTTTGCTTATAATGATGTATATTCTTAAATACTTTTCCAGCTCCTGATTTGTCCTTTCTATCTGTCCATCTATTTATAGATAAAAAGCTGTTGATAATTTCATTTCTATCCCCAATATCTCATTTAACTTCTTCATCAATCCTGTAGCAAGCTGTGGACCTCTGTCCAAAATTACACTCTTAAACAACTCATGCAAATTTGATACATTATCTCTAAACAACTTTACTAATATTTTCACTGTTATTTTTCTGTCATCACTATAAAATGCAATATTTTAGGAAACCTATTATATACTACCAAAATTGAATCATGACTTCTTGATACTGGTAAATTTGTAATAAAGTCCACTGATATATATTATCATAGTTTTTATGGTACTATATTTGGTCTCAATTTTCCTACTAGCATCTTTGTTCTATTTTTCATCTTCTAACACTGATTATATCCATCTACATATCACTTTACTTCATTTGTAACTTCTGGCCACCAATAACTCCTAGTGACCAGTTTTATTATTTTCCACTATTCTCTATATCCTGCTATTGGCATATTATAATTTAACCAAATAATCTCTAGCCTCAAACTCTCATCCTTTAGAATATACACATTTTCTTTTTTCAACACTAATTTATCTTTAATCTACCACTCATTACTTCTCAACACTTTAATCTCTGCCTTCTTCATTTCATCTACTATTTTACCATCTCATTATTCTTTGCTTCTAATTTTTTAATTCTTTCTACAATTTCTTTCTCTACTTCTTCCATCAATAATTATATCTTTTTCATTGCTCTAATTTCCAACCACTCTTTTTTAACATTACTTGATTTTTATTATCTCTTTTTATACCTTCTGTCTAATCTGCTCTCTTACTTAAACTATCTGCTTGTCCCATACTCTTACCAGCTATATGCTTCAAAGCAAAATCAAATCTTGACAAATACAAAGTCCATCTAGCCTGTCTTTGATTCAACTTCTGAGCCTTTATGAAGTACTCCAAGTTTTTATAATCTGTTCAAATTTCAAACTGACTCTTGGCTTCTTCTAAGAAATACCTTTATATTTCTAAGTACTTAATGATTATCAACATTTCTTTATTATGAATTTCATAATTTCTTTCAGCTTCATTTAATGATTTTGAAATATAGACTATTGGCCTTCACTTCTTATCTTCATGTTTTATCAACAATAATTTTTCTGTAGCAAAATCTAACACATCTGCTTCTACTTTTATTTCTTTATTCAAGTCTGGTATTATCAAGACTAGCTCTGTCATAAACCTCTCTTTTAACTCCTTGAATGCCTTCTATTGTCTCTTGCCCTAATTATATTTTACATCCTTTCTTATTATCTTAGGAAGTGGTTTTGCTATTCTTATAAAATTCTTGATAAACTGTCTATAATAGTTTGCCAACCCCAAAAACTTCTATATATTTTTCACACTCCTTAGTACTGGCCAATCTACTATTTTTTGAACTTTCTCCTTCTCTATATTTACCATATCTGGTTCTATCACAACTTTCAAAAATTCTATCTCTTTAACCTTCCATACATATTTTTCTGGTTTTACAAATAAATTATTTTCTACCATTCTTCTTAATACTTCTTCCACAATATTATTATGTCTCTCCTCTGTCTCTGTTTCTACCATTACATCATTAATAAATGCTACTACATCTCCTATCTCTATCATATTTCTTAACAAACTATTCATTATTGCCTGAAAAGTTACCAGTGAGTTTGTAGGTCCAAAGAACATTCTCTGGTATTGAGAATGCTGCCTTCTACTCATCTTCTTCCTTAGTCCTCACATTATTATATATCTATTTCAAATCCATTTTTATGAACACCTTCTTTTCTATGTTATCTATTAGATCTGAAATCAGTGATAATAGATAATTATTCTTGATTGTCCAACTGTTCAAATATCTATAGTCCTATACCATTCTCTTCTTTCCATTCTTCTTTAGCACAAAGAATACTAGTGATATTTTGTCACAAACTTATATCTCCATAATAAGTAGACTAATTTTCACAAACTAAGTTGTACTGGAAAACCTCAAATGAGGGCTATCCACATATATGTGGGATGTACAAAAGTGACAACAAGCAACTGAGATATCAAGCCATCAGTAACTATAAAGTTTTATTAGTTGTTATATATGATATAGCATATAGTAATAAGTGTTTATAGAAATATAAGCATATCAATATAATGACATAATTAGTTACTTTCTAAAGTTAGCCTGATATTTGATATAATAGATGACAGCCCTCATTAGGTACAAGTTTTGATCATGAAATGAAAATAGCTTGCACATAGACTATTACTCTTTTGTGTGTATATCTTTATATCTAAAGATTAGATATCAGACTTAATAACATCAATATTTCTCATTGATACTACTTATTATCTATCATCACTATTTCCTTACACTGAACCCCTGAATCACTAACAAGTCATCTAAGTTTCAAGTATTACAATCAGTAAGTAGTTCATTTTGTGATATATTTATAATAATTTCAATGGTCAGATATACTCTTTTCTTAGCTGATTCTTTAAGAACTTCTGAACCTCTTCTTTTTCTATTCTAGAAAACAGATATATCTTCTCATTTTTGGAACAAATCCTTCTCTGAGATCTATAACATGATCCCATAGCTTTCTAGTTGGTATACTCTCTAACTTCTTCTTAAACACTTTTAAAACTTATAGAACCTTCTAGGAACCATTTTCTCTACTGTTATAATTTATATCAAATCCTTCTTCTGATCTTTTTTTTCTTCTATTACTCTTACTATCTCTATTTCTTCTTCTACTATTAGTTTTCTAAACTCTTTTTTCTTCTCCTTCTATTCTTTCTCCTTCTGTTTTTGCTATCCTGGTTTTGTCTGCTTCATTTTCCACTGTTTTCCACATTTATCTGGACATCTTGTTATATTTATCTCTTCTATCTTCTAATTAATTTCCAGGTTATAGCATCCTTAATATTATGCTTCATTTTTGATTTTCTATCACATTCATTTCTGTCCTTTCCTTATATCTCTTATAAAACAACTCTATATCTACTGTGTGCTCTATTAGTTCTTCATAATTAAAGATATTATCTACATTCCTCACATAAATCAGTTTATCTAGACTTTTCTTCTTGAACTTATTCTTTTATGCAAACTCTGAACTCATTACTAACTTAGTCATTTCACTATCCAATAATGTCTCCACAGTAATTTCCTCTTCTTCACCCTCCTGCTTCAATTCTATTTTAACTATTACTTCTCTCAACAATTTCTTCTTTTTCTGTTTTTCCTTACTGGGAATTTCTACTTACTGTTATGATATACTTGGATACTAACATTTTTCTTTTCTTTTTATATATTTTACTTGATTTTATTTTATTTTTCTTTTCTTTTAATTCTCTTGGACAATAAAGAGGTACATGACCACAGTCACATGAGATGACACATGATATAAGGTCATAGATCTGGAATATGGTAAAAGAATCTAGAATGATGACATCAGGAAATATGTTTGTCTTGTGGAAACAGTGTAGTGAACTCATAGACAATATATATACACTAGGATAGGCATATTTATCAATAGCACAGACCATGTATCTAGTATAAGTCTATCTAAGTGATTCTATTGGTCTTTTGACTAGTGGTCACCACAACACTTACATTATCCTACTTGTCAAAACTTTGAATTTATTACTTAAGAGCTAATATTCTAGTTCTCTGACTTCTGCTCTTCTATTTTTCTCAATTTCCCTCTTATTTCTATAATACCAGGTGATATGCCCAAAACTTTCACAAATAAAACACTTTCTTTCCTATATTGCTATTTTCTTATTTCTTTCTCTTCTTTTTTTCCATATCTCTTGCTGTTTCAATTTCTTTTTCATATTTTTCTCTTTTGTTATTCTCATCTCTTCAATCTTTTTCCACTTATCATCAATTTTCCTTTTCTTCTTTTCTTCATTCCTAGCCTTTAACTTCAATCTTATATCCTTCTCATACTTTTCTTGTCTTTTTCTCCTCTTCTCTTTCTCCCATTTTTCTTTATATTCTCTTCTCAACCATTTTCTTTTTTTTTCCTTTCATTTTTTCCAATATAATTAATTGTTTTCACAGATTTTCTATCATTTTTCCTTGCTCCACTACTATTTGCTCTAGTAATATTTTAAAAAATATCTCTTTCTCTCCTACTTTTCTTATCAGTTCTTTTACATTTATTCTACTCAACTCTTCTATTGCTATAGTGTCTAACAACCTAGACAATATTCCAACAAATTCTTCTGTAAGTGCTAACCAGTATTCTTCTTATCTAACCTTACACTGTCTACTTACTATCTATTTACTGTCTTTTTAACTATTACTTTAAAAAATACTAGCTATTATCTCTAAGAAGGGAATCTCTACTCTAGATATTTTCTTACTGGACAATACTGTTCTTTTGTATGGAAAGATTACAATGAACCTTCAACACAAAACTTCTACACAAAAATAACAAGTATACTATATAGCACTGCTACTTAAACAATGAGTATATCTGGATATTGGTCTAGACCTATGATATTATGTTATGTGACACATCATGTGACTACAGTCATGTGCCTCTTCATCATTCAAGAAATAAGAGAAAAATAAAAATAATAATAAAAATAAAAAAGAGAAATCAAACCAAAGAAAATAGATAAAAATCAAAATGAAATATAAGAGTCTAAGCATACCATAACAATTTACACATGTTATGACTTAAGTCTTCAAAGTTAAGTAAAAGACACATTCTTGTATTAAGTAATACAAAAAAACTTAATAAACTATTACAAGTTAGCCTACCTTATATACTATAGACTGTGATCTATATAAATACTACAATTAACCTACTCCAAAGTCTATACTCTTTCTATAAGACCAACATTGTTACAGCTTCAAAGATTGGATTAATGAATAAAATCTTATATTAGAGTTAACACAAGAAAACTTGATAGAGAACTCTATATAGAATCATTTACCTTATATATCTAAGACTACTAGTCTATGCTCTACTACTTTAGCCTACTAAATGACCATGTATCTGCCTTAAAGTCAACATATATTGTATAATATCATTTCTTCCAAAACTTTCTACTGTTTTTTATCATGACATGTGACATCACACTAATCTCTAACCCTAGTTCCCAAAATATAAAATATAAAATAAATAAATAAAAAACAAAAATGAAGTTCAATGTTTGTAATTCTGACAAACATGTTATTGCTATACTATATAAAACAATACTGTAATAAATACATAATATTACATTATACTCCTTTGCCTAAGTTCAAAATAAAAGATAAAAATAGAAAAGAAAATATAGAAAAGTGAAAATAAAATAAAACTAAGTCTATTGTTCACAGCTCTAACAGCATACCTTCATTCTTGTATTAGCTCAGTATTGTTCTACTAGATTGTAATAAACTGTAGAATATTTAGGATAGTAGCTATCTTTGAAAAACCTTATTCTCTTAGATTGTAATAGACTTAGTAATATACTTAGGTTTTTCTGAAGATCATAAACTTCATATAACCCCTCATACTTTGCTTAGTTGTTCTAACAGCAGAACAAAATCTTCTCTCCAGAATCTCAAATATAATTGATCTAACAGTCTCTAATTGCCCACCCTTATATCTTGATCTTTTCCTTTTTTTCTTGCTTTTCAAACAATGCCTGCTTTGAGTGACTATCTGGTAAACCCCATTAATATCAGCAAAGTTCTAGAGCTCCTCTAATACTATCTACAAGAAGTAGCTGAGCACTAGTATACTTCAGAATACTTCACTAGCAACATCTTTGCTAATCTTGTAAGCTAACTCTGAGACTTGCAAACTTTAGTATCCATCCTATTCCCATACTTGTAAATATACCTTCTCTTTTAACATCAAAATTCTCTTTCCCTACTAATATTTTTGCACCTAAAAACCTATCTTGTTGCTCTCAACTCAATGTTTCATCCCCACTGGACTTCAATAGAGATCAACAAACAAGGTAAGCCTTTCTAAGCTCTTACTCTTTGTATATCTGTGTTATGACTTAAGTCCAAGTATTGAGACAAAAGCATACAAGTGATACTGTCACATATCCATCTAACTCCATTATAAATAACACTTTCTTAGTATCTGATTCACTCAAAACATCTGTGAAAGAGAATGTCTTCTTTTTAGTCTACTCATACTCTTCCAGTATAAATCTATTTAGTTCTATAAGTTTAGTGTACCCAGAGTAGTTCCCTGTCTCCTCTAATCCTTAGTATTATGCTGAAAAATGCTTTTTCACAAAAGCATATACTTTTAAAAGGTTTTTAAGCATATAAGATTTCTTTGAAGGCATTAGTAAGAAAATCTTATACTTTTAGATGATATCTCAGGTCATCTCAAGCAAACACCAACTTGAGGAACAGCATAGTAGCTATTAATCAAATTAGATCTTAGAAAGACATTGTCAAAGATGAAAGCAGTAAACTTAATTTATTTTCATTTTCTTTTCTATTTTCATTTTCATTTTGATTTATTTTCCATTTTTCTATTTTTAGAACTTAGGGTTAGGGTTAGAGTGACAAGATCACACAGTCACATCAAATGATATGGTCACAAGTCACAAGACATAAGGAAAGACATAGAAGGTTCTGGA
>Ga0157359_1001285_pt1 | contig 10168 bp, 9 predicted proteins | sample AttcapACBM3_FD_111482 | JGI IMG/M metagenome (GOLD analysis project Ga0157359, IMG submission 111482) | Fungus gardens microbial communities from leaf cutter ant in Botucatu, State of São Paulo, Brazil - Atta capiguara ACBM3 | ecosystem: Host-associated > Fungi > Mycelium > Unclassified ...
ACGCTGGATTTCCAGCGTACGGCCACCCTGCTTACCTTTAGAGGCTTCACGGGCATTACGGCTGTGAGTAGCACGCGGTAACATGCCATATTCTGCGGTCACCCATCCCTGTCCCTGACCTTTCAGGAAACGAGGAACACCTTCTTCAATGGTTGCCGTACACAGAACTTTAGTATCACCAAACTCAACCAACACAGAGCCTTCTGCATGTTTGGTGTAATGGCGAGTCAGGGTAACAGGGCGCACCTGTTGCGCGCTACGGCCTGATGGACGCATAGTTTTTCTCCGGTTGGTTAATCATTCTGTTGACCGGTGATTATACGGATTTCACTGTCGAATGCCTAACGCCTGTTAAGGCTGCGCCTGCATCGTTTATACTTCCTGAAACCATCTTAAAATATGAGAGCACAACATGATCCGCAGTATGACCGCTTATGCACGACGTGAAACCAAAGGCAACTGGGGCAGCGCAAGTTGGGAACTGCGTTCCGTCAATCAGCGTTACCTGGAAACTTACATCCGCTTACCGGAACAATTCCGCGGACTGGAGCCTGTAATTCGTGAACGTATTCGTAGTCGTCTGACTCGCGGTAAAGTGGAAGTCAGCCTGCGTTTTGATGCCGATCCCACCGCACAGAGCGAATTAATTCTGAATGAAAAACTGGCAACACAATTGGTTCAAGCCGCTAACTGGGTCAAATTACAAAGCGATGAAGGCCAAATCAATCCTGTGGATATTTTACGCTGGCCGGGCGTCATGTCGGCAGCAGAACAGGATCTGGATGCCATTTCCGCTGAGTTATTAGGCCTGCTGGATACCGCAATTGATGATTTCATTACTGCTCGTGAAACCGAAGGTGCAGCACTGAAAGCCCTGATCGAACAACGTCTTGAAGGCGTGATGGGTGAAGTCAGCAAAGTACGCACACATATGCCGGACGTACTGAAATGGCAGCGTGAACGCCTGGTGACGCGTCTGGAAGAAGCGCAGGTTCAGTTAGAAAACAATCGCCTGGAGCAAGAACTGGTGATGCTGGCACAGCGAGTGGATGTTGCCGAAGAACTTGATCGTCTGGAAGCTCACGTAAAAGAAACCTATAACATCCTGAAGAAGAAGGAAGCCGTTGGCCGCCGTCTGGATTTCATGATGCAGGAATTTAACCGCGAGTCGAATACCCTGGGTTCAAAATCCATTAATGCTGAGATCACAACATCAGCAATTGAGTTGAAAGTGTTGATTGAGCAGATGCGCGAGCAGATCCAGAATATTGAGTAATATTTTCTGGTATCAGGAAAACGGTTAACAAGGTAAACTATCCCCTTATTTTATTGTGGATTTATTTTTTATTTAAAGGTTTTCCCTATGCAAACTTTACCTCCATGCCCAAAATGTAACTCTGAATATACCTGGCAAGATGGCGAAATGCTGAACTGCCCTGAATGTGGCCATGTCTGGACTGAAGGTGCTGATAACGAAGCAGAAGATGGTCTGATCGTTAAGGATGCTAATGGCAATCTGCTGGCTGATGGCGACAGCGTTACGGTCATTAAAGATCTGAAAGTAAAAGGCAGTTCTACGCCGCTGAAAATTGGTACCAAAGTGAAAAGCATTCGTCTGGTTGAAGGCGATCACAACATCGACTGCAAAATTGATGGTTTCGGCCCTATGAAACTGAAGTCAGAGTTCGTTAAAAAGAACTAATGACGAGGCCAGTAGCCCCCCGGTTACTGGCTCTTTTTCAAATCAGTCCCTGTGCATACGCATAATGGATTAATTCAATATTTGAAGTTACACCTAAGCGTCGCATGGCATTATTTTTTTGTGTAGAAACCGTGCTGATAGTTCTGTTTTGTCTTTTTGCAATATCAGCCAGGGAATAGCCCTGAGAAAAAAGGCGAATAACCTCCAGTTCCTTTAGCGTAAGCATATTCGTCCGTTCTCTGGTTTTCATGAATGGAAAGTTCAGATAGCGAAAAGAAGATGAAAAGTAACACCCTGACTTATTTATGACATGGTGACATGAAAGTAAGATTTCCTCTACAGGATCATGTTTACTGACAATAGCTCTGACACCATAGTCACAAGATCTCTTCAGAATCGCAGTATTTTTCTGTGCGGTAAGCAACACAATTTTCACCTCAGGGAAACGCTCATTTAGCGCCCGCAATTTCGTAAACCCATCGATAGTGGAATGATCAGTGCCCAGTGAAAAATCGGTAATAACAATATCTGTTTGTTGCTTTTTCAAATCAGATAACAACGCTTTACCACAAGTTGTTTCATGGATTACCTTAAATTTTCCACTGCAGGAAAACAGCGTTTTTAATGAATATAGAATATGTGGATAATCATCAGATATCGTAATAGTGTATCGGTTATACATTTACCCTCCTGGTAAAAATACTATCATGATGCTCCCCATCAACTGGAAAAACTGACTACGTCTTTCTGAATGTTAAATGTTTTTCCCAACAGAATGGATAAGTGTAATCATATAGCTTAACAACATTAATGTACTATTAAAAAAATCTTTTAAAGAGACTAATCAATTTTATTTATATAAAAAATTATTTATTCCAATAATAAAAATTATCAATACCATTAAATAATACATTAGCGTTTAATAAAAATTATGATTTTACCTGTTTTGATAATTATTCATTTATGGTGCACAAAAGTATTCTGCCAGCAGGCATATAGAATATTTTTTCTCATATAAAAATCATCCATCAGTGCATCATGGTGAATAAATTCATTAAGATAAATTTTAAAATCTATAAAAAATACCATTCGAATTAGAAAATCTAATCCTTTCTGGTATCCCTGAGAAAATTTCAGTCGTCGAAATCAGGATAACCCCTTAGGATTCTGAGCCTCTTCCCTGGAGCAGATCATGTTACTCACTGTACTTTATATTATCGGTATCACCGCTGAAGCCATGACAGGCGCACTTGCCGCTGGTCGCCGTAAGATGGACATGTTTGGCGTCATTATTATCGCATCCGTTACCGCTATTGGTGGTGGCTCAGTTCGGGATATGATCCTTGGTCATTACCCTCTGGGATGGGTAAAACACCCCGAATACATCATCATTGTCGCTGCCGCTGCTGTTGTCACCATGAAAGCCGCACCACTTATGTCCCATCTACGCAAAGTATTCCTGATCCTGGATGCTCTGGGGCTGGCCGTATTTTCAATCATTGGTGCTCAGGTAGCCCTGGATATGGGTCATGCAGAAATCATTGCTGCAATCAGTGCTGTTGTCACCGGGGTTTTCGGCGGTGTCCTGCGCGACATGTTCTGCAACCAAATTCCTCTGGTTTTCCAGAAAGAGATTTATGCCGGGATCGCCTTCGCATCCGGCTGGATTTATATCCTGCTGTTAAAAACAACGTTACCGGTAGAAACCGTGATCATTCTTACCCTGATTTTCGGGTTTATTACCCGCTTGTTAGCACTGAGATTTAAACTGGGTTTACCCGTTTTTAACTACCCTCACGGCGAATAACTAATGTTTTCTCACTGACACAATCCGGGAGCGTCATCCTCTGTGGGATACCTCCCGGTTTCGTGCCTGCAATAACGCAATTAATTGCTGAATATCCGGGGATTGAAGAAACGTTATTATCTGGTGAGCCTGCTTCCTGCCAATGCCTGTTATTTTCTGCCACTGGCTTTCTGTTCTGGCCTGTAATTCATCCCAACTGTCATCACTCAGTGCCCGCAATGCCGTTTCCGGAACAGGAACACCTAATGCTTTTACCCAACGTTTAAACGGTAGCGCATAACTACGCTGAAATAGCTGCCAAAACAAATGTGCCTGATGTGGTGTAATACCGGGTAAGTTTTGTAACTCTGATTCTGATAATGCCATCCATGAAAGCAGATGAACCAGCTTCCCGCTTTGCATCAGACTCAGCCAGTGGTTACGTCCTATCCCGGAAAAATTTAACGCTTTTTTACCGCCCAACCACATCAGGCGTGCCAAAAATTGTTCTTTGCAGTCAGGTGATAACCGGAAACAACTCTCAGTGTTGTATTTCTTCTCATCCGGCGGGGATGGGTAATCACGTGACACTACACGCCAAATCACCTCTTTGAGTACAGGGATGCCTTGTCCTGCCAGACGAATACTCACCTGATCACCTGGTGCTATATCCCATCGCCGCCAGCGAGCAACAGAACCAATACTGACCCGACTGACACGTTTATCGTCCAGCTGTACGGGTTCCAGTTTCAGAATGACACTAATTTTCCCACTACGACCGATGGTAAAAGCAATATCCTGCACCACACTGCTTACTTCCGGTGGTGTATATTTCCACGCCACCGCCCAGTTCCCCACACCCGGTAGCCAGTCACGCCCGTGTTTCGCAGGAACGCTATGAATCACCACGCCGTCAGTCACAAAAGGAAGTTCTTCCTGAAACCAGCGATGCCGCCACTCCTGTACATCATCTTCATCCTGTACCGGTTTCGTCCAGGGGCTAATATCAGGAAATCCGGCATCCCGAATACCCTGCAGTCTCTGCGTCATACTGTCCGGCCCATCTGGCCAGCCCCAAATAAATAAACCTGTATTCTGTAACACTGCACCGGGCTGCTTTGCCATCAATGCACCGGCAACGATAGAACGGGCATTTTTTCCACCCTGTGCTACCTGACGGTGCCCAGCCATTTTCAAATATAATTCTCCCTGAAAAACAGCCGTACCTTCCCGCAGGGTAAGTGTTTTAGGGACATCGGGTATCTGACGCACGTTTTCCGTCCAGTCTTCTCCCTGAAGGCCATTCCCCCGACTAATAGCTTGGTGTAACCGGCCATTTCGGTAACTCAGAGTGACCGCAACACCATCAACCTTGGGCTGAACCCATAAATCACGCCGGTTCACCATCCAGTTTGCCAACGCCTGCTTATCTTTTAGTTTTTTGACACCAACATGAGCAACCGGATGCAGAACTTTGCCGTCCGTCAGCAATTGGGGATGACGTAAATCACTGCGAGGCTGGAAACAACGTTGCCAGTTTTGTAACCGGGCAAGTAAAGCATCATAGCGTTCATCCGGGATGGCCCCTTTCCCCTGACGATAATACGCGTCGTCCCATCGTTGCAACTGCTGTTCCAGTGCCGTGATTTCACTAATCTGTCGTGTCGGTGTCCATGTTGGACACTGTGCCTGCACAACCCCACTGAGCAAAACTATCGCCATTAACCAAACCCGCATCCCGGCACCTTTTTCTTTCCCGGTCCAAATAATCGCCACAGTACAATGCAGCATGGAAAAAGAGACGAGCAACAAAAGGCATAACAGGAAAGCAGTACCCAAACTTTTTCAGCCATACGACAGAAAGCGGCAAAATTTTGCGTGATGTCCTGTGATTTCAGATAAAATGGGGGATTACGCAGCCGAAACGCTGCATCCGGGGCTGCACATGTGTATACTGTGCAGGAAATAGTCTCTGCTCTATTGGCATATCAAGAATAACCATGGCTCAAGGCACGCTTTATATTGTTTCTGCTCCCAGTGGGGCAGGTAAATCCAGCCTGATTCAGGCTTTATTAAAAACGCAACCACTCTACGACACTCAGGTTTCCGTTTCGCATACCACTCGTGATATGCGACCTGGTGAAAATCATGGTGAACACTACTATTTTGTAAGTCATGATGAGTTTCGTGCCATGATTGCGGAAGATGCGTTCCTGGAGCATGCCGAAGTTTTCGGTAATTACTATGGCACCTCACGCAAAGCCATTGAGCAGGTTTTGGCAACGGGTGTGGATGTGTTTCTTGATATTGACTGGCAGGGTGCTCAGCAAATTCGCCAAAAAATGCCTGCTGCGCGTAGTATCTTTATACTACCGCCATCAAAAGAGGAACTTGACCGTCGTCTGCGTGGACGTGGTCAGGACAGCGAAGAGGTCATCAACAAACGTATGGCGCAAGCCGTTGCAGAGATGAGCCATTATGCTGAGTACGATTATTTGATTGTGAATGATGATTTTGATCTGGCTTTATCTGATCTGAAAACTATCATTCGCGCCGAGCGTCTGCGTATGGGCCGCCAGAGCGCCCGCCATGATGCGTTAATCAGCAAACTATTGGCAGACTGAGGACAACTCAGTATGATGCCCAGTCATTTCTTCACCCGTGGAGTATCACACTTATGGCACGCGTAACCGTACAGGACGCAGTAGAAAAAATTGGTAACCGTTTTGACCTGATTCTGGTCGCCGCGCGTCGCGCACGTCAGATGCAGGTTAGTGGTAAAGATCCACTGGTTCCGGAAGAAAACGATAAGCATACCGTTATCGCATTACGCGAAATCGAAGAAGGTCTGATCACCAATCAGATTTTGGATGTACGTGAACGTCAGGAGCAGCAAGAACAGGAAGCCGCTGAAATTCAGGCTGTTACCGCTATTGCTGAAGGTCGCCGTTAATCGATTCTAAAGGTTCGCCTTGTATCTTTTTGAAAGCCTTAACCAACTGATCGAAAAATACTTGCCTGAGGAGCAAATTAAGCGCCTCAGACAAGCTTATCTTGTCGCACGTGATGCTCACGAGGGACAAACGCGCTCCAGTGGTGAGCCTTACATTACTCACCCGGTTGCCGTTTCCTGTATTCTCGCTGAGATGAAGCTCGACTATGAAACTCTCATGGCCGCGCTTTTACACGACGTGATCGAAGACACCCCCGCAACTTACCAGGATATGGAACAACTGTTTGGCAAAAGCGTTGCTGAACTGGTTGAAGGGGTGTCCAAACTCGACAAACTCAAATTCCGCGACAAGAAAGAAGCACAGGCTGAAAACTTCCGCAAAATGATCATGGCGATGGTACAGGATATCCGCGTCGTTCTGATCAAACTGGCTGACCGTACGCATAACATGCGTACTCTGGGCTCTTTACGCCCGGATAAACGTCGCCGTATTGCACGGGAAACCCTGGAAATTTACAGTCCTCTGGCACACCGTCTGGGTATTCATCACTTAAAAACCGAACTGGAAGAGTTGGGCTTTGAAGCGCTATATCCTAACCGTTATCGGGTGATTAAAGAGGTCGTAAAATCTGCTCGAGGCAACCGTAAAGAGATGATCCAAAAGATTCTCTCTGAAATCGACGGTCGTCTTCAGGAAGCAGGGATTGCCTGTCGTGTCAGTGGTCGCGAAAAACATCTTTATTCCATTTACTGCAAAATGAGCCTGAAAGAGCAACGTTTCCATTCCATTATGGATATCTATGCTTTCCGGGTTATCGTACAGGATATGGATACCTGTTACCGCGTTTTGGGTCAGATGCACAGTCTGTACAAACCACGGCCAGGACGGGTAAAAGATTACATTGCCATCCCTAAAGCTAACGGCTATCAGTCTCTGCATACATCTATGATTGGCCCACATGGTGTGCCCGTTGAAGTACAGATCCGTACTGAAGATATGGATCAGATGGCCGAGATGGGGGTTGCAGCGCACTGGGCTTACAAAGAGCAAGGCGAAAGCAGCACTACCGCACAGATCCGTGCTCAACGCTGGCTGCAAAGTTTGCTGGAACTGCAACAGAGCGCCGGTAACTCTTTCGAATTTATCGAGAGTGTTAAATCTGATCTGTTCCCGGACGAAATTTACGTCTTTACACCGAAAGGTCGCATCGTTGAACTGCCAACAGGTTCAACGCCGGTCGATTTCGCCTATGCCGTACATACCGATATTGGTAATGCCTGTGTAGGTGCACGTGTAGACCGTCAGCCTTATCCGTTGTCACAACCACTTACCAGTGGTCAAACAATCGAAATTATTACTGCGCCAGGCGCACGTCCAAATGCCGCATGGCTGAACTTTGTCGTCAGCTCCAAAGCGCGCGCTAAAATTCGTCAGTTGCTGAAAAACCTTAAGCGTGATGATTCGATCAGCCTGGGTCGACGTCTGCTTAATCATGCGCTGGGCGGTAGCCGTAAATTATCCGAAATCCCCGCTGCAAATATTCAGCAAGAGCTGGAACGCATGAAACTCAGCTCGCTGGATGACCTGCTGGCTGAAATTGGGCTGGGTAATGCGATGAGTGTGGTTGTAGCGAAAAATCTGCAACACAGTGATAGTGAACAGCTCACTACCCTATCGCGCAGTAAGCTACCAATTAAAGGTGCAGACGGTGTTTTGATTACCTTTGCTAAATGCTGTCGTCCGATTCCTGGAGATCCGATCATTGCCCATATCAGTCCGGGTAAAGGTCTGGTCGTTCACCATGAATCCTGCCGCAATATTCGTGGTTATCAGAAAGAGCCTGAAAAATTCATGGCTGTGGAATGGGATAAAGTCACTGAGCAGGAGTTTGTTGCCGAAATCAAGGTGGATATGTTTAACCACCAGGGTGCTCTGGCAAACCTGACAGCGGCCATTAATACCGCGAATTCTGATATCCAGAGCCTGACAACGGAAGAAAAAGATGGCCGTGTATACAGCGTCTTTATCCGTCTGACAGCTCGTGACCGTATCCATCTGGCAAATATTATGCGTAAGATTCGTGTCATGCCGGATGTCATTAAGGTTCATCGTAATCGTAATTAAGACCGTAGCGGGAGTTTTCTCCCGCTCTTTCTTTGTCAGCAACTCATCGTATTATTCGCTGCGGTGAAGTTATCATTTTTCAGGGAGCCATCCTGCGCATGAATGCCCAACGTTATGCCCGCATCCGCGAAATGCTTGCCGCCCGACAGCATGATCTGACCGTTTGTATGGAGCAGGTGCATAAACCACATAACGTATCTGCCGTGATCCGTACAGCCGATGCCGTGGGTGTACATGAAGTTCATGCCGTCTGGCCTGGCAGCCGTATGCGCACAATGGTGTCTTCTGCAGCAGGAAGTAACAGTTGGGTACAGGTAAAAACGCATCCCACCATTGCGGATGCCGTACACCATCTGAAAAACAGCAACATGCAGATTTTAGCCACGAATCTGTCTGCTACTGCTGTAGATTTCCGGGAGATTGATTACACCCGTCCAACCTGCATCCTGATGGGCCAGGAAAAAACAGGGATTACTCAGGAAGCGCTTGAACTGGCAGATCAGGACATCATTATTCCCATGATTGGCATGGTACAGTCACTTAACGTTTCCGTCGCCAGTGCATTAATCCTGTATGAAGCACAACGACAGCGTCAAAATGCAGGTATGTACCAGCGCAGTGAAAGTACTCTGCCTTACGATGAACAGCAACGCCTGTTATTTGAGGGAGGCTACCCTGTACTGGCGCGGGTTGCCAAACATAAAGGTCTGCCTTATCCGGTCATCAATAATGATGGTGAAGTCGAAGCCTCGCCGGAATGGTGGGCAGCTATGCAGTCAAAAGCGAGGAAATAATGCGCGGCCGTTTGCTGGATGCCATCCCACTCAATACGTTGTCTGGCGTGGGCGCCAGTCAGGCGGCAAAACTGGCAAAACTCGGCCTGACCACCGTGCAGGATCTATTACTGCATCTGCCTATCCGTTATGAAGACCACACCAAACTCTATATGATCAATGATCTGCTGCCCGGTATTTACGCCACGGTAGAAGGTGAAGTGCTGCACAGTGATATCAGCTTTGGTCGCCGCAGGATGCTCACTTGCCAAATCAGTGACGGTACTGGTGTACTCACACTGCGTTTCTTCAATTTCAATGCCGGCATGAAAAATGGTCTGGCACCCGGGAGGCGGGTGACCGCCTACGGTGAAATTAAACGTGGTCAGCGTGGTGCTGAAATCATCCATCCTGAATATAAAATTCAGGGTGAAAAAAATCATACTGCGTTACAGGAAACACTAACCCCTGTCTATTCCACAACCGAAGGCGTTCGCCAGGCAACATTACGTAGCCTGACAGATCAGGCATTAAAACTGTTGGATACCTGTGCCATTGCAGAACTGTTGCCACCGGAATTAAGTCAGGGATTGATCAGTCTGCCCGATGCGTTGCGTACATTACATCGTCCGCCACCCAATATTGTATTGACCGATCTCGACAACGGCACCCACCCTGCCCAGCGCAGGTTAATCCTGGAAGAACTGCTGGCACACAATCTCAGTATGTTGGCGGTACGTGCCGGAGCGCAACGTTACCGTTCATTGCCGATGCCGGCGCGCCACACATTAAGCCAGAAATTACTGGCTGCCCTACCGTTTAAGCCTAC
>Ga0157359_1001289_pt1 | contig 10159 bp, 3 predicted proteins | sample AttcapACBM3_FD_111482 | JGI IMG/M metagenome (GOLD analysis project Ga0157359, IMG submission 111482) | Fungus gardens microbial communities from leaf cutter ant in Botucatu, State of São Paulo, Brazil - Atta capiguara ACBM3 | ecosystem: Host-associated > Fungi > Mycelium > Unclassified ...
GGTGACATCAGGGTTGCGTGGGTGAGACAGGGAACTATAGTGCTGGATTGGAATATCTTATCGAAACATGTGAAAGCATATTACATAACTTTGTTGAAGACAGCGTAGGAAACAGTGTCATCTTTTTTTATGAAGAGAACTGTGGTACTGTGTAGGGAGGAGATTGAATAAATAAAACCATTATGCAGATTTTTGTTAATGAATCTTCAAAGAGTTCCTAGTTCAGAGGGTAAGAGGGAGTAAATGATAAAATCAGAGCACAAAAGTCCTAGCAACCAATCTTAGGAACCACTCAGGGGTCACCCAGTAAATTGTGGACAACTGTAAATGACTAGGAGTCAAAAAATACATCTACATGTGATCAGGTGATATACTGACTAAGTAAAATTGCCTGAAAATAGGACTGAGAAGATCACTTCTAACAGCAAATGTGTTTAATCAGAAGTTGAGTGCTCTCTTCGTGGTTGATGTTGAAACATGTAGAAGATGCATAGAAGAGCAAATGAAGTGTAATACTTATCCAAGCTGCATGGGATATGAATGTCAAATGGTCTTTGGCTTATGTATTATGCTCTTATATTTCATACTGGTTACATGTTTCAAAGAAAGACCATAAAGGGTTAGTGTAGCTGGGTGGAAGAGCAGGATACTTCAAATCTCCAGAAAATCCTAAGTTTATTGTCTAAGAAATCCTAACTATACACTTACCTCTAGGAAATCCTAAGAGAATAGAATAGGAATTCCTGAAGGTAATAACTACTCTATATAATAACAGATCTATTCTAATATGTCAGAATTCTGTTTATATAAGCAGGGAATAATGATACTTAAGTAATCAGAAACAGTTCAAAATGAAGAGACTGAATTGAAAGAGAACTAGAGTGCTTAGTGTTATGACTTAAGACTTAAGGATTAGAACCAAAAGTTAAACCTTGAATTGGGTTAATCATAAGAGAACCCAATAGAGTTCCTAGTACAACATATCTATCTTATATACTATCACAGGTGGTCTGTGCTACTACTATACCTAGTCTACCCTAAAGACCATATGTAAACTATAAGATCAACATATGTTAAGTACATTGTATGACATTATTGTTCTAGAAGCTTCTACCATATTCTATTATAATCATATGACTTGTATAATACATCATGTGACTAGTTTGTGGTAGCTGTGACTATAACATCATGCTAAACCTAACTCTAAATAAAAGAAAAACAAAAATAATATAAAATAAAAATAAAATAAAGTCCAATGTTCATAACTCTGACACTTAGCAAGTGCTTTCAGAGTATAGGAAAGTGGATGAGTGGATGATAATAGTAGACTATGGAAAACTACAAAATATTATAGAAAAGTGAGAGAATACAAGAAAGAAAAGTTAAATAATATATTCAGATAGTTAGAAGTATTTGTATATAGCTCAAGGGTGTCTAGAACATAGAAAAGTAAATTAGTGGATAAGTACAGATGCTAGAAAGAGTTATAGAATACAGATCAGCTAGAAAATATAGAAGAAAAAAATCTTAAAAGAATAAGTCTTCTTGCAGTTAGAATATAAATAACAATGTTAGAAACAGACTAGTTACTGAACCAGTTATATCTTATAACTTAAGACCTTGAGTAAAGGTTAAAAGAAGAATTTGTATTAGATTAACATAAGAGAACTTGATAAAGTTCCAAATACAAAGTATTTGCCTTATATATGCTAAGCCAGTGTGTCAAGATTGTTAAAAATGGACTTCATTTTTCAGTTTTTAATTTTAATTTTCTTTTCTTTTTGTATTTTCTATTTTTAGAACAACTAGGGTTAGGGTTAGAAGGATCTGTCACACTGTCACATCAGTCACAATCTGATAGTGTGGTCACAACATTGATCATGAGACTTGGGAGAACGGAGTAGAAGGTTTTAGAACAAATGATGTTATACAATATGGATAACACATGTTGACCTCATGTTCTACATATGGTCATTTAGGGTAGGGTGCACAGTAGTGAGCACAGACCATGGTTAGTAGTATATAAGGTAGATTAGTTTGTAAAGGAATTTCTATCGAGTTCTCTTATGTTACTCAATATAAGAGTTGTTCTATTGTCTAACCCTAAGGGCTTTAGTTCATAACACAGTGGTCTGTGTGACACTATATATAACCTATCCTAAAAACTATATGTTATCCATAAGATTAACATGTAGTAAACATACTATATAATATTATTGTTCTAAAAGCTTTTATGTTTTTTTGTATAATATATAATTATGTAACTGTGACTATATCACATTGTCATGATACATTGTCATGTTATGTGACATTTTGTGATAGTCACATGTAATGTTATACTAATATCTAACCCTAAGTCCAAAATAATTCTGATATTATTCCTTTTTCAAGGTTTTTTCTTTAGAAAAACTGATTTCTATTTTCACTAGTTTCTTTCCAATATTTTTAAACATTTAACTTCAAACTTTCTATTATCCTATTTATATAACATTTTTGCTATATATGTCTCTAATAACTTTCCTCTTCTAAAATCTTATTCTTTTATTATGTCTATATTTTCTATCTTCTAACTTTTACATTTAATCTCCTTTTGAACTTTGCCACTGCTTTTTTTATATTCTCTAAGTTCTTTTCTCTCTCCTATATATTATGTTCTATTGTAAATCTCTTCTATCATACTATTAGTTTCATCTCTTTTACCTTTTGTTTTTCTACTTACTTTCTATATTTTACTACTCAACTAATATCCACAACTGGGTGAATTCTCATCAAAGTTAGCAGTTGCAATTTGACTGTATTAGTAGATACTATCTTATTAATAATATATGAACCAATATATTAATCTATTAATTTCTTTGCTAGTTTTTTCTTGAACACTAGATCTTTTATGCTTAACATTATCTTATCTCCTTTCTTTTACTCTTCAGCTTTTCTCCTCTCTTTATCTACTTATCTTTTTATCACAAAATAAACTATTCACTTATTTATGATATCTGAATCTTAGGTATACTCTCAGAGGTTTAGAAGTAATTTAAAAGTTATAATAACAATAATAATGAAGATTAATATAGATATCAATAATAAAAAGATAAAAATTAATATTGTTAAGTTTGAAGTCTAATCCTCAAACATAAAAGTATTTATACAAAATAGTAATAGTTTGTATATAATATATAATATATTATTAGAGTCTGTTTGATAAGCATTTTCTAATGCAAGTTTGATTATGGAAACTTGTTCAGTTATTTCTAAAAATAACCCTCATTTGGAGCTTTTTAGTGCAACTTGGTTTGTGAGAATTAGTTTACTGGTTGTGGAGATACAAGTTAAATGAAGTTTTTGATAGCAGTTATAAAACTACTCTTTAGATTCTTCATACTTTACCTATTAGTAAAATTGAGGCTCTGGCAGTGTTACAATTAAAGACTTAAAGTATTAAGTTAACAAAAGAATCTTATATTAGGTTAATATAAGAGAACTCAATAGAATTTTTAGTATAAAGTGTTTATTTCATATATGCTAGCTAGTAGTCTGTATGAAACTAATAATAATGTTATATAATATATTTGTTACATGTTAATCTTATAGATAACATATAACCTTTAGGATAGATTAGTATTATTAGAGTTGAAAATAGTAAACTTAATTTATTTTCATTTCATTTCATATTTTTATTTATTTTCATATTTTTAGACTTAGAGTTAGGAGTTAAGTTAGTATAACATTACAAACTATCATATAAAGTGATATAGTGTTATGCATCTATCACAAGTTACAGTTACAGTTATATAATTACATGTTACAAAAAATATTGTAGAAGGTCCTAAAACAATAATATTATATTATATATTGATCTTGAGGCTAATACATGCTCTTTAGAATAGACTAGGTTTAGTATAGCATAGACTATTAGCTTAACATATATAAGATAGACAGATTGTACTTAAGAACTCTATCAAGTTTTTTTATATTAACCTAATACAAGGTTTTTCTTTTGATCTTACTCTTGGTCTTAAGTTATAATAATCATTTTAGAACCTTTTATGTTCTTCTATATATCATATGATCATGTGATTGTGATAGTCATATATAATGTCACAACTATAACTCTAATCTTAAGTTCAAAATAAGAAAATAAATACAAATAAAAATAAAAAAGAATCAAATAATTAAAGTCTATTGTTTTCAATTCTAATATTACTCCCTCTTCAAGATTTCTCCTTGAGAGAAACTGACTTCTATTTTTTATATACTTTCTTAGTAACTCTCTTCTTTTAGAGTTTTTTCTTTGCTATGTCTAACTTTTCTTGTTTTTTTTTTACTTCTGCACTCAAACTTCTGCACTCAAACTTTCTTTGAATTCTGCTATTGTTTTCTTTGCATTTTTCAAATTTTTCTCCTTCTTCTATATATCATTCTCTACTATTTCTATTATTTTTACATTTTCTATTTTATATCCTTCCATTTGTTCTCTATATTTTACTACTTGACTAACTGTTATATTCTATATTCTATTTACCCTTCTATTTTACCTCAAATGTTCTTATTAACTCTATAAATATTGTAAGGAAATTAGTTTTACTCAAGGAGTCATAAGTATTTAGAAACTTCAGATGATATTTGGATAAGGTATTTTACTGTTACATTACTACTATATATAATATTATAGGATAGTCCAAGTACATAGTCTGTATACTTGACCAATCAATATCTATAACTATAATTAACTAAATAATTATAGTACTATTATAGTAGACTAAATAACAGAGATCAAGATAAGGTAAAGGCAGTTATCAGTTCATCAGGAGCTAGTCTAGATAATAACTAATTTCGAAGTATAATTAAATCTTTGTAAAGTGGATTTGGACTTATAATATTGCCAATATTCTCTAATAGATATCTATATTCTAACATCTAAGAATTACTAGAAATTAGAGTAACTTGCTTAGTAGTTACATTTTAAATAGTTACTCTGGGTATACTAACTAAACTATAATCAGATAGTTTACACTGTAGTAGTTATCCTATTACAAAATAAACTACTCACTTATTTGTGATATCTAAACCTTGGGTATACTCTCAGAGGTTTAGGAGTGATTCAGAAGTTTAATAATAATGACAATGATGATTAAGATCAATACAGATAATAAAGGATAAAAATTGATAAAAATTAATGATAATTGATATTGTTAAGTCTGAGGTCTAATCTTTAGACACAAAGATATATATACAAAAGAGTAATGTTCCATGTGCAAGCTGTTTCCATCACATGATCAAAACTTGTACCTAATGGAAGCTGTCATCTATCATAGCAGCTATTAGGCTAATTTTAAAAGATAACTAATTATGTCACTATATTGATATGCTTATATCTCTATCAATACTTGTTGCTATATAATATACCATATATCATTGGAAATGGTTTGATGAGCACTTTCCAATGCAAATTCAATTGTATAAATCTGTCTGATCATTCATAAGATATTAGCAAACAAAGATTTTATAGCTACTGATGACCTGATATCTTGGTTGTTTGTTATTGCTTTTGTATATCTTATATATATACAGATAGCTCTCATTTGGGGCTTTATGGTGCAATTTATTTTGTGAAAATAGGTTCACTGGTTGTGGAGATACAAGCTGAACAAAGTTTGTGGCATATTTTAAAAATCAACCAAAATCAGCATTTCTTTTCTGATGTTAGTAACAATACATCTCACCATCTTCTGGTGGTTTTTACCCTTCTAAGTTCCCAAATCCTGATCTAAGATATGTGACTTGTACAACAAATAGAGATACAACATACTAGCTAAAGCCAAAGATTGTTCCAATCTGTTTTCTGTATTCTTGGATAGCATATAAAACATTTGTTCTGGACTTTTGAGATGTCTTTCTGGATCTCAGATAATGAGATGTAAACTGTGTCTAATACTAACATTTACAACTGGATGAATTCTTATTAAAGTTTACAGTTTTAATTTAACTATATTAGTAGATACTATCTTTTCAATAATATATAGACCTATATATTAATTCACTAATTTATTTACCAGTCTCTCTTTGAACACTAAATATTCTGTACTCAATATCACTTTTCTCAATACTGCCTCTACTTTTTTCTAAACCTTTTTCATTCTCTCTGCAAACTCTATTGTTTTCTTCACTTTTCCTTTTCTTCTAATATCCTACTCTTATTCTTAGCTTTCTTTCATAATTCACTATAAATGAAGATACTTTAGTTGCTGAATGAGTTTTATTGTTTACTCCAAACTTTGCTATTTGTTATATGTCAGGTCTACCTATTCAGAAAATATATCCCTATAGTGATACTATACTCTTAGCATCTATGAAATAACTTTGTCTTCCATAATAGCCACCCTTCTTGCAATATGTCCTCATAGCAGTGATGCAACAATCTAAATATTCTGTCTTTTATAATGAAAATACTCCTATCTGACTTGGTCTTCTATGACAGAGTTCTCCTATCTTACTTTTGTTAGTATCTTACTACTAAAACCTCTGCTTGGGGCAATACACTGAAACCCTGAGTATTTTCTATATGACTGACTTGTATATAAGACTAGTAGTTATACTTTAATTTGCTAGTCTGATAATTAACAAAGATAAATCTTATTGAACTCAATCTCCAGTGTTTAATAGTGATACACCAAATTAACAATCATCTCTATCTTGGATTTTGACTAATTCTTTGAAGTTATAACCATATAGCAGATAGACAGTGCATGTCAGAATTCAAGACAGTAGACTCTAACTATTTTCTTATTTTTTTATTTTATTTTCTTTTCTCTTATTTTTATTTCTGGAGACTTAGGGTTAGGATTAATATGACATCACTGTCATATCATCACACATCAGTCACATGACAAAGTCACAGTCACAGTTATGTGTCACATGGAAAAGTGTAGAAAATTCTGAAAGGATGACATCATACAGTATGATTAATATATGTTGATCTTAAGTGTTGTAGCAACCACTAGTTATAATGACCCTGTAGTATGCTTACTTCAGCAAAGCTCTTATCTGGCTATCTGGTAGTGGGAATTACAAGAAAACTCAACAAGAAGCCCTCACTGCATTGCTATCCTATTTATATACTTTACAAGTGGTCTATACTACAATAATGTGTCTACTATGCCTTCTGTCCTAAAGGCCATATGTCTATCTTGTGTCTACTCTGCAGTGACTGTGCATGGCTGTGCATCCTACCCTAATGTCCATGTGTTGACCATGTGGTAGCAATGTGATATACATGCTCCCTGATGTTATAAGATGAGTGTGTGGACAGACTTTGGCTAGGGTTAGGGTTAGCCGGACATAGATAAGATAGTATTTATTAGTCTACAACGGATGGAGAGCATGTGACTTGGAAGTCATGTGATAAAGTCTAGAGCAGTCTGGAAGGACTTAGGGTCTAGAAGGATCGGAAAGAGTCTAGAAGGAGTTAGGGTTAGAGATGACGTCAAGGGACATGGGTTCCTCATGGTGTACACATGTATAGCGGAGATTAAAGGTATGACGTCAGGGCACATGTAGGAAGCATGGTGGCCTTAAGGTAAACGCAAGGTGGATGAGTAATGGACATGAGATAGCGGCATGGACTTAAGGGCCGGATAGATATTGTTGTAGCATGGACCAGGAGCCATGTATATAAATAGTAGATGAATGCAGCGAGGGCTCCTTGTCGAGTTCTTTTGTAATCCTTGTAATCCCTACTCATTACTTGATAGCCCATTGGAGAGCTTTGCTCGTTGTGAGATCATTTGTCCTTGAGTGACGAGTGGTTGCTACAACACCTGACATCATTGTCTAGGCTTTTCTAGCCTTGTAAACTCTTCTAGATCTATGGACCACTCTAGACTGTTCCAGGCCTATGACATCATCTCACCTGACTTTTAGGTCATGTGCTCTTTTTCTGTTGTAGACTAATAATAATTACTACTGTCTATTTCCATCCTCTGACCCTAACTCTAAAAGTCTGTCTGCATTCTCATTTTATAATATTAAGACAAACATATGGTTGTTTAGGATAGGCTAGAAGTCATTAGCACAGACCATGGAATTTTAGTATATAAGATAGACAATCCTGTACAAAGTTCTTTATTGAGTTCTGTTATATAAACTTTATATAAGATTCTTTTTCTTGATCCACTCTAAGATCTTAAGATCACAACAGTGCAGCATATAAGCTGAAGCCAAGATTATTTTACTAGTTTGTATTACCAAACCAACCCCATAGACTTTTGTCTCCTGGTATAAACCATATCTGACACTATTGCTAACTACTCTGGCTAATCTTTTTGTCTATAATTTACAAAGAACTATAAATATTATTCTAATTCCTAGTTTATATATTTAGTTTGGCCATCTATTTGTAGATGAAATAATGTTAACAAGTTTGTTCTAATATCCAATATTCTATTTAACTCCTTTGTTAACTTTATTACAAATTATGGTTTCCTATCCAATATAACACTTTCTGGTAGTTTATAAAACTTCCACATGTTATTCCTGAACAACCTTGCTAATTATTTGTCCAATATTCTCTTTATAGTTGTCACAAAATATGCTATTTTTGACAACTTATCACAAACTATCAAAATTACATCTTTTTCTGTTACTAATAGCAACTTTGTAATAAAGTCTACTGTCAAATATATCTATGATCTCTTAGACATCTCATTTACTATTAGTTTTTTTACTAGTGCTTCTACTTCTTTACTACTTTATCATATTCTTTTTCTTCTGTTCCTAATATAATATTATCAATGAAGCTTGCCACTTTCTCAGTATTGATCAAGTTCTGTAGAATCTTGTTCATTATTATTTGAAATGTTACTGAAAATTTAATAAGTTCAAAGAATATTACTGTAGATTTAAACAACTTTTTTAGAGTTATAAGTACTGTCTTCTACTTATCTTTCTTCTTTATTCATATATTATTATAGCTCTAATGTAAATCTAACTTAGTAAATAATTATCTATAGTCTTGAACCATTCTATTTTTCTTTCCTACAAAAAATACTGGTACTATTTAAGATAACTTTGAGAATCTAATATACTCTTTCTTCAATTGTTCCTCAATGGATTTACCTTTCTATTAGAGTTGTGAATAATAGACTTTATTTTTTTTCTTGCTTTTATTTTTTTTATTTTATTTTATTTTTTTATTTTAATTTATTTTGAACTTAGAGTTAGGATTAGTGTGATATTGATGTCATAGTCAAAAATTGTCACATAGTATGACTTAGTATTATATATCAGTCACAGTCTACATAATGCTGTCAAAATAAAATATAGTAGAAACTTTTAGAAGAAATGATGTTACTATAATATATTTGATATATATTGACTTTAAAAACAATATATAGCTCTTTAGAGTAGGTTAATGGTACTATAACATGGACTAGTAGCCTAGTATATATAGGATAGACTATTTTGTACTAGGAACTCTATTGAGTTCTCTTTTAATTACTTAATCTGGAATTTATTCTTTTATCCAACCTAAAAACTTAAGTCTTAATACTTTTTCTTCTTTGATACAAATGGTTTCTTGATATCTATTGCATAGTTCTACATCTTTCTCATCAGCATTCTCTTGCTTTCTTTCTTTCCAAAAATATAGATTCACTTATAGAATCTTTAAGAAACTAATTTCTTAGTCTTTTCTTCAGAGTTTGCTATCTCTTTCTCTTTATTCCAAATTTTCTATCTTTCTACTATCTTTTTCACTTTTATCATTTACTTTTTTTCTTTTTTTTTCTTTTTTTCTTTTTCTTGCTACTTCTGTCATCCTAGTTTTATCTGCTTTAGTCTCTATTATTTTCCACATTTCTCTAGACATCTTATTATTTTTACTTTTCTTGTTCTCTAATCAATCTCAAAATTGTGGTATACTAGCTATAGCATTTTCAAAATTATACTTCACTTCTAACCTCTTATCATATAGATTTCTGTTTCCTTTCTATGTCCTTAGTAATAAATGTTGACTTGTACAGTATTTTATTGTTATAACCTTAGAACCTTAGAGTAGGTTTAAAGGTTAAACTCTTGTATTAGAAAAGACACAAGAGAACTCGATAGAGAGCTCTTTACAAAATAGTTTACCTTATATACTTCTACAGATAGTCCATGCTAAGTA
>Ga0157359_1001290_pt1 | contig 10159 bp, 8 predicted proteins | sample AttcapACBM3_FD_111482 | JGI IMG/M metagenome (GOLD analysis project Ga0157359, IMG submission 111482) | Fungus gardens microbial communities from leaf cutter ant in Botucatu, State of São Paulo, Brazil - Atta capiguara ACBM3 | ecosystem: Host-associated > Fungi > Mycelium > Unclassified ...
AATGGAAGAATGTAATCCATACCAGAAAAGATTAAGGAGTATCAATAAGAAAGAGTGTGTTATCTATAGGTTGGAATAAATGTGGCTGAAATAGATATGGTTGGATTGGGACATGATATTATTGGAGTTTCTAACTATTTGGTACAATCATTATGGAGTTAGGTTAGCAATATTCTATCTAATGTTCTACTTGTTTAATATAAACTGCTTAAGTATTTAGAATAGTTATTACCTCTTATTAAGTACAGTTCTTGCTCTAAGCAAATATCCATATTTAGTTATATGGAAAGAGATCAAATCAAGTATGGAAACTTACTAATCAAAACAATTAATAGCATACTAAGTAGTTTTTAGAGTAAGAGTCTCATGAAAGTTATAAGAAAACTCAGCAAGAAGTCTCTAATATTGCTATCTTATTTATACTAATGGTACATAGTCCATGCTAATAATAGATAACCCTACCCTATTGTCTATGCATTAGCTATAAGTATACTATATATATACTATAAGATAAATATATTATAAACATGTATCTTGATATTATTCTTTTAATTTTTTCTCTTACATTTTAAGCTTTATGACATAATGTCATGTGATGTATCATGTGACTCTTTTTATTTTTAAAATCAACAATTTATAATATGGGGTGTGATGGCAGACCATGGTAACTACTTAGTAATTACAATATATTGATAGACAAACAACATGAAAAAGAAAGAAAAGAAAAAAAAACAAACCTATTTATGCTAACAGGATCACTACATTACTGTATTCTACTTTTGAAAGAGTTCCTGTTGTTTTCTACCATGCCAATCTCTATTGAAACAATTATGCCAATAAGGACAACTAAAGCTGTCCACTTGATGATCTTCTTTACAATTCATGCATTTGAAGACATGAGGACATGGCTCACCATCCTTGGTAGCTGAACATTTTGCTTTCTTGTTCTCCATGCAACAACATGCTTTCTCTCTATGGTGTTTAGTAACATGAGCTTCATAGTACTTGGTGCACCTGGAGCTGTGAGATTGGCAACTAAGTTTCGCATATCCTCACTTCAAACAGTTCTTGTACTGTAGAACCACTAGGTTCATATTAGTCCTGCAAACAGTTGTAATAAATTGTCCAATGTTAAATCAATGATTGATAATGTTCTTCACATATGAACCACTCTGGGAATCCCAAACATCCACCTAGACCACTGCTGTCAAGTTTACAAATGGTAGACTTAGTTTTTCTCTATTTTACTTTTCATTTTTATTTTCATTCTGTTTTATTTTTTTATTCTCTATTTTTAGAACAACTAGGGTTAGGGTTGATTGGTCATGCTGTCACATCAGTCACCACCTAATGGCATAGTCACAAGACAGATCACGAGACTTAAGAGAATTTAGTAGAAGATTTGAAAACAGATGACATCATACAATATAGACACCACATGTTGACCTCATGGACTATACATGGTCATTTAGGGTAGGGCACACAGTAATTAGCACAGACCATCTGTAGGACTATATAAGGTAGACTAGTTTGTAGAAGAGTTCTCTATCGAGTTCTCTTGTGTTACTCAATACAAGAGTTGTTCTATTGTTCAATCTTAAGAACTTTAGTTTATAACAACTGCCATGTTAGATTTGGGAGAAGCTTTAATGACACAGAGTTTTGAAGCCAGCATAACATCCTTGAATAGGTGCATATATTTTAAAACACCTTCAATAAAATCAGAAGTGATGACTTCTTGATCAATCTTCTACAGAAGTCTAATGATTTTCATGTATAACTTGGACTTAGGAAGACGAGGACTCTCAATAGAATTCAGGTCAACATTTTTGATGTTTTTCAAATATTTCTTGATTGTTGATAAATTGAGATCATTCATCAGTTTGTTTGTTGTAGTGACAATTTCATTGTTAGTAATGTGAATGAAATCTGCAATGATGTCTGATTTGGAATTTTTCAGACATTTGTTGATGTTAGAAGTGTGAATGTGTGCTGAGTTGACTATCTTATTACCCTTGCTGCTATTCTTTGCTTTTAACATCTTTCCCACTTCATCCACTGACAAAGAAGAAAATGCTTCCTTAACATATAGAACATCTTCAATGTTTAATGAAATATTTGCTTTAGAAGTCTGCATATAAGACTTCTTCATGTTCAAAGGTTTAGAAGCCTTCTTTTTGATTGACCCAATAATTTTGTTTTGTTGGGAGGAGGAGCTGTTGGTGTATTTGAGGTCAGGGGAGGAGAAACTACAACAGAAGGCATCATAGTAGTAGGAGGATTTGAAACAGTTGAATTTTCTTTCACCATTGCTGAGTTGGATTTTCTATATTTTGGAAGAATCATGTCTCCGACACATTTGCATATATTCAAAGACAAATATGAATCAAAATAAAACAAGTCCCATTTTGAAGCATATATCATATCAATTAACTTCCAGAGAGAATTGGCAATGGGAATGAAATCTCCAGCTGGCAGATTGTCATCTGTGTGGTGATGTTTGATGTAATCAACTATTCTTTTGATAGATAAATTGATGTTTGCAGCATCTGTAGAAGCAGATTTCTCAGTTCCAAATACAGATAATGCATGATATACTCCATTCCAGAAGCTAGTGATCGATGGCTGATTATTACTGTAATTTAAAACTGAAGGGCCAGAATTGCTAGGTTCAGCCTTGTTATTTCCACTTGAGTTTTTATTAAGTAATGGGACATGAGATGATGACATGTATTTTCCTGCTGGAGAAACATGTTATTGGAATGAGTCTTGAACTTCAGGAATGTCTAAACTCCAATCCATCGACAAGTCATCTTGAGGTCTTTGGTGACCAGGGCTTAAGAATGGACTAATGAAAGGTGACAATGGCTTCTTGCTGCTGGTTTGTTTTGATTTCATGATTTAACTTGCTCATAGTAGAAAAAGATAATGAAGAAAGTACAAAATGCTACTATTTTCTATGAGTGCTAACTATATAAGATGGTGGTAGAAGGAAAGAAGCAATGAATTTTGTTTTATCATGTGACTCTTTATTGTTCAAGAAATAAAAGAAATAAAAAAGAAAATTAAATCAAAGAAAATTAATAAAAGAAAATCAAAATCAAAATAAAATATAAGAGTCTAAGTGTACTATGATAGAAACAAATATACTTATCTATAAAAGTAAGTAAAGTATCCAGATTGTAAATCAAGCTAAAATACTTATTTATAGACTTGTGACTAAACCTCAGATGATAATCTTGGCCTCAACTTATATGTCATGCTATTATCTATTATGTAACTATGATTTTAGAGAAAGAAATAAAAGTGTTTAGAGAGCTTAGAAAGAGAAGTAAGTTGATTTTCAGACTAAAAAAGCTACAGAGTATTAACTTGGTCTTAAATATTATGTTCTGTAGTTAAAACTGTGGTTAGAAGAATAATAGTATAGAGAATAACATTATAGAAACAGTTTTTAGAAAATAGAATAACTAGGAGTTTAGATAACAAGTTACTAAGATATGAAATAAAAAGTATTGATTTGTATATGAGCAAGTATGGATACAAAAGTACACCTAACAATAGTTTGCTTTCTTATATTCTCTCTAAAAATGAGACATGTACTAAATAGTTATGAGCAATAAACTTGGATTCTTTCTGGAGCTTGAAAGTACAAACTATATACCTCTGCTTTAGTTGCTCTAATAGATGCCTTAATATTTCTTTTCTATTTTTCTATTTTCTATTTTCTTACATATTTATTTACTCAAGATACCTATTGAAAATGTTATATGAGTACAGTCATATAATATAAAAGGCAGTAGAAAGTTCTAGTAGATAATCTAACTCTTATTTTTATTTTATACTAAGTACTTATAATCAATAATATAGAACTCAGTAGAAGATTTTAGAAGTAGTGTATTGAGTAACACAAGAGAACTTAATAGAGTTCTTACTATAAAGTAGTCTACTTTATATATCTTTTAAAATTAGTCTGTATATTTCTAATCTGTTTAACTAAGTTCCTTGAATAGTTTCTATGATGTTCTACTAAGTTACATGACTTTGTGACATTTTTGACCATCATATGTAATATAATATCATATCTTTTTGCTAAGTTCAAAAAATGAAGTAAGGAAACTAAACTATAAAAGAAAAGAGAAACCATAAAAGACTAGAAAAATGGAAAACAACTCAGAAGATTTCTGACAGACTTAGTTTACAGTATACATATCAAGTACTATTTGTATAAGCAGTAAGCCAATTAAACAAAACTTCTTGTTGAGTTTTCTTGTTATTTATATTCTAATTATTATGATTTAAGAGGAGTAGCTATAACAATAAGTTACTACAATAGTAGAACTCAATGTTAAAACTTTGAGTAACCTCTCATTCTGAGGCCTTGTTAGTTCTTCAAACACTTTTTATTTTTTTACTAGTAGTCATTGCAATTGTTGATTATCTTCAAAAAAGAAGCTGGATTCTGAGCATAAAGAGGTTGGTAACTGTATATTAGAAGAGCAGTTGTAGATGTTGTCAACTAGACCTAGGCTAATAACTAGATATATTCATTGTTCAATTGGTTGATATAAGAAAACCTGCTATTTTATATCTCTTGGTTTTTTCTTTGTTGCCAAACTTTGCTTATATACAAACTTTGTATAGAGTTTTGTTATTTACTCATAAGTTATCTAACCTTTAAAACTCTACAACCTCAAATATTAGACTATTCTCTATTCTCTTTTACAAACCTTAATTACTTAGCTTAAAGTATTAATATATGTCTTTAGACTGCGATCTGTGTACATCTACATCTAATTTATTTTAAATACTATGTATATAAGGTCAATATACTATTATTATATATAAGTCAGACATGAGGATATTGTCCATAGTATATAAGGAAAGATAAGTCATAATACATAAAGATTGAACAAGGATATGGCATTTACTATATGAGGTGCTGACTGAGACTCTTGTGGTACAGCCAATCATGTTGTCATTATTCTTGACCCAAGTTCATGCTGTATCCTTGAGATATTGATTGTAATAATGATAGTTATATGTAATGTAACTGTTATATCATCATCTTTTAGCTAAGTTCCAATAAGTAGAAATAAAAATAAAAATATAAAAAGAAGCAAACAAAAAGAAACTAAATTTACTTTCTTGAAGTCTAATACTAAGCTTAACATATCTCTTTTTTCCATTGCTATTAGTTGTTGATTTAGAAATTAAATTATCTACTCTTGTAAAGTCAGTATTAGTATGATATCACAAACTTAGATTTTATATACACTAAAGTTATGTCTGTCTAGACACTTAGTTTTTTCTAGACTAAATACTTATTGTTATACTAACTATTGTCTTAATAATATAGTTATATGATTGTCTGTGAAAAAAGAACCTCTACTTTAACTATCTTTCTTAAGGAATAAATAGTATTTGTAAAAAGACTCAAATTTTTATTATGTTTAGCCAAGCAAGGATTTCTAACCTCAAACCTGCAAACTTCACAACAAGCTTCTCTATCTTATAGTACCACTGAATCTTGCTGCAAGATTTACAAACTTTACTATCCTAATCCTAAACTCTGTACCTATACACTACTATCTTGGAAGATTTCTTAAATTATTGCTTGATATCTTTCAGTTACTATTAAATGCATACTGATTTTTTAAGTAATATTCTAAATACCTTAACCCAAGTTTCTAACCATTTGTATGCCATTATTCTTATGTTATCTTAGTATTATTTTAATAGATTACAATAGACTATAGAATATTTAGAACAGTACTTATCTTTAGAAAATCTCATCTTGTTTTCTAAGGTTTTTCTGAAGATGGGTTGTATTTAATTATTAGCTTTTATAATACATGCTTAGGTTTCCTAAAGATGAACTTTACATAACCATATAAATTATACTTAGTTATTCTAACAGTAAAACAAGATCTCCTCTCTAGGATCTTGAACCATTAATTGGTTTGGTAGTTTTAAATTGTCTACTTTTCCATAATACTCTGTTATTGTTATCTGCACTCATTTAATTTTCTATACTCTAGATGTACTCACTAAGTGTCAAAATCGTTGATGGTGGACTTTATTTTTATTTTTCTCTTTTCTTTTTTAGTTTATTTTTCTTTCTTTTTCTTTTCTTTTTCTATTTTTAGAAACAGCTCGGGTTAGAGGTTATCAGTCACACTGTCACATCAGTCACAAGATGATGGCATGGTCACAAGACTGATCATAGGACTTGGGGGAATGGAGTAGAAGATTCTGGAATAAAATGACGTTATACAATATGGACAACACATGTTGGCCTCATGTCATACACATGGTCATTAGGGTAGGGTGCACAGTAGTGAGCACAGACCATGAGTAGTAGTATATAAGGTAGACTACTTTGTACTAGGAACTCTATTGAGTTCTCTTATGTCACTCAATACAAGAGTTGTCTTATCGCTTAAACTCTTTGAGCCTTAAGTCATAACATTAGAACTCGATTCCTTTATCCTTAACCACTTAACACTAGCCCTTGAATCCCTTCACCCTTTCTCTTACTCCTTATCATTCTCGACCTTTAGTCAAGAAGAGTACTGCCAGACCCTAGGCATAAGGGGTGCACTAGCCAGACAGGGGAAGTTTGGCCACTCATCTACACTAAAGCCCACTAGTGTATCTTGGGTGTATCACCTTTTGTGGATGTGCTCGTTACATTTTTTCATGTATCAACCTTGTGCTACAGGCCCCCTTGTGGTCTGTCTATGCAGAGGAATAACAGGTGTTCTTAAAATACTTGTTTAGAGTAGAACGACCTTCTTAAATCAAAATCGCATACATTTTCCTTTAGGGCAGTAGTTGGTAGACCTAAGTAGTCAGTAAACGGTATAGGCAGGGCAAGAAGAGGACCTGCTATTACCTACTAAGAATCTGTCGTCATCCAAATACGAATCGGAGAGTGATACCAGCACAGGTTCCACTCTTCCATTATACACATCTTCACCTCCAACACCACCACCACCATCAACCTCATTATCTCCAATCAACTCACCCCTGTCATACAACATCAACATGAGTTAACTAAACCTTTATGAAATCATTAGGCAGCAGCAGGAGCAGTTGGCTGTGATGCAGGTGCAAATCCAGGCCCTGCTTGTGATACAGGGAGGAGCAGGAGCGGAAACAGGAGGAGAAGCAAGAGGATCCAATATGGAATCTCACATGGAGGTGGCAAAACCAGCTATCTTCAATGGAGAAGCAGCAAAAGTGAGGGGTTTTATTACAGCATGTAGATTGTTTTTGAGAATGAAGCTGAGAGAAACGACAGTAGAAGAGCAGGTGCAATGGGTTTTATTATATGTACAAGGGGGATTGGCAGATGTATGGAAAGAGAATGTGATGGAAGAACTGGAATCAGGAGAGATAGAATATGAGTCGGCAGAAGAATTCTTGACAAGTTTAAGGAAGGAGTTTGGTGGAGGAGAGGAGGAATCCATAAAAGTGGCAGAATTAAGAAAGATGGAACAAGGAGGGAAAATGATGGAAGAGTTTATTCAAGAGTTCAAAAGAGCAGCAAGGGGAAGTGGATATGAAGAGTGGCCGTTGATGAAGGAGTTTAAGAGGGAAATGAATAGAGGAATTCGGAGGAAGTTGATGGAGTTGGAAAACCCACCGACTTCCATAGAACAATGGTACAGGAGGGCAACAGCCCTTGACAGGAATTGGAGGGAAAGTAGGAGGGAGGAAGAGAGATTGCGAAGAAAGAAGGAACTGGGAGGAGGGGCTCCAAAGCAGGAGCAAAGACAGAGCCTGCCACGACCTTTAGTGTGGTAGAGGAGGTAACCATTGCCTCAGCAGGTGACAACAGGGCCTGCTCCAATGGAGGGAGTAGAGAGGACAAATGTGGTAGTTGTTAGGGGGCAGGGACAGGGTGTGAAAGTTTCCTCAAGAAGGGACCCTTATGTAATGGAAGTAGATAGGGGGAGAAACTGCTATGCTTGTGGGGGCTTTGGGCATATGGCCTACCATTGTAGGAATCGAGGACAGAGAGGAAGAATGGCAGAGAATAGGAGAGTGGAGTACAAGAGAGGGAGAATTGAGGAGATTACAAACTTTGCGAACAATTTAAAAGAGGAGGAGAACCTAGAACTCCTCAACTAGGTTCTCAAAATAGATATAGTGTATTAGCTACAACAATAAATGCTGATGCACCAAAATCAGAGGAGAAAGAAATAAGAAAGGCAGAGGGAAAGATATTAAGGGAAGTGACGGTGAAAATAGGATTAGAAAGAATTGATATGCAGGAAGGAATAATGGTGGAGGTGCTGTTGGATAGTGGGGCAACGGGGTTAGTAATGAGCTCTGAGTTTGCCAAGAAACAGGGCTTTAAGTTAAAAAAGTTGGAGAGGCTGATGCAGGTGAGAAATATGGATGGGTCGTTCAACAAAGAAGGACTGATAGAAAATACAGTGGAGGTAAATATATATTATTAGGGGCATAGGGAAAGGATGGAGATAGATGTTATAGGGGGACAGAAGTGGAAGGTGATTTTGGGGATGCTGTGGTTAGCATGCCACAATCCAGAGATTGACTGGAGAACAGGGGAGGTCAAGATGACGAGATGTCCAGAAGAGTGTGGGAAGCAGTGGAGGCCAGTACAAGGGAAGTCAGGATGGGAAAAACAAGAGGAAGAAGAAGTAAAGAAGGAAGTGGGAAAAAAGAGAGAGGAAAAAGAGAAGAAGAAGAAGAAGCAAAAAAAAGGAAAAACAGTGGAAGTAAGGAAAGTAGCAGAGGAATGGAAGATATGGGATGAAGAAGAGGGAGTGGCAAAATCAGAGGCAGAAGCAAGGAAGTTAGTACCGGAGAAGTTTCATAGGTGGATAAAGGTGTTTGGGAAGAAGCAGTCAGAGAGAATGCCCACAAGAAAATTGTGGGACCACGCAATAGATGTAAAAGAGGGGTTTATGCCATGAAAAGGGAAGGTATATCCTCTATCGAGAGAAGAAAGAGAGGAAGTCAGAGAATTTGTGAAGGAGCAGTTGAGGAAGGGGTACATTTGGCTGTCAAAGTCACCGCAAATGGCACCGGTGTTCTTTGTGGGGAAAAAGGATAGTAAGAAGAGGATGATACAAGATTATCAATATCTTAATGAGTGAACGATAAAAAATAATTATCCACTTCCTTTGATTTCGGATGTCTTGGAAAACATTGGGACTAAGAAAATTTTCACGAAGATGGATCTGAGGTGGGGCTATAACAACGTGAGGATCAAGGAGGGAGACGAGTGGAAGGCAGCTTTCACGATGCCAGAAGGGTTGTTTGAACCAACCGTGATGTTCTTTGGGTTGACAAATTCCCCAGCAACTTTTCAAGCTATGATGAACGAGTTGTTGAGAGACCTCATTAACACAGGAAAAGTAGCGGTCTTTATTGATGATGTGATAGTAGGAACAGAGACAGAGGAGGGGCATGATGAGTTAGTGGTGGAGGTAATTAAGAGGCTGGAAGAGAATGATTTGTATATAAAACCAGAAAAATGTAAGTGGAAAGTAAAGGAAGTGGAATTTTTAGGAGTAGTAATAGGACCAGAGGGGATTAAGATGGAGAAGGAGAAAGTAAAAGGAGTCTTGGAGTGGCCGATGCCAAAATATGTCAAAGATGTGCAGAAATTCTTAGGACTGGCAAATTACTATCGTTGGTTTATAAAAGGGTTTGCAACAGTAGCAAGGCTATTACATGACCTGGTAAAAAAGGATAAAAAGTGGGAGTGGATGGAGAGAGAGGAAAAAGCGTTCAAGAAGTTAAAAGAGAGGTTTACCAAGGAGCCGGTATTGGCAGCTCCTGATATAGACAAAAGGATGAGAATGGAGATGGATGCATTAGATTACATGACGGGAGGTGTACTATCAATGGAATGTGAAGATGGATTATGGAGGCCAGTAGCCTTCCTCTTTAAGTCATTAAATGAAACTGAGAGGAATTATGAAATACATGACAAGGAGATGTTGGCTATTGTGAGAGGATTAGAAGCATGGAGACATCTGCTGGAGAGAGTGCAGTACAAATTCAAGATCTGGACCGATCATAAGAATTTAGAGTACTTCATGAAAGCACAAAAATTGAACAGGAGACAGGCCAGATGGGCTTTATATTTGTCTCAGTTTGATTTTACCTTGAAGCA
>Ga0157359_1001291_pt1 | contig 10156 bp, 11 predicted proteins | sample AttcapACBM3_FD_111482 | JGI IMG/M metagenome (GOLD analysis project Ga0157359, IMG submission 111482) | Fungus gardens microbial communities from leaf cutter ant in Botucatu, State of São Paulo, Brazil - Atta capiguara ACBM3 | ecosystem: Host-associated > Fungi > Mycelium > Unclassified ...
ATATCAGCGATTTTGCCCTGAATGGATTGCCATCATGTTTGTTGAGTTGATTTATGACAAGCGCAACGTTGCCGGTTTACCGGGTGCTCGCGAGATGATTCGTGAGGAGCTGGAAAAGCGGGTACATCGGGTGTTTCCTGACATCGAAGTTAAGGTCAAGCCGATGGAACGTAACGCGATTGATACTGATTTGAGTAAGAACGACAAGGCGACAGTTGCGCGTATTGTTGAAGAGATGTTCGACGAAGCGGAAATGTGGCTGGTGGCCGACTAATCCTTTAGCGGCCACCGCATCAGTCAGCGGGAGATGAATCAGCTCTCCTGCTCACTGTGATTAATTTCAATCTCGATGTCCTGAATGGCGGCATCCAGATCTTCCAGCAGTTTCCCCTGCTTATTCAGTAACGCATCGATACGATCGGCGTTCGTTTTGTCTTTATACTCACCCGCATCAAACGCTAACCAATGGCTGGACAGGGTTTCGGTGTTGGTCTGCGCGTAGTGGCGCATCTCTTTCAACTGCGAAGTCACATCGCGCAGATAGTCATTTTTGGTCTTGGTTTCTGTTGAATCGCTCATGCTAAATTTCCTTCTGGTCAGTTATCAAAAGTGTTTAGGCTTAGCGGTTCATCTACCGGCCAATCAGCGGACGCCAGTTCAGATACAAAATGTCGTCCGGAGATTTAAAACTAGTCGATAATAGCGAAGCCGCACTAAGAATAATCGGAAGTTATGGTTTCTCCGTGGGTTTCGCGGATGGCACCTCCTTCTCAATCACGACTTCTTTCACTTTTGTGATCGTTTTGTCGGCGACGCGCTCCGGTATTACATCAAGCTTATGCTGTAAGGCTGCAACCTGACTGGTCAGCAAATCCACTCGGTCATCACGCCGCGCTGCAATGACCCGATAATCTGCCCGAATCTCCTCAACCCGCTTATTTGCCGTGTTACTGACGTAAACAAAAATAATTGTCATCAGAATGCAAATCATCGAACAGCTTAGCAGAATGCAGCCGAGGATAACTTTGCGCTGGTATGACATAGGTGCCTTAAGCCTGTTAATCGTTGACATCGCTGCGATCCTCCAGAGTTGAGATCAGCCGATCAATCTCATTACGAAATTTATCGTTCTGATCGGTTTCGGTCATTGCCAGTAAAATACCTACGGCATTCTTGATTAACCGCAGATCCGTTTCGAGTGTCGCAATACGTCGCAGATTTCTGTCATGACGTTCACGTAACTCATCGTTCTCCTCCCGTATCAACAGGTTGCTCTCTTTCAGCAATACCACCTGCTCTTTGTAGCTGGTAATAATTTCGCCGCCGGCTCGATTACTGGTTACGATTGACGCAATACCCGCCAATAACGGTTTCCAGAACAGTGCAGCCGCCCCCCCACCCAGAACTAATGCACCCATACTGGTAATCAGACTACTTTCCATGCCACACCCCTTTGTCCGGTAAGGTCTCTGGAACACACTGCGTGCAGAACAGCCACGTCCTCCACCCTGAATTTAAGATTGCTTAAATACCAGAGTTAAGTATACTTAAGTCAATCTCAACTAAAAAGTCAAGCTGATGAAAAACGAAACGCTGGGTGACCGCATCCGACTCCGACGTAAATCACTGCAATTAACGCAGAAGCAACTGGCGCAACAGGTAAAAGTTTCCCATGTAGCTATTTCACAATGGGAAAAAGAGGAGACGCTGCCGCGCGGTGAAAACCTGCTTCGGCTTGCCGAAGCGCTGGGCTGCACGCCGGCTTATCTGATAGATGGGGATGGTCCTGTTTTCAGCGAAAATAGCTGGGCTGGCCTGCACCAGATCCCGCTGCTTTCTCAGCGCGATGTCGCACAATGGCTGAACGACGCCAGCTCTGTGCGGCATGAGCTACTGATGCACAACGATATGGCGCTTTCGCAACAGAGTTTCGCCATCCGGGTAGAAGAACAGGCGATGACGCCCGCGATTCTGCGGGGGGATGTGGTGATCATTGATCCCAGCCTGGCACCTCAGCCCGGCGACTGCGTGCTGGCAATGCAGCAACAGAATGCCCTGCTGCGCACCTGGCGTCAGCGCGGCAGTGAAGATGGGGTCATGCAATTTGAACTGGCACCGGTCAATATCAACTTCCCCGAACTGCATTCCAGACGAGATAGCCTGACACTGCTGGGTACGCTGGTGGAACTACGCCGCTATCGTCAGCCATAAAAAAACCCGCAAACGCGGGTTAACTTTTCAGCGTAAAACAGTGGACTGAACGCTTAATTACAGGGCGTCAGTGAGTTGATCCACGATCACCTTGCCCCGCAGATCGGTCTGCATAATGCGGTAATTAACCGGCCATGAGCGGCGGGTGCTGAGTTTATCGAACAACGTCACGCCGCCTTTTTTGACACCCTGACGGTTAACAATAATCCATTCGGTCACGTCTTCCTGACCACGATTTTTCAGGCTCACCGAACGTTGTTCGATTAACTGATCTTCAACTTCAATCTTTAAATAGTCTCGTAACATAATTTCTATCTCCTGGTAACGCAGGTCACTATATGCCTTTTGTTAATCCGTTCAATCGAATTTATTTATCGATACTTTCATCGACAATGTGACCTGCCGCAAGCGAGACGACAGATTTGTCCATTTCAGCCTCATCGATTCCCCGTTAGCATGATCCTGCTGTACACACCCGAACATCGAAAAATGACGTGTTCAGTATGAGAGAAACTCCGATTAGCCCGCCTCTGGCGGGCTTTTTTTTGTTTTCAATCTGATGCGAATGCGGGATTTCAGGGCTGGTCTAGACTTAAGGGACTGGGACAAAAGGAGTGAAATATGTTTAAGCACAATACGAATGAAGAACGTAAGAAAGAAGGTGATGTCAGCAAAAGTCTGCCCGAAGCCGCGCCACATGCCGGTAATGCTTATGAGGAAGATGATCATCCCGCCACGGATGCCCCGAAAGATCATGGTGAAGTGCCGCGTAAAAACGATGACAGCCAGGATGATAAGAAAGATCCTTATAAAGCAAGCTGATGTGCGAGAGGCGCGCCCGCCGGGCGCGCTGCTTACAGTTATTAAATTAATTCTTCTGGAATGCGTCATCGGCATATAATCCTGAAAGTTAGCGAGTAATACCATTATTCCCCTTCTATCCTCTTCCCATTGAAGTTACACACTCGCGAGAATCCCCCTGACTCTGCTGAATAAATCCTGAGAACGAGCCAGCGTGCAGCACTTCATGAATGCGTTCGCGCGTAACCGTAATGGCCACTCTCATTCTCTGCTGGCTGTCAAAAGGTCCGTTCCGGCATGCGCTGTGTTCAGGTTTGAGTAACGCTAAATGTTGTAATATCAGATCCGTTTAGCTGAGTGACTCAATCGCAGCAACGTGGGTATAAATGCCGGAAAAATTTAATGAGAATGCATGTCATGAAAAGAATGATTGTTGGCCTGAGTCTGGTTCTGCTGGGCGGATGTGTGGATATGGGACGGGTTGGGTTGCACCCGGATACGAAAACCGCTTATTTCGACGGTCATCCTTATCAGGTTGAATCCTGTCTTACCGTTGCGGCACAGGATCGGAGACTCTATCTGGAGCAGGATGATCCGCTGCCGAATGGCGAAAAGCGGTTTAACCTAGTGCAGGATAATGAAACCGTGGCCTGGGTTGAGATTGCAAAATTCAGCCATCATCAGACTAGCGCGACATTTTACTATGGCCCGAAAGCTCCGGATATCAGTGCATCTGTTTCAGCGATGATCGCGGCGTGCAAAACATCGCTCTAGTGGCATCCTAAGAATGGCATGGTAAGCCGCTGATGGTAAGGAGAGCAGTTGTCAGGTCAGCCGGAATACAAGCGCTTGCCTGACAACCTCCATCATTCTTCTCAACGGGATTGTTAATCAGACCCATTTCAGGATTGTGACACTCTCAGGAGTATGCATTACCTATTTAGCTGGTTCGCAATCATAGTCACCCCGGATACGGATCTGACTCTGGCTGGTGCGGACGATTTCCGCTCTCAACAATCCCTTGCCATCGCGCGTCGTCTGCTCCATATCCACCATTCCCGGTGCTTTGCTGTTTTTCACCAGTAATTTGACCGTGGCGTTGTCGTAATTACCCTTCTCTTTCGCAAACGTCACTTTCTGGGTTTTTACACGTTCCCCGTTCACTGAGAACCAGCCACTTTTATCGGTTTTGAGATTGAACGGCCCGCACTGCGTGGCAGCAAAGGCTGGAGCTGACAAGCTGATTAACGAAGCGATAAGTATGGTTTTTTTTAGCATAGGGTGGCGTCCTGCTGATGGGGGTTGAGTATCGAGCCAGAGAGTTTATTATCTTCGGGCTTAATGAGGAAAGTATAGCTAACGACATGGATATTATTGCCTACAAGCCAGCAAATCCGCTGATTGAGATGTCAAGGTGAACCCTCAAAGCTGTAAAAGCTGTGTCAAGTGAGGGCATGCGTAAACTCCCTGACATTGAGGATCGTTTAGCGCGATAACTAATTCCTGATCGCAAGCGCTCGTACATAATGACTTATCAAAAAATCCGTTATTGTTTAAAATATGCTCATTTCTTTCCAAGAAGCTTGTAAGCATTTTAATAAATGGTAAAATCCAGGAAATTTTTTTCAAGGAAGGGTTTGTGTCAACAACATCGACCAGAAGTCAGGCAGTACGGTATGCCTTAGTAGGACTGGCAAATACTGGCATAACAGCCCTGTTTATATTTATCCTCATGCACTGGGGAGTAGGTATATATGCATCCAATGCTGCGGGGTATATAGCTGGTATACTTTTCAGCTTTGTGGCTAATTCACTATTTACTTTTTCTGCTAATCTTTCAATAATAAGATTTGCGCGTTTCTTCATGTCAAGTCTTTTTTGCTGGATGTTAAATATCTTAGCAATCAAATTATTCCTGATATTTGCTCCCTCGCATGCATACATTGCGCAATTATTTGGCATGGCAATCTATACTGCCGCTGGATTTCTGATTAATAAGATATGGGTAATGAAAAAATGAATCAACCTACGTTAGATATCTTAGTTCCTTGTTATAACGAGGAAGATATTTTTTCTTATTGCCTTACAGAACTTCAGGGTGTTCTGAACAATTTGATTGCTCAGGAGATGATCACAAGTCATAGTTCAATAACATTTATTGATGATGGCAGCAAAGACAAGACATGGAGCTTAATTAGCGAGGCTTCGCGTCAGTCATCATCAATAAAAGGTATTAAACTTTCATGTAATCGCGGCCATCAGATTGCTCTTCTTGCAGGATTACACGAATCAGATGCAGATATAACTATAAGTATAGATGCTGACTTGCAGGATGACACAACTGTTATCGAAAAAATGGTAAGAGGTTACCTCGATGGATACGATATTGTATACGGTGTGAGAAGTGACAGAAAAACTGATACCGGATTTAAGAGGCATACAGCTGGCTTTTTCTATAAAACGATGAACTGGATGGGTGTTAAGCAAATTCCTAACCATGCTGATTACAGACTGCTCAGTCGAAGGGCATTAGATGCACTCCTGGAGTATAAAGAGCAAAATCTATATATCAGAGGATTGGTACCCCTGGTTGGATTTAAATCTAAGAAAGTTTTTTATTCCAGAGCAGCACGTATAGCCGGTGAATCTAAATATCCTTTAAAAAAGATGCTTGGCCTTGCTATCGAAGGAATAACCTCGTTATCGGTGACGCCTCTTCGCACTATTGCTGTTCTTGGCTTTGCCATAAGTATTATTTCGATTTTCGCCGCTCTATACGCTTTGGTTGAGAAATTTAGTGGCAATACAGTTGAAGGTTGGGCTTCAGTAATGATAGCAATTTTCTTCCTTGGTGGAGTTCAAATGCTCTCTTTAGGCATTATTGGTGAATATGTGGGAAAAATTTACATGGAAACCAAAGAACGACCAAAGTATTTTATTGAAGAAAAGTGTGAGCAGACGGATGCACGTCAGTAGTTAGAAAATTAGCACTTTAGTGGAAGGTTAATTATGAAAACCTGCAATTGTGGCCAGCCTGGTTACCCTGGCGATGACTATGGTGCTTTCTGTTTCTTGTCTTCCCTCCTGGATTTTTGATTTAACGTCATCGAACATTCCTTGATAACGCCCACAAGTCAGGCAGGCAACTGTCTGAGGGAGGAAAGTGTGCTCTTGCCTGAGACACTTCAGTCGCTTTACATCGCATGCTTACATACTACTTAACACCCTACCAAGCTTAGCGGGAGCTTCTGAAAAAAAAGCTTTCAGTAAAGTTTAAGAGATATTCCGCTTCAGCCCGGCTGCATTTGCCAATAATCTGCCTTCCGAAAAAGTCATCAAAGTGAGTAAACCCCACCGTCTCAGATGAAGAGATAACAATCATCGCGAAACACCAATCAACAGGGAGCATACGACCCATCCTACCCATTCCCTGGCCACTATGAAAAAAATCGTATGCTGCACTATCTTTTTTTAACGCGTATGTTAATGATATGATAATCTTTACTGGCTAACATTCAATTTTATAAAAATAAACATTAGGGTACGCAGTGGGATACTACAGACTTTTACTGGCGGTGATGGTTCTCTTTTCTCATTGCGGCCTTAAACTGCCAAATTATAATCAGGGTGTGACTGCTGTAGTCTCATTCTTGATCATAAGTGGATACGTAATCACAAAATTAATATCTGCTAAATTTCCTTCTAAAAGTGATATCAAGTTATTTTATGTTGATCGATCCCTGAGGCTTTTCCCTCAATTTATATTTTATATGATAGTTACCACTTGCCTGTATCTGTTTTTTGACGGCACATCTAAAGTTAATGCAACTCAAATTTTAGTAAACTTTACGATGATTCCCCTCAATTTTTTCGCTGTGTATTTCAACGAGTATATTATTGTTCCTCAGTCCTGGTCTCTTGGGCTTGAAATGCAATTTTATTTACTCATACCGTTAATTTTGCTGAGCAAAAGAAAAGCTTTAATAGCATCACTTTCTCTTATGTTATTCATTCCTGCTTACCTAGGATTAATTAATACAGATTACTTTGGCTACAGGATGATAACAGGTACGCTATTCATTTTCCTGCTAGGGAGCATGATGGCGAGCAATGAAATAAAACCCTTAGCTATCCTTTATTCATTTTCATTTATCATGTTATTATTCTCTTTGAATGATAAAGGCCTTTCTCAGGAATTCAATAAGGAGGTTCTTTCGGGAATAATCATTGGTGTTCCTGTCGTATGGATACTATTTAAGGCTAATATTAAAAGTTCATTCGATCGCCTTGCAGGCGATCTTAGTTATGGTGTCTACCTCAACCATTTGATGTTCTTTTATTTTTATAGCAAAATCGGGTTTAATGTTATTAGCGTGGGTGGCTCACTTCTTATTTTAGGGTCATCACTATTTATGTCTTATTTCTCTCTACGCTTAATTGAAAAGCCGTTTTATCAATTAAGACATAACAAAGTGAAAAAAGATTTATTTTCACGTAATAAACCATTTTGATTACGTTAATGTCTTTTCTTTTTCCTGTTATGCCATTTAATTAAGAGATGATTAATGCTAAAATCACATTAGCATACTGTAATATCTTTTTTTAAGTTATAATTTTTTGCTATAAGGACTTAAAGTGATCGTAATTAAAAGAGCATTTCCATTAGTTTATTTTCTATTTGGAGTCATTTTCTATACCTGGCTATCATATCAGTTCGGTTCAAATAGCGATAATATGTCTTCTCTTCTTATAGCCAAAGACTTAGCTAATGGGAACACCACGTTATCAGGATGGCACCTTTCAACTCAATCCTATCTTTTTTCAGATATTGTATGGACAGCGCTAGCTGTAAAATTAATTGGCTACACTCCTGCTTTATCACATATAATGCCAGCAATTTTTTATTCTATCCTTTCATATTTATCCATTAAGATTATCTCAATAAAAAACAAAAGTGGGCTATATTTAATAGCGCCAGTGATATTGATACCAACTTTCTTTAGCATTGCAAATGCTGTCGAGCTTAATATTCATGGTGGAATATATTTATTATCAGTTGTATGTTTATATTTACTTTCTAGTGAATCTCTTAAATCATCTATAGTTAAATTATTGCTGGTTTCATTATTATGTGGCATCTTTGCTGAATCGGATAAACTCCTCATTTTCATTTTCATCATTCCTTGTTTCATTTCATCTTCAATACATTATTTCTTTAAAAAGAAAAAGCAAGACTTACTCATTGCCCTGGCATGTTGTCTATCTATTATTTTTTATAAAGTTGCATCAATAATCCTGCCACTTTACTTTGAATATGACGTACCCGGCATAGGTGGCCCAACGGTTGCAACTATTCCGGCGATGCTCGACAATGCTACTCTTGCTTTCCAGGGTGTGCTTTATTACTTTGCAATAAATTTTAATGGCGATCCAATAAACATTGTCGTTTCAGCAATAAAATCGGTACTTCTGAGTATCTATGTAGTTCTTTTTATCAGGTCAGCTATCAAGAGCTTTGGTAAGTCACTTGTTGATACGCTTCTTATTTTTTCTGCAACTGTACCATTTGGTGCGTTTATTTTAAGCACTGTTGCTATTGATATCACGTCTACTAGATTCCTGTTCTTTTCCGTGTTAAGCGCAACATTACTTATTTCCAGAAATACAGCGATAAGTAAAAACTTTTATAAGGTAGCTTTAATAATCATTGCGGCTAGCAACCTTGCCTGGATTTACAAATCAAAGGAAACAGAAGAGAAATATTATGCAAGGCTGGGTGACTTCTTGCAGTCGCAGAATCTGTTACATGGATACGGGGAGTTCTGGAAGGCTTCGATACTGACATCTGTTAGTAAAGTTAACGTCTATCCTGTTTTTACTGATGGAACTGTCAGACCACGCTATTGGCTTTCCCGCGATGATTGGTATGAAAGAAACGGAAACTTCATCATTTCCCGAGATCAGGCAGAAATTGATACGGCTATTAATCAATTCGGAGAGCCGAAAAAGACTATTGATTTCCATGGAATGAAAATCCTTGTCTGGGACAAAATGCCGCTTCCCCCTAATGGCGTTTCTTTACAAAAAATAAAAGCAAATTCTTTACCCTTACGCAATTATAAGATTGATCCTGATGGTGGAATACATAGCGACGGAAATCAGGGATTTATGATTTCAGGTCCTTATGTCAAGCTTCGCAAGGGAGATTATAATATAGTCGTGTCAGGGCAAGTCTATAGCGGGCATCCAGAGGCAGAGATTTTTTCATCAAAGTCACTTATTTCTATTAAGCTGCCGATGACAAACCTCGGTGATAGGACTGTTATAAATTCTTCTTTCCATCTAGATAAGGATGTTGATGATTTTGAATTAAGAGTAAACGTAAAAGAAAAGGAAGAACTCAAAATTTACGGTTATTCAGTTTTTAAATAATAAATGGCCCGCAAGGGCCATTTATTATTGTTTTGAAGTAGAGACTGCACTCTGATTTATATTATAAATTTAGCCCCTATTCATGGATGATAGGTTTTTATGCTCTAATCAAACATTATTTTGACTTGCGGCAAGATTTTCTGATTGAAGTAATCCCACATTCAGATTATCCAGCAATTTATAATATAAAAAATCTTAACTTCTCGGAGAGATAATACGCAGAAAAAGAAATCGAGAGAGAGTTACTTTTGTCTTTAGCCCTACTGTTAATGCTATCAATTATAAAAGAGATGACCATTTTACACCAGTGACGTGGAAAATAGCGATAAAAAAGTCGGGCTGACCTGGCATAAGCTTTGTCAGTCCCGACATATTCGTGTGTCATGATGTTTTTCAACTGGCAAAAATCTAAAGTCCAATGACAAGTTGAGAACATGCACATATGCATAGTTTGTCAGCTATATTAACTTTAGATTCAGTATAATATGTTGGCATTTTTGATCATTAAGAACAAAAATACTAACGAAATGTCCTACCTAATGCACAGATGAAGCAACTAATCCTAATATCTCGTATTTTGAGTTCGTTAAAGAAACTAAACCTGCATATTCATAATTTCGCTATACGCCGACACCAGCTTGTTCCTGACCTGAATCCCCATCTGCATGGAGATGGATGATTTCTGCAGATCGACCATCACATCATTCAGCGC
>Ga0157359_1001292_pt1 | contig 10154 bp, 6 predicted proteins | sample AttcapACBM3_FD_111482 | JGI IMG/M metagenome (GOLD analysis project Ga0157359, IMG submission 111482) | Fungus gardens microbial communities from leaf cutter ant in Botucatu, State of São Paulo, Brazil - Atta capiguara ACBM3 | ecosystem: Host-associated > Fungi > Mycelium > Unclassified ...
TACTAGTCTTATATACAAGTATAATAAATCAAGAAAAATAGGTAAAAAAAATGTTCAAGTTCAGGCACACCATAACACTGAGTATTTCCTTTTTATTATTTCTTTTGTTTTGTTTTTGTTTTTCTTGAATGATGAAGAGGCTGGAAGGATAATATTAAGGTATATGTTAATAGTATGTTTATCTCATGGTGTACACATTATGTACTTATAGACAATGCATGGACATTAGGGTAAGGTTATTTATCATTAGAACAGACCATGTGTAGTTGTAAGTTTACTTAGTATGCTATTGGTTGTTTTTAGACTAGTAGTTGCCACAATACTTAGAGGTTTCAAAGTATAGCTCTGAGTGGAGGTTTCAGTGATGAGATATTGAAAGAGGTTGATAGGAGGAACTCTACTATAAAAGACCAAGTTCAATAGGAGTATCTCTATCATTATCATATTTCAAACTTTGAAACATGTCTGAGATATGTTTGACTTCAATATAACATCAAATTCCTATAGTTATTTGTGCCCAAAACTCCATCAGTGATTTGGTACTTTATAATAAACTTAATTCCATCAAAATTCTGTGGTTATTTAGCTTTATTTGAGTTAAAATCCATGGTCATCTTTATCTATTTCTATTGTATAATTATCTCCTTCAAACTCTGCAAATTTACTCAAACTTTATGTGGAGTTTTCTCCTCCACAAATCTAAACTTCTATTTAGTGTTTCATTACTAAAACTCACTTGGAGATCTGTTTTAAATACTTTTGGTTATTTTATATATTTAAGGCTGGTAATTACTTTGTAATAGCTAGCCTGGTAATCAACTAAAGTTAACACTAAATCTCCAGTGTCAATAGCAATGTACTTTACTTCTCACCTTATAACTTCTTACAAGACTATCCTCTGAAATTGCAACCATGTGGTTCGTAAGAGGTACAACACATAAGTTGAGGCCAAGGTCATTTCAACAAGTTCACATTACTGAGCTTATCACATGGAGTTTCTACAGTCTATATATATTTAAGCTAACTCCATAGACTTTTATCTTTAAGTGTGAACTATACCTAACAATTATGGAAAACCAAGTACTTGAGAGATTTAAGATTGATTACATTACTGCCATAGAGACATGTTGTAAGAATAAAGCCATCATAAAGAATGAGCTTTTGCCAGAATTTGAATATAATATTACTACTACAGAAGATGGGCTTTCATTGAGTGGACTTAGCATATAACAATATATCTAAAAGAATATCCATATCTTTGTTACTTGAAGTAGTATGAGAACTCAGGAGTACAAATAAATATAGCATTATAATATATATATATATAAAGAAATAGTATTCAAGGTCTAAGTAGTAGCCAAAGTAATGGTCAAAACAAGATGGTCTAAGTAGTCAGACTTACAATTGGTATACAAATTTCAACAGTAGCAACTGCTGCTAGAAAGAGTTCCTACTGTATTATATATGCTGGTCTGTGCCCCAGTTAATTTATCTTATCCTAATATCTATGTGTACACTGTGTATCTGCCATAAGAATGACATATTATAGCTATGTTATAAGAGGACTAACTACTTTGTTTAGACTTGAGTCTTGAATACCACTGAAGTTCACAGAGGCCTTTTCTTCTTTTTGTATACAAGAATCAAACACTACTGCTAATCTTACAGAGTTTGTTAAGCTATTATCCCTACTCTAATTTCAGACTTTCTTTAGGTACTATTTACAAGATAATCACACTTTATTTTCTTCAATTATAGCACAATAAGTTCACTACTATCCAATAGACATTTTAGATTATTCTATTTGAGTTTCTAACCATCTAGTATTATTATTTTTAGGTTATGTTAGCAATATTCTATTAGAACAACTAACAAAGTATGTAAGGTTTAGCAAAGCTTATAATCTCCAGGAAGATTCTAAGTTTATTATTCCCAGTAACTAGATACACAACTCACTTCTAGAGAAGTTCTAAGAGGATAGAATGAAGTTCTTTAGAGATGACAACTACTCTAAGTATTTACAGTCTATACTAATCAAGCAGAATATTAGACTGGACACTGCTAGCCTAACTTAAGAATGATAATACTAGGTGGCCATAAACTCAAATGGAGTGGTTGTAAGGAAACCTACTACCTTGCCAAAATTCAAATCTGTAGCACTACTGAAGCCCATTGCCAACCCTGTAGATCTTTTGTTTTTCAAGTCTGCAACTAATAACTTCCTATAATACTACTAAACCTTGCTTGTTTCTACTACAATACTATAGACTCTCATACACTCTCTTCTAATTACTGACCTACTTTTCTTAGCTGCTGACTAATAAGCTTCTATCATTTAGTAACATTAGAGATTATTATATTGAGGTTTTTGACAACCTAACTTTATTATTCTGTAGTTAGGTTACCAAATGTTCTGTCTAATATTTTGTCTGATTGAAATAGACTCTTAAACATTTAGAGTAGCTGTTATCTCTAAAGAACTATATCTTATTCTTTTAGGATTTCCCTAGAGATGAGTCATGTACTTAGTAATTGTAAGCAACAGAACTTAGAATTTCCCTAGAAATGACAAACTCTGTTCAACTCTGTGAAATTTGCTTAATTGCTCTAACAACAGAATAGAATCCTTTTCTTGAGACTTTGACACATTAATTGGTCTGGCAGTTTGGGACTATCTACTCTCATATCTTGACCTCTCTTACTATTTCTTACTTCTTGACTAATGCTTGCTCCTAGTTAACAAACTAGGTAGATCTTTTTGAGCTCCTACTCTTTATACATCTGACTATCTAAAATACAAGAGTTCAAGCACACTATGACACTTTTAAGAGTATTTCTTTTCTGTCAATACTGCTGCAGAAATTATCAACTAACTCAAGAGAATAATATACTACTAAGGAAGTTGTATAGTAGAAGACTATCTAAATGAGTTCTAAACCTTAGTTTTCAAAGCTAGCTATATTAACTTATATATCATAGTAGTCAAGTTCTGCTATAGACTCTGAATAGTAATCCAAAACCAGATTGTAATCTTACCAGTGGAGAGACCTAAAGATATTGATTTGTTTGGTTCAAAGCAGCACAGCAAATAGACTAGAATTAATAAGTAAACAAAGTATTTCAGTCAATCTAACATATGACCTCAGCTACCCTTCTTAACCCAAATACTATAGGATTCTTCTGTTATCCCAATCTCTAGACAGCTATTCTTATTCTATCACTACTTCTATACTAGCTACTACTAGTGCTCTCTCTAGGTATCTCTATAGATATAGATGCTATCTGAAAACCTCATACAATCTCTATGAAAGAATGTTATTACTATGTAAATTTAAACCACATAGTCTGCAAGTATCTAGTGAGGTTGGATTTCTGGTAATTAGCTGCTGAGCAATAGGAGGAACTGATGAAAGACTTATATGCATTAAAGAACATAGAGATTATACAGCAGTTAGAGCTTAAAAACCATGATAATATTAGTAGTATTATAGACAATAAGGATTTTGCATAGAGTAGCCAGTAATTTGTGTACTCCAACTGCTAGTGAATAGGTTTGCTATACTTAAGGTAAAAGAATACAACATTGAAAACAGTGACCTATCAGACATACTTAGTTGTTCATCCTATTGACAAGAATCAAGCAGAAAAGAGGTGTTTACTAGGATATAACAAGAATTATGTAACACTAGCCCTTAATTACATGCTAGAGAATTCAAAGAGAATAATATTAGTATCAGAAAACTATAGAAGAGATAGAAACAAAAATGTAATAAAAGGAATGTACAAAAAACATCTGCTTACAAACATGTTCTCTTGTTAATATACTTCTAAACAGTGAACTTTATACTGTGTAATGAGCATTTTTAGAAAATCTAGTAAATAGATTGCATAGCTCTTTGAGAGCTTACAATAACACTATTCATTCTAGATAATATATTCTGAAGCCACCCTTTAAGTTGAACCTTATGACTGATGATACTAACTGATACCCACTTTACCAACCTTTCCCAAGCTGCTAGAACTCACTAAAACTTGTCTGAAAGTGAAAGCTTGGTACTGACAATACAAATTCAAGAAATAGTGATTAAACTGCTTATAAGTAAGAGTTTCCAGATAAAGGTTCTCTCTTTTTCTCCTCTTTAGTTATGGCTTATATATATTAGTTTAAAAATACTGAGAATGAAAATAGAGAATAGAAACTAAAACAATAAGAAAGATTTCTGAGGTCTTGGAAGTATATTGTTTCCACTAGCTATTTTTACTTACAAGTCTATTCTTGGGTCATTCTGTTTCCAATCATATATTTTTATACTTTGTCTTATAGTTCAGATATCTATAAAAATCCTAGCTATATATTACAATCTCAAGACCTTAGAGCAGATCAAGAAAAAAAACCTTGTATAGGGTTTATACAAGAGGACTTGATAGAGAACTCTATACAGAAATGTCTACCTTATATACTAAACTACAATGGTCCATGCTACTACTTTCCTAACCTATCCTAAAAACTATGTATTTGCCTTAAGGCCAACATACATTCTATATATTGTTATGATATTATCTTTCCAGAACATTCTACATTGTTCCCTTATATCACATGAGCATGTGACTTCTGTGACAGTGTCACAATTTGTCTTCTTTGTCTTCTATTTTTCAATAAAAATAAGAGAAAATAAAATAGAAATGAAAGAAAATAAAATAGAAACTAAGTCCATTGTTTTCAATTCTGACACTATACTTGTGAGCATCCATTTTTTTATAACTAGTCTTTTATGTATTTTGTAGCATTACTTGTCCTCAAAGACCTTGTATATGAGATCTAGTTTACTTAACAGCTACTACTTTGTCTCTCAAGTTAGTATTTGCTTGAGAGAGTTTGAGATGTTATTTAAGAGTAAAGTTTTCTTACTAATACCTGTAAAGAGACCTTAAGTATTCAAAAGTCTTATGAAAAAGTATTTTCTGGTATAATACCATATCAATCCCATAACTTTCACTAAATATTCCAGGTAGAAAAAGAAGTTACTTTTATATTTTACAATCAATATTCTTGATGTTATTTATACCATTTTCAAAACCACTGATACTGCCGAGTCATTTTCTGTCTAAACTTTAGAGCTATAGAAGTCTTTATTAATTGAAGTTTTGTAAAAAAAAATACTACATGAATACCTACAAACTCTTAAAGCTCATACTAGCTTATAATGTTGATAGAATTCCAAACAAGAATAGCCAAATATCCAAGATAGTAGATATAGTTCTATACTACTAGTCACATTCTGAGCAGGCTTTGCTTGCAGTTTTAAGCTTGAGTAAGCAAGACCTTATCCTTAATTTTATATAGTTGAAAAATTACAAATCTGAAGTGAACTGACAAAAGAGAGAAGTAGTTATGATATATTGCTTCTCTTATACCACCATCTTACACAGTAATGCCTAATAGAGAATTAGCGAATATAATTCCTTCAGATATCTTTACTACTCATCATCATCAAATAGATACCCACTGTATTCCTGAGAACATCAACATGAATTTCCTTAGAGGAAGATTCAACAATTTAAGCACTATTAACTTTAAGGATTTTTTAACTCACTTGGATACATCTTTAGTTCTATATAATATAAGAATGGAACTTCAAAGCAAAGATCCTGCCTGGGCTAACCAGATGGAAGACCTTAACAATATACAATTGTTCTATGCTGACTCTTTTAACATTGAGGGACCATCAAACTGTAACCAGGCTTCACAAAACAATACTATCAACATGTCACATATGGAAGGTATATGTAACTATAACTTTAACACATGCCCTTTACAAGGCATTGAAACATCTTCTATTCAATACAGAGACAATTAACCTGGCATTCTCAGTCTATGGAAAGGCTAGGCCCAACCAATTTCAATTTTTGGAACTAATAAGTTTATGTCTCATAATATTACTAATATCACCATATCTCTGTTGAGAATTACCTATTATGTAAAACATCAAAGTTTCTGAGGATGATCTCAAAAACCCTTATATCATTGACTTTGGTCATACTACTTGAACTCTTATATCCTTTATTCACAAAGAAGAATGAGATAAACTTAAAACAAAAAATCAAGATCAGACTTTTTGTTAATGCATCACTTTGAAATTCACCAATGGCAAAATACCAACAACTTCTAATATCAATCTAGGGAAGAAGAAGAATTAGATCTCTAAACTAGCTGAAATCTCTCACCTACCACCACTACCTCTGGTCCCTTCCAGACTTTCTAAAAGTGACTTGGCAAAATCCAAGTATTATCAAAACAGAAATATAAAACTAATGGAAAACAAAAACAACAAAAGATCATATACATAAGTATCCTTTACCAATGTTAAGGAAATTCTCGAAATCAAGGAATTTTTTCCAGAGCTCTCTTCTAAGAAAATTAAAGAAATCTATAAATCAATTAATGAACTGAGAAAAGAGAAACCCCACATTAATATAACAACCAAAGAACTATTTAGAAGACAGATTATCATATCTATAAGTAATGAAAATTCTTTGAAGTTTATGCTATTCTCTGAAGATAACATTGTTAACATCAGCAGAGCATTAAAGAACATCAAATCTAACACTTTAGCTGATTTTGTTCATATTGACCATTGTGGACTTATTACAACCACTAATAAGTTGTATTGATGTCTGACCTTAATACTATTGAAAGATATATTAAAAATGTTAACAACATTGTGTTGTGGCAACTACTTATCACAATAATAAATGATAGCACAAGTGAGTAAATCTTAAAGTGGATATAATGTGGAAGTTCACAAGAGAACTCAACAAGGAGTCTCTGCTTGATTAGAGTCCTATATATACAAAGTACTTATGGTCCATGCTACTATCTCATGTTTGTCTCAAGGCCACCATGTTGTATACATGTGCCCTGACATCATCTTCTAGATTCTTCCACTATGTTCTATGCTTATGGCATCACATCATGTGACATGTCATGTGACTGCAGTGACATGTGCCTCTTCATTGTCCAAAAGAAAAGAAAAAAGGAAAAAGAAATCCCTATAAAGTCAGAAAAATAAAAGAAAAGAAAATAAAAATTGCTGGTGTCCAAAGTGTCTCATGACACATTGAACCAAATGACATTAGTTCCCTCTATTTATTTCAATCAAAATCCTATTTGAAGATTATTGGTATCTCTTATTTGATGAAGAATACTAACACTCTGATTAATTCTAGCATGGTGGAAACTATTATCAAGAACTTGTACATATTCAACAATATAGTTTTTGCTTCTAAATCTCAAGTAATCAAAGTGTTACCAAAGTCAGATATAGTGATGATTTGGGTGAACATTTGGGATATCTAGAGTAGTATTAAAGTGAAGTATCTTATTAACAGATGCTTCAATGTAAGTAACTTCATTGCCACTATTTGAGGTGCAAACATGAACTCTAGTGTATCCTAATGAAAAAACTACTGGAAATAGGACTATATTACTTTCACTTGCCATGTATGAGATTCAAGATGTGTCAAGTACAGTGGTTCATATAAAACCAAACATTATTGTTATTTCACTTGGTACTACAAAGTAAATTTTAAAATCAACTCTCTAAGACTTGAAACAAAATTGGGCAAACTATGCTCTCATACATTCAAATGTCTTAACTACAAAGGTGATTACCAAGTAGATTTCAACATATGTCTCTTTTAGAGACATTACTTCAACAAAGAATAGTATTTAAGAAAATATCAGGAACTCCATGAAAATAGGAACAAGTTAATTTGCTTAGTCATGAGTGGTGACCAAATATAGTTGTGAAGAATCTTAAAGTATTTTTACAGAATATTTAAAAGAACAAATCTCTTACAAATACTTTATTGGAGACTAATAAGAAATTTAATATTTTTCTCATTTAAGAACCTCTATGGTTGGTCATTTGTTCCATACTGAGTTTTACCAGCAAGAAAGGAGACAAAATAGTAGACACTCCAAACTACCCTAATTGGATCACTTTTTCAAGACATATATCTAAAAACAATAATCATTTAAGAGTTATCTTATATATCAACATTTATCTTTTTTATTTGCATTTCTCATTGTATAAAGACATTTTTAATTACAGAGATATTTGTTGCTTTTTGTTCTTCAACAATGGTGATATTTTTACCAATGTTTTTCTTATGACTGGAGATTTTAATATTAGAGTTCTTACTTTTTTCATTCAGTTCATAGTGACATTCTTTCAATCTTAGTCTCTTTTCACCCATTCACCAAATACCAACTTGATATTCTAATAATGACAACAACTTAAATTCAGTTATTAACCTATATTTTTTATGCTCTAATTTCATCAAACTCAACAACTATATTATTATTCCTGAGCTTCAATATCTTTCTGACCATGCTTTCCTTGTTGTCAACATCTCCATTACAGAAGAGTTTATTCAAAATAAACATCATACCATTATCAAAAATAGTAAAGAAGAAAAGGATTTCATTACAGAATTTGTTGACTCTATAGAAAACATAAATACAACAAACATCTCAAACAAAGATGATTTGGAGCACATTGTCCAAGAATACTTGAAAATATCAGAAACAATCTGGTATAAATATTTGAAATGTGTCAGTATCACTAAATGTTCCAAGAATTAGTAGAATAAAGAGTATCAATTTGAACTCAAAAAATACAAGTCCTCTAAATTTTTAATGGACTGGAAATCATTTAAAGACATTGTTAAGAGAACCAAGAGACTCTTCTTTCACAATAAAATTCAAGAGATTACTTCAAAAAACCATAGACCTTGGGATCTTATAAACTGGATTAAAAAGCATAAATTACTAGCCACTAAAGCTCTTCAATTCAATGGAAGACCTTGTATTGAATTAAATGATCTCTGGCAAGCATTATACCAGACTTTTAACTCAGCTCAAGACTGTCACATCAATTCAGATGTCTTAAACAAAATCATTTCCAAACCAACTACTACTTGAATGCCCTTTTCCCATGAAGAATTCAAGAGTGCAAATCATTATCCTGAAATCTAATAAAGTGTCATATAACTCCCTGAAAATGTTCCAATCCATTGTTCTCCTAAACATTTTAGGGAAACTCATTGAAAAAGTTATTAGTAAACATATTCAATTTTATATAATCTCCAACAATTTCATCTACTCTAATTAACTAGGAGGTCTTAAACAATGCTCTATCACTAATATAGGCAATTTCCTTACTCATCTTATTTATATAGGATAGGTCAAAAATATCCAAATAAGTACCCTAGTGTTTGACATAGTGCAGTTTTTTCCTTTCATTAATTATCAGCTTCTTCCAAAAACTCTGGAGAAAGTAGGTTTCAATTCAAAAATTTCTTATTTCTTTTCTAATTATTTAATTGGTAGGAAAACATAATATAGATGGAATAGTTTTAATTTTACTTTTTCAATGTAGATATAGGAGTTGGTCAAGGCTTTGTGCTTTCTCCAATCCTCTTTACACTTTATTTTTTGCCTATTTCATATCTTCAAAAAGAGAGCAAAAATTTTAAAAATTCCTATTTCATTCTTTTCTTTCATAGACAATGAAATTTTTATTTCTCAAGAAAAATCCCTTGAAAAAACAAACACAAATTTTTTTTGTAGTTACAATATCATTTCTTCTTTGCTCAAACAATTTAGACTTGTTATTGAACATGGAAAATTTGATGTTTTCTATTTTTCTAGATCACACAGTATCTTCAATCTGCCTTCTCTGTCAAGATCGTCAATGGTGGACTTGACTTTTCTTTTCATTTTTATTTTTACTTTTCTTTTTCTTTTTCTTTCTTTTATTTTTCTATTTTTAGAACAACTTGGGTTAGGGTCTATCAGTCACGCTGTCACATCAGTCACAAGTTGATGGCATAGTCACAAGACTGATCACGGGACTCAGAAGAATGGAGTAGAAGATTCTAGAATAAAGTGACGTCATACAACATGGATAACACATGTTGGCCTCATGTCATACACATGGTCATTTAGGGTAGGGTGCACAGTAATAAGCACGGACCATGAGTAGTAGTATATAAGGTAGACTACTTTGTATTAGGAACTCTATCGAGTTCTCTTGTGTCACTCCAATACAAGAGTTGTTTCTTGACTTAATGCTTTGAGTCTTGATTCA
>Ga0157359_1001294_pt1 | contig 10150 bp, 9 predicted proteins | sample AttcapACBM3_FD_111482 | JGI IMG/M metagenome (GOLD analysis project Ga0157359, IMG submission 111482) | Fungus gardens microbial communities from leaf cutter ant in Botucatu, State of São Paulo, Brazil - Atta capiguara ACBM3 | ecosystem: Host-associated > Fungi > Mycelium > Unclassified ...
AGTAGGAAATGAGGTGGACATGAGGTTGTAGCACGGACCAGATGTATTTAGTATATATAGGACTCTAATTTAGCAGAGACTCCTTGTCGAGTTCTCTTGTGAATTCCCTACTTGATATCCAACTAAGAGATTTACTGTTTGTGTAATCATTTGTCTTTGTGATAAGTGGTTGCCACAACACTTTGACTGTTTTGGACTCTTGTCTATTCTGTAGCTACCATATTATATTTTCTCTCCTCAGTCAGTTTGAACTAATCATTGAATATAGAAAGACAGAGGTGTTTCATTTCTCTAGATTGCATGGACTTTTCTACTCTCTGCCTCTTGACCTTACTATTCTAGGTGGTTTCATTCTTTGACCTAAAGAAACATGATGTTATTTTGAATTTACCTTCAATATAAAGTTAACTTTTAGACAATACATCAACTTCTACATGAACAAGATGTTATCTACTGTAAAGTATATAAAAATCCTTGGTAATTTGTCAAGAAGCCTTATTTCTACATAAAAGCAACCTCTATACAGATGTTGTGTTCTATCTATCACTCTTTATGACTTTCAGCTATGGTATTATAATAAGGTGCCATTAGCATATCCACTTAAAGAACATAGAAAGATACAAAGAAGAGCTGCCATTTGGATCCTGGAGGCATTTCATACTTCACTATCTCTAGGAATTGAGGCTATTGCAGGGCTTATACTGATTTATCTTCACTTACAAAAACTAAGTGGTAGATTTCAGCTCAGAATGTATATGCTACCTCCAAATCACATCATAAAGTCTTTGCTAAAGTCAAGACATATGAATGTCAACAGTATACATCAACTATCACTCAAAAGACTAATACATAAATAGTGACTGTTACTCAAGGGGCCTATAGTAAACACAAATAATAGGTTGAATGGAGTTTTCCCTTCTTTTGAACTATTCAATAATAAATTCTCTTCTGGGAATAGACTAATAGATATTTTCCCTAGTTGTTTTTCCTTTCATTCTATGAACAGAAGAAATAAAGAAAGTATAAAAGCACACATTTATAAACTTGATGAAATCACATTCCAAATGTCCTTGGATTCCAAAACAGCTGTAGTTGTATCAAATGCCAGTATAAAAAACCAAGTTATTACTTCTATAACACATATTCACACTCATGATAGTCCAGCCATCAAGACAATTCATTATACCATAAATGTCATGTCAACTGAAGCTAAACTCTTCACTATCAGGTGTGGTATTAATTAATCTACAGATCTATCCAACATCAATCAAATTATTATTATTACAGACTCAATACATACTGCAAAGAGAATCTTTGACATCAAATCCAGTCATTAATTATCTCAAGAGAACTTAGGGATTTCTTTATTGAAAGCCATAGTAGTTCCATCAAATTCTGAGATTGTCTAAGTTATGAGAATTGGACTCTTCATAATTTAGTTGACAAAGAAATGAATAATTTCAATCTTATACCCATGTTCCTGTATAAGTCTTCATGGGACTTCAATAGAAAACACAAATGTGACGAAATTCTCAATAAATAGAAGATGACATTTCAAGTATTGGATGCTAAAGAACAACATTTTAAAGAACAACATTTCCTAGAATTATTTGATGACAACCTAAATCCCATTAAACTGTTGTGTGCTAAAGGAGGGCTATGGCTCAAATTCTTTGAATACTCCAACTCACTTTGTACCAGAACTTCAAGAGCAATTGTCAATCATGCTCTCATAGGGGAATATTGACTTAGATTCTTTCCTAAGAAAGAGTTTAAGTATCCTTACAGTCTTCATTTTATTGAATTGAGGAAGCATATTCTACATGATTGCATAAGATATAATAACTACTTGAATTCAAGATGGGATATCTAACTCCCCTCACTCTCTTTCTAGAGTTCAATAGTAGTGCCTTTTCATTTGAAGAAGGCATTACTTAATTGTCATATACCAGCTTTCACTTAGTCATTTTTCTTTGGATATTTATTTTATAGCTTTCCTTTTTCTTGCTCTTTTCATTTTCTATTTCTCTTTTCATGTCATTTTCATCTGCCTGTATGTAGTTATGAAGTAGCTACTGCAGTCTGCCCTTATGCTCCCCATAATAAATTGTTGATTTAAAAAAAAACAATCAGGAATGACTAAACAGATTCATACAATCAAACTTGCATTGGAAAGCACTCATTAAACCATCTCTGATATGGAGATCAGTATTATAAAAATACAAGCATATTAATGTACCTTCTAAAATTAGCCTGAAATCTGCTATGACAAATAACAGCCTTATTAGGTATGAGTATTGATCATGTGATAGAAACAGATGATACACAGACTATTACTATCTTTTATATATACTTCTATATTTAAGAATTAGATCTCAGACTTAATAACATCTTTTATCTTTCATCAATTATCATCTTTCATTATTGATTATCATCATTCTCTTGAACTTCTAAATCACTTCTAAATCACTTCTAAATCTCTGAGAGTCTACCCAAGGTTCAGATATTACAAACAAGTGAGTAGTTCATCTTGTGATAGAATAGTTCTTAGATTCTGGTACTTCTGCCTATTTTATTCTGTTTGAGTCTGATTTTGTCAATATGACTCTAAGTAATTATGGTCAAGTTAGGATTGCAAAATCAAAGGCACCATTATTCATGGTTATTTCTGGCACTGTTCTGATTGAACATGAAATATTTGATCCTAAGAAAGAGACCACCAAAGTTGCTATATCAAAATTATAGCCAGTATATTATATCTCTGGCATGCAGATGCATCTTCTTTCTACTAGACAAATTCTTCAGTTCAGATTGAGAGTAGAAGGTGATAAAAGCAGTTCTACTTTCTATGATAAGTTTGGTAATACTGTTATATCAGCCACTTCTAACCTTTGGAATAATATCCAGATTGTGAGAACTTATATTCTTGAATATAATGTTCCCAATCCTGTGAGTCTTATGACAAGATACTTAGACTTTGAGACTTTGCATTATTGTTTTGGACATGCATATCATGAAGTCATACATCATGTCCTTAACAATGCTGAATATACAAAGAAAATCTGTTTCCTAACACAGAATTGTAGCTGTTACAGTTACACTCTTGAAAATATGCACTAATGTAGTTTTTCTGAGAACCCTGTTTGCTTTAGTAAATCTCTTGGATTGATTCACTTGGATCTCTTTAAGCTATCCACCTTGTTCTATTCAAAGTACAAATAGATGATTATATTTCTTGATGACTACTTCTCCTATTATAATATTGCTTTCTTATGCAAAAAGTTTGAAGCTGTAGAAGCAATCAAGTCAATTTTCTGAATGTAGTCAAATAAAACTTCCTATCTAGTAAAAATATTACACACTAATAATGGGAGAGTGTATATAAGATTAGAATTACAATCCTTTTTAAGAGAGTAAAGAGTTATTTACAAGACTAGTACTCCATGTGTATACTAAAAAAATGGTTGTACTAAACAATTGAACTACATACTGCTTGAAAAAATACAGTCAATGTGACTTAAAGCATGTTTACCAAATTTCTGGTAGAAGTTTGCTATTGCAGCTGCAACTCATGTGTACAATTACACATCTTTTAGATGTCTTAAATGGAAAATACCTTAGAAAATCTTCTTGGGTAATAGATCTAAAACATTGTACTTCTATGTCTTTGGCTGTAGAGCATATGTATTTCACTATAATGAGGTTTACACTAATAAACTTGCACCATGCTCTAAATTAATAATATTCATTGGGTATGAGAATAATGGTTATTGCTTTATGCACCATAAACAAGGAAATGTTTTTTTCTGCTCCACATATGCTATCTTCAATGAGAAATTATTTTTTCAATGTACTGACTCTTGTGTAAAAGAGTATAAATTATATAATAAGTTACTAGACAAAATAAGTCCAGAAACAGAGTTGTTAGCACCTAAACCTTTCAGAAAAGATGAACCTGCTCCAGTACCTATACTATCTACACCCATTCCTCCAATTCTTCACAATCCTCTTTATTCCTCTTCACTTTCTCTTTCTTATAAGTCCTTGTTTCCCTTATCTCCTCTGATATCTGAAATATCTATATTAAAGGTTGAAAAACAATGTTAACTCTGATGTTGAGATATGACCTCTTGACTCTCAATAACCCTTATAACCTACTCTACAGATACTAAAAGAAGGTTCTGAATTAAGGAGATTTATATATTAAACTTAGGCATCTTTTAGAAAAGAAAATATCTATAGAGAACAAGGATATCCTACTAATATTGTCACATCCTGATCCAATCACATCCATCCCAACCTATAGATAATGCTTTCTTTCTTATCTACACCTCTTCTAGTGTGAATTACATTTCTTTATTCTATCTCAGATGTTCTCACTGGACCCTTGCTGACTCCATGAACCTCTATTTCCTGATATCCAAAGATAACTAGTAACTAGGGTAACTTGCTTAGCAGTTACATTCCAGATAACTACCCTAGATAGTATATCTAGTATATAAACTGGTATTTTACACTATAATAATAGCTTATCCTGAAAACCAACTAAAACTAGTACTAATTTCTAGTGTTAGTATGTTAGATACAGTTCATACCTCAATATCTAAGATCTGATGAGGTCTTTCAGAAGTCCAAATAAGTCAGTTGTGTATTATCCAAGAATATAGAAAACAGGTTTGGAATGATTTTTGGCTTCAACTTATATACTATGCCTTCACACAGATCACATATTTTAGAAGGAGACTTGGGGAACTTAGAGGTTTGGGAGCATCAGAAGGTAGTGAGGTGTGTCATTACCAGCACTGGAAGAGTATGTCAGTTTTGGTTAATTTTTAGGATAAAGCTAATACAGTGTAAACTTCTGGTTTATATACTAGATATACTACCTAGGGTAGTTATCTAGAATAAATATTGCTAAGCAAGTTGCCCTGGTTTACTAGTGATTCTTGGATATCCATAGAGTTTGGCAAAGAACCAGTGAGAATATCTAAGGGAGAATGGAGAGAGGTAATCTATACCAGAAGAGATTAGTGAATATGGATGAGGGAGTAAGCATTATCCATGGTTTGGGATAGATGGCCAGAATGGGATATGACATAGCAATGATACATCTTACTATCTTTTGGCAGTTCCAATCTTCTAAGTTTACCAAGTCATCTTCCAAAATATGTGATCTGTATGACTTGTAGAGGTATAGCACATAAGCTGAAGCCAAAGGTTATTCCAAACCTGTCTGTATTTTTAGATAATACATAACTGACTTATTTGAGCTTCTGAGAGATCTCATTGGATCTCGGATAATAAGATGTGAACCACATCTAACAAATATCCTGTATAGTGTTATAATTAAAGACTTAGAGTTAAGTTAATAAAAGAACCTTATATTAGGTTAATATAAGAAAACTCAATAGAGTTTCTGTCACAAGCTAGTTTACCTTATATACTATAGACTGTGGTCTATGCATGTACTTTAACTAACCTACCCTAAAGTTTATACACTTTCTATAAAACCAACAATATTAGAATTAAAGACAGTAGACTTTATTTATTTATTTTTATTTCTATTTATTTTTTATTTTTAGACCTGGAGTTAGGGGTTAGTGTGATACTATGTTACATATCAATCACATGTTATGGTTATGGTCATATGATTATATATTATATAGAAGAATATAAAAGGTTCTAAAACAATAATATTATATAACATGTTTATCACATGCTATTTAGAATAGGCTAGGTTTAGTATAGCATGAACTATTAGTCTAGTATGTATAAGATAGACACTTTGTACTTGGAACTCCATCAAGTTTTCTTATATTAATTATAATATAAGGTTCTTCTTTTAATCTTAGTTTTTGGTTTTAAGTTATAACTCAATTTCCTTCTTGAGACTGCCCAACTCAGGGCCCTTTTGTTATAGTGCACTTGGACATTAACATTTTTCTTTTTCTTTTATCTATTTTTCTTGATTTAATATTTCTTTTCTTTTGATTTTTCTTTTGATTTTGATAATGAAGAGGTATGTAACTGTGGTCACATGACATGTCACATGATGTGAGGTTATAGGCCTAAACTTTGGGAAAAGGGGCTAGAAGAATGATATCAGGGCATATATATATGGCATAGTGTTCTTATGGAAAACATTGTTAAAGCTAAAAGTGGTGAACTCTAGTAATTTTTATTTTCTTTTTCATTTCTATTTTCTTTTTGATTTATTTTCCTTTATTTTATTTTTAGAACTAGGATTAAGGTTAAAGTGACAAGATTACAATGTCACAAATCAGTCATATCAGATAACATAGTTACAGTAGCAGTCACAAGTCACATGATATATAGAAGAATATAGAAGGTTCTAGAAAGATGATGTCATACAATGTATGCAACACATATTGACCTTAAGGCTAACACATGGCTATTTAGGGTAGGCTAGAAGTAGTTAGCACAGACCATGTGGATTTAGTATATAAGATAGACTATCCTGTACAGAGTTCTCTATTAAGTTCTCTTGTGTTAACCCAATACAAGGTTCTATTCATTGACCTACTCTAAGGTCTTTGAGTTGTAACAAACATGAGGTTGATGCATGGACAACACATGGATATTTGAGTAGGTTATTTAATATTAGCATAGACTATGTATCTATAGTATAAATAGAATAGCAATATATTGGGGACTCCTTGTTGAGTTCTCTTGTGATCTCCATATAGATATCTTACTAAGAGATTTATTGTTTGTGTTACTATTGGTCTTTGTAACTAGTAGTTGCTATAACATCTTTCTACATTCTTTTTCTTTACTCTCTTATCATTCTTGACTAGGAGCAACACTAATCTTTGGTCAAGAAGAATAGCTTAATCCTAGGCTTAAAGGATATACTAAGTAGGTAGGAATGCTCCTTAAGAATATTGAGTAGTGGTATGAGAGAACTACTAGCTTGAATAGACATTAAAGAGAAAGCAGGAAGAAAGAAGAAAGATTGAGAGAATGAAGAAAGATAAGGTCTTTGGCACCAAGATCAAATGCATTGACAAATATTGGAGGGGTACAATAGTAACAGTTATCACAGCCTCAAATTTGGCTAAAGAGGTAGGAGATCTAGTAAGTGCCTATAGAGCCTATTCTAATGGAAGGAGTAGAAAGGACAAATGTGATTGTGATGTACTTGTAACAGTAGGCATAGTTCATGTCTAGACATAACCTATATACTATAGATATAGATTGAGGAAGAAATTATTACAGTTGTAGGGATTTTGGACATTTAATAAGAAACTATAGGAATTGGAAAATTGTAGGGTAAGGAAGAAAAATCAAATATGGAAATAATCATGATGCAAGAGACAATTTAAAAGAGGAAGAGAGTTTGGTAGTTCTTGACTAGACTCTAATAATTATAATAAATTTGCAATGCTCAGTAGAATAATGAAAAATATATCCTGCTGCAATCTAAATAATGGGAACATGCTAAGAGAAGTAACAGTGAAGATTAGGTTGGAAAAGAATAACACTCAGAAAGGAAGAATAGTAGAAGTGTTGTTGAACAGTAGAGCAATAAGGTTGGTTTTAAGTTGAAAAAAAATGGAAAGACTAATATATGTGAGAAATGTGGATAGATCATTCAACAAGAAGGGGCCAATTGAACATATAGTAAAAGTTGATATTTATTATCAAGGGTACAGAGAGAATAGAGATTAATATGATTGAAGGTCAGAAGTAGAGTGTAATTTTGGAAATACTATGGCTTATGTTATGGAACGTTTTGAACACTAACATTTTTCTTTTTCTTTTATCTATTTTTCTTAATTTTATATTTCTTTTCTTTTGAATTTCTTTTTCTTTTTCTTTTTAGTGACAATGAAGAGGCATGTGACATCGCAGTCACATGACATGTCACATGATGTGATGTTATAGGCCTAGAAGGTGGTGGAAGGATCTAGAAGATGATGTTAGGGCACATGTATACAACATGGCGACCTTGAGGTGAATATGAGGAAGGAGTATAGACATAAGGGCAGGGTTAATTATTAGTAGCATGGACTATGAGGACTTTGTATAAATAAGACTCTAATTAAGAAGAGGCTCCTTGTTGAGTTCTCTTGTGAACTACCCACATTATATCTGCTTTTGAGATTTACTCACTTGTATGATCATTTGTCATTGTGATAAGTTGTTGTCATAACAGCTTACTTACTACAATTCTGAAATTGATTGTAGAACAGGGGAGGTAAATATAATGAGGTGCCCAGAAGAGTGTGAAAAGTAGTGGAGACTGAAGCAAGGAAAACTGTGGTGGTAAAAACAGAAAGAAGAGGGAAAGAAAGAAGAGAAGAAGGAAAAAAGAAAAAACTAAAAGAAGAGAGAATGATGGAAGTAAAAAAGGTGGCAGAATAATGGGAAATTTAGGATGAGAAAGAAGAAGTGATCAAGAAATTGGTTTCTCAAAGGTTCCACAAGTAGATATATGTCTTCAAAAAAAAAGCAAGTAAGAGGATGCTAACAAAGAAGCTATGAGATCATGCAATAGAGGTAAAAAAAGGATTTGTACCAAGAAAGAGGAAGTTGTATCCATTGTTAAGAGATGAGAGGTATGTGAGTTCATTGAAGAACAATTGAGGAAAGGGTATATTAGACCCTTGAAGTTGCCTCAAATAGCACTAGTGTTTTTTGTGGAAAAGAAGGATGGTAAGAAGCAGATGGTTCAGAACTATTGGTATTTAAACAAATGGACTATTAAGAATAATTACCCTCTGCTTCTAATTTCAGATATTATAGATAATATTAGTACTAAGAGGTATTTACTAGGTTAGATTTATATTAGGGATATAATAATGTATGGATAAAGAAGAGAGATGAGTGGAAGACAGTATCAAATCTACAGTTATGTTCTTTGGACTAACTAATCCTCCAGCTATGTTTCAAATGATGATAAAGAAGGAAAAAGGATATGACAAGATAGTAGAGGAAGTATTAAAAAGGTTGGTAGAAAATAATTTTATGTAAAACCAGAGAAATGAAAGTGGGATGTGAGGGAAGTAGAATTTTTGGGAGTAGTGATTAGACCAGAAGGTGAAAGAAGTGGTAGATTGGCTGACTCTAAAAGGAGTCAAGGATATACAAAAGTTTTTAGGATTAGCTAATTATTATTAGCAGTTCATTAAAGATTTCACATTCATAGTCAGACCATTGCATGACTTGGTAAAAAAAGATCAGAAGTGGAAGTAGACAAAGAATCAGGAGAAGATGTTTATAAAATTGAAGAAAAGATTCACAATAGAACCAGTATTAGTAGTATTAGATTTAGACAAAAAAAATAAGGATGGAAGTAAATGCATTGGAATATACAATAGGAGTATTATCTATGGAGTGTGAGAATGGATGATAGAGACCTGTGGCTTACCTTTCAAATTTTCTTAATGAGATAAAAAGAAACTATAAGATCTATGATAAAGAGATGTTAGTAGTAATCAGAGGATTGGAAAACTGAAGGCATTTATTAAAGGGTACAAAATTCAAGTTTGAGATCTAGACAGACCACAAGAATTTAGAATACTCTATGAAAATATAGAAGTTAAATAGAAGACAAGCTTAATAAGTATTGTATTTGTCAAGATTTAACTTTATCTTGAAATATATATCAGGAACAAAAATGGAAAAGGCAGATTGACTTAGTAGGAGACCAGACTAGAAAGTAGAAGTAGAAAAAGACAATAAAAATCAAAAATTAATTAAAGAAGAATATATTTGTAGTTTAGTAGAAGTAGTGTTGTAGCAACCACTCGTCACTCAAGGACAAATGATCTCACAACAAGCAAAGCTCTTAGTAGGCTATCTAGTAGTGAGGATTACAAGAGAACTCGACAAGGAGCCCTCACTGCATTGCTCCTCTATATATACTACTACATCGTGGTCCGTGCTACAACAATATGTTTATCTCATGTCTATCCACCATGCTTCTACCTTATGTCCTATTACTCATCCACATATGTTTTCCTTAAGGCCACCATGCTTCCTATATGTGCCCTGATGTCATATCTTTAATCTCCGCTATACATGTGCACATTATGTGTACACCATGAGGAACCTATGTCCCTTGATGTCATCCCTAACCCTAACTCTAATCTAGACTTCTCTCGATCCTTCTAGACCATTCTAG
>Ga0157359_1001295_pt1 | contig 10145 bp, 9 predicted proteins | sample AttcapACBM3_FD_111482 | JGI IMG/M metagenome (GOLD analysis project Ga0157359, IMG submission 111482) | Fungus gardens microbial communities from leaf cutter ant in Botucatu, State of São Paulo, Brazil - Atta capiguara ACBM3 | ecosystem: Host-associated > Fungi > Mycelium > Unclassified ...
CGGCTCGGGCAAGGCCACTCGATAGCCGCGAGCTACTAGGCGCTCGGCCACCGGCGCTAGCTCTTCGCTGGCGCGGCCGGTGGAGGCGAGCAGCAGAACTAGGGGGCCGCTGCCGCGAATCGAATAGGCGATGGTGACCTCACCATTGCTCAGGTAATGCTGCTGCACCTTGGACGTTGCGCCGGCGGGAAGTGCCAGGGCAACGCCGAGGACTAAGCAGCCGAGCGTGTTCTGTGGCTGGTACATGGGTGTTTCCTCGTCGAGGGCGACGCTGGCCGCTAGGCCCGCGCCGCTTGGCGTGAGACTAGGGTTCAGAGCACGAAGCGGTACTCCAGGATCAGTCGATCCTGATCGCTCCCACGGGCATAGTTGCTGCGCATGACTCCGTGGCGCCAGCGCAGGCCCAGTCCCTTCAGACTGCCACTGGGAACGGTGTAGCCGAGGTCGGTGTCAAGCTCGCGTTCACGTCCCTCACCCGCAAAACCTACCACCTCGGCGTTGTATCCCTTGGTGTAGCGCACCGTGAACAAGAGACCGGGGATGCCCACAGCGGAGAAGTCGTAGTCATAACGCGTCAGCCAAGAGCGCTCCTGCTCCTTGGTGAAGTTGGCGATCATCATTTCGGTGAGCAGATAGGTGGCCGTGCCGTCAAGGAAGGGAAAGGCGCCTTCGCCATCCACTTGCTGATAGCCAACCTGGAGCGTATGGCCGCGCCATTCGTAGCCGAACTGCGTTCCATAGACCCGGTTGTCGATGGCACCCGCTTCACTTCGTCCGGTGTCGCGCGAATCGAACAGTCGGATATCGCTGACGAACTGGCCTGGGCCTGCCGGTAGCTTCCCTTTAAGGCCGACGAAATGCTGGCGATAGACGTCCTCCAGTCGCGCCAGGTTGTAGGTCAGGCTGGTGTCTTTGGCTAGGCGGTAGTCGGCCGCGAAGTAGTCAAAATTGCCGCCGCTGGTCTGTGGATATTGGCCGTTGGCATAGGCGATGCTAATACCTTGGTAGTCGGTCGAGTCGCGCAGCCGTTCCCGATCCAGCCGCCCGGCCTTTAGTGTCAGGCCAGATAGGGAAGTATTGGTCACTTCGGTACCGCGAAACTCTTGGGTGAACAGCCGTGTGGCGCTGGGCTGCAGCACCCCGAGGTTGGGCATGAGCGAGCCCGTGCGGACCCCGGTGTCCTGATAGAGCCGCAGCTTGGCGGTAAGAGCCAACTTGCTGTACTCGTCCTGGGACTTACGCGCATAGGCAGGGCCGCCGGGCACGCTTTGCGCATCCCGTGGCAGAAGGCCCGAACCGCTGCGTTCGGGACTGGAATCCAATTTGAAGCCCATCATCAAGGCCGTGTCCAGGCCAAAGCCCACCGCCCCTGGTGTGTAACCCGACTGGAAGCGAAAGGTCAGGCCTTGCGCGGCCTCTTCGATGCGGTTCTGGCCCGGTCCATCCCGGTAGTCATTCTGGAAATAAAAGGTGCGGGTATCGACGAATGTCTTGCCGTCCTTAAAGAAATCGCCATAGGCGTCTGCCATCACCAGCAAGGGGAGGGCCCCTAGAAGCGCTGGCGTGCTCAGGTTTATTGTCATTGTTGTTGTCCTGTGGGGTCGAGAAGGAAGAACCGACGGTCTCTGGCCGCCTGATGTCGCCTATCCATTACCCGCAAGCTGCCTATAAAAGTCAATAGGCCATAACAATGACCTATTGACTTTTAGGTAAGCCAAGGGTTTTATGGAGGCTCGGAACCTTAATCGGTCCGTCGAGCTGATCGATGCGTCCGGCCTTAGCGGCACGAACGCGCGTCCATAACAACAACAGGGCCATCCACGATGATTACAGCGCGCGAAAGTGCCGAGACTCATGTTCCGCTACGTAGCGACGAAGCCTTCGCCCAGCAGACATTTGCCAAGGTGAAATGGAAGATCCTGCCGCTTCTGATGATCTGTTACGTCCTTGCACTGGTGGATCGCAACGTCATAGGCTTCGCTCGCCTGGGGTTCATGACTGACCTGGGATTTCGCGAGGTGGTCTACGGCATTGGGGCAGGGATCTTCTTCGTCGGCTACATCCTGTTCGAGATACCCAGCAATCTGATGCTGCAGCGCATCGGCTTTCGCAAGACCGTGCTGCGCATCATGTTGATGTGGGGGGTGGCATGTGCGGCCTTCTCGATGATGTCGAGCGAGACGATGTTCTATGTTCTGCGCTTTGCGCTTGGCGTCGCCGAGGCAGGCTTTTTTCCTGGGGTATTGTTGTATCTCACCCTGTGGATTCCGCGCACTCGACGGGCCAGCGTCACCGCCTTGTTCATGGCGGCCATTCCTATTTCCGGCATGCTTAGCGGTCCGCTGGCGGGCGCCATCATGCAGCATCTGGACGGACTTTTCGGCCTAAAGAATTGGCAACTGCTGTTTCTCATCGCCGGCCTACCGGCCTGCGTGATGGGTGTGGTCGCCTACTACTATCTTGACAACTCGCCCGCCGAGGCGCGTTGGTTAAGCGAGGCCGAGCGGCAGTTGGTCCACGACGAACTCAAGCGCGACGACAGTAGCAATGCCAACGAGCACCACTCGCTGCTGGGCGCTCTCAAGGACAAGCGCGTCTATGTGCTTGCCTTCACCGCACTGGCGGTGTTCAGCGGCGCCGTGGCCGCTGCCTTCTGGGTACCCACCATTATTCGCCGGACCGGGGTGACCGATCTGTTCCACATCGGCCTGCTGTCATCCTTGCCCTTCATGGTGGGCATGATCACGCAGTATCTGGTGGGCCGGCATTCCGATCGCGTGCTTGAACGCCGCTGGCACGTGGCGATCTGCCTGAGCATTTCGGCCGTCGGCTGGATGCTGCTGGCGATCCTGCAACCGGACACCACGCTGTCGGTCATCCTGTTGGTGGTGGCTACCGCCTCGGTGCTGGGCGCGACCGGGCCGTTCTGGACCCTGCCGGGTAGCCTGCTCACCGGTAAGGCGGCAGCCGGAAGCATCGCCCTGGTCACGACGCTGGCCGGAGTGGGCAACGTCTTCATGCCGGTCGTCGTCGGCGCGCTCATCGATCTCACCGGCAGTATGGCTGCCTCCCAGGCCGCTTACGGCGTGCTGATGCTAGTCGGCGCCGCCATGATCGTACTGGGTACCCCACCCGAAGCCGGTAAGCCCAAGGCATCCAGTCACTAGGCCATTTTGCTGCGAAGGAATTTCCGTTCATGCGTGACGTATACCTCTGTGATGCCATCCGTACCCCCATTGGTCGCTATGGCGGTGCTCTAGCGGGAGTACGGGCCGACGACTTGGCCGCCATACCGATCCGCGCCTTGCTAAAGCGCAATCCGGGAGTCGATCCTGCCGCCATCGAGGAGGTTTTCCTCGGCTGCGCGAATCAAGCCGGTGAAGATAACCGCAACGTGGCACGTATGGCCGCGCTGCTTGCAGGGCTGCCCGATACGGTCCCTGGCGTCACCGTCAATCGGTTGTGCGCGTCGGGCTTGGAAGCCATCGGCACGGCCTATCGCGCCATTGCTTGTGGCGAGATGGAGCTGGCGATTGCGGGCGGGGTGGAGTCCATGTCGCGTGCGCCCTTCGTCTTGGGCAAGGCGGAAACCGGCTTCGCCCGCGCCCAGACGCTCGAAGACACCACCATTGGCTGGCGCTTCGTCAATCCGCTGATGGCGGAGCGCTATGGAGTGGATAGCATGCCGCAGACAGCGGATAACGTGGCGCAGGACCATGAGGTTTCTCGCGCCGACCAGGATGCCTTCGCCTGTCGCAGCCAGGCCCGCGCCGCCGCTGCTCAGGCGAGCGGTTTTTATGCCGAAGAAATCGTCCCGGTGGTAATCCAGGCCCGGAAGACGCAGACGGTTGTCGACCAGGACGAGCATCTGCGTCCCGCGACTACCCTGGAGACGCTGGGCCGACTCAAGCCGGTCAACGGTGCCGCCCATAGCGTAACGGCCGGCAACGCCTCTGGAGTAAACGACGGTGCGGCTGCATTGTTCATCGCCAGCGCGGCGGCCGCGCAACGCCATGGCTTGCGGCCAAGGGCGCGGATTCTGGGCATGGCCAGTGGCGGTGTGGCGCCGCGGGTCATGGGTATCGGCCCGGTACCGGCGGTACAGAAGCTGCTGACCCGCCTCGCGCTGGACATCACGGCTTTCGACATCATCGAACTCAACGAAGCCTTCGCTAGCCAGAGTCTCGCCGTGTTGCGCGCGCTCGGCCTGGCCGACGATGCCGCGCAGGTCAATCCGCACGGGGGAGCCATCGCGCTTGGGCATCCGCTGGGAATGAGCGGCGCGCGGCTGGTGCTGACCGCGGTGCACGCGCTGGAGAAATCCGGGGGGCGACTGGGCCTCGCCACCCTGTGCGTCGGCGTCGGGCAGGGCCTGGCGCTCGCCCTGGAGCGGATCGACTCGATGCCCACCGTCAATGATGTAAAACAGCTGTCGAGGTAGCTATGGGGACCATTTCTTCCACGCTGTTGCGCCAGGTGACAGCCGAACTCTACGAACGCTCGCTCAAGAAAATTCCCGAAGACACCAAGGTGGCCTTGGCCAATGCAAGGGCTGTGGAGCGCAATGCCACGGCCAGCGAAACCTTGGGTGTGATGATCGCCAGCGCTCGCGCTGCCGAAGAGGAAAACCACTTCGTCTGCTCGGACTCGGGGGTTCCGGTGTACTTCGTCAAGGTCGGCACGCGGGTGAATTTCGACGGCCCGGTGAAGCAGGCAATCGTCGATGGCTTCGCCGACCTGGTCGCTAGCATCCAGCCGCCGATGCTGCAGCATGTCACTCATCCGTTGACGCTGGAACGCGGTTACGTCGGCAAGGATATGCCGATCACCACCTTCGAACTACTCGATGATGCCGACTACGTAGAGATTACCTGTTCGCCCAAGGCGCTCGGCTCCGGCCGTTGGGCAGCGTTGGAAATCTTCACCTTTCCCACGCTCGACGTCATCGAGCGCTATGTGATGGACGTAGTGCTCAAGGCCGGTCCCCAGCATTGCCCGCCGGTGGTGGTAGGCGTTGGTATCGGCGGCACCTTCGACTATGCGACTAAGCTGGCCAAACAGAGCATTCTCAGGCCCATTGGTAGCCACAATCCCGAGCCGCTTCTGGCCGATATGGAAGCGCGCCTCTTTAAGGCGATCAACGCCACCGGCTTCGGCCCTATGGGTACCGGGGGCGATGCCACTACCATGGCGGTACACATCGACTATGCCGCCGGTCATGGGTTCACCCCGGTCGCCGTCTGTTTCAACTGCTGGATCAACCGCCGGCGCTCCGCCCGGATCTATCCCGATGGCCGGGTCGACTATTTCGAGTGAGGACGACGTTCATGAAACGACTGACAGCGCCCTTTGACGAAGCTCAGGTTCGCTCGCTCCAGGCCGGAGACCTGGTGGAAGTCGACGGCGAGGTGATCATCACTGCCGGACTACCAACCCACCAGCGTCTGCTCGACTGTTTGGAAAGTGGTACAGCGCCGCCGCTGGAGTTAGAAGGCCAGGCCTTCTTCCATCTCGGCGGTTACAGTCAGGGCGAGGGCGATGCCTTCGAGATGCTGTATATCAACCCCACTACCAGCACCCGTTTCAATCCCTACATGCCTCGCCTGATCGAGGGCTACGGGCTCCGTGTGGTCGGCGGAAAGGGTGGTTTGGATGCGGCCAGTGCTAGCGCCATGCAGCGCGTGGGCTGTGTCTATCTGTCCTTTCTGGGCGGCGGCTGCACATTGCTTTCGCGCGCCATCGAGGCGGTGGTGCAAGTGGGATGGCCCGAGATGCTGACCCATTATCGGCTGTCGAAGATTCGCGTGAGGGGCCTCGGGCCGGCTGTAGTGGCTATCGATGCTCACGGTAAAAGTCTTTATGCAGAAACCGCCGCGCAAGCCGAAGGTAATGTTACGGCGGTATTGTCTCACTTGGCCCGCTGCTAGCTGACAAGCTCCCTCTTGCACTAGGGACCTAGAGGGAGCGCGCTGTAGCGCGTAGATGCAATGAAGATCTGACTCGTATCGACGTGTTCAGACCGGCTTAGTAAGCAGTGCCGCGATGGCGGTTTCAGTTTCGGTAATTGCGGCCTCCAACGCATTGGGTCCCAACACCGTACCTTCGACACGCACCAATTCAATGTCGGTCAGACCGATGAAGCCAAGCAGGTGCATCAGGTAATTGGTCTGAAAATCAAACGCTGCCCAGGCACCCTCAGAGAAGCGGCCGCCTGCTGCGGTGACCAAGTAAACCTTCTTGCCGGTTAGCAGGCCTTTGGGTCCGGTGTCCCCATAACTGAAGGTAACGCCGGGCCAAGTAACATGATCGAGCCAGGCCTTGAGCTGTGAGGAGGGGCCGAAATTGATCATGCCTGAACCGAGTACCAGGACATCGGCTGCCTGCAACTCATTCACTAAGACCTGGGCGATCCGTACCGCCTCGACCTCCTCCGCATTGCGCTCTGCAGGCGCGGTGATTCTGCCCTGGATGTAGGCCGGGGTGATATGCGGCGGTGGATTCGTTACAAGGTCGCGCACGGTCAGGGTGCCATCTGAGCTGGCTTGCAGGCCTACGGCTATTTCATTGGCAAAGCGAGTGGACAGGCTTTCGGCCCCACGCGGACTGGATGTAATGAGAAGGATATGATTCATGGCAACCTCAAGGTATAAAAGAAGAACCGGGTAACTAAAGAATACTCAATTACCAACCGGCACTGAGAATGCTATGGTTCCTGCTCTATGTACAAGAAGGCACATCCATGTCACCTAGCCCCAGCGAGCCATCGACCGCTTTACCTGCACCCGAAATGGGTGGTTGTGTGGCCACCCGCCAGATCCTCGATCGCATTGGGGACAAATGGAGCCTCTATATCGTCGCCTTGCTGGCCAACGGACCGAAGCGCTTTAACGGACTTAAGCGCGGCATTGACGGCATTTCCCAGCGAATGCTTACGCTAACCCTGCGCGGCTTAGAGCGAGATGGCCTGGTCACGCGAACCCTTTATCCGACGATTCCACCGCGTGTCGATTACGCTCTTACAGATCTTGGTACGACGCTTTTGCGGCCAGTCATGGCCTTGGTCAATTGGGCGAATGAGCATCAGACAGCCATCGCCGAGGCGCGCCAACGCTTCGACGAAAAGGCGGAACCCGAACAGGTAATGGTGCAAGGAGTTGTCTTCGAACGCCGATAAGCGAGCCTAGGCCCTGTTTCGTGCCTTTGGCGACTTGCTTCAGGCGGGAGTTCGGGCGGCTAAGCGTCGTCGATGCAAGCGGCTGGATTTGCCGGTTTACAGACGACGACGCTGTTCTCATACCACCGACGTTCTCGTCTCCTCCATCAGCATCTCCACGAAGGCGGTGACCTTGGAGGGACGAAAGCGCGCGGTAGGATAGACGGCATGGATGCCTCCCGTCGGCAGCGACCAATCCGGCAGCAGCAAGACCAATTCGCCGGACGTGATTAAATTCGCTACCAGGAAATCTGGGAGTATCGAAAGTCCACCCCCCGCCAGCGTCGCCGAGAGCACCGCCGGTGTGGTGTTGATCGCGAGCACCGGACGCATCCGTAATGTGCGCTGTTCGGCAGGCCCTCGGGCGAATCGCCAGGTCAGGGGCTCTTTAAGGGCGCTGTTGGCAATGAAGGGCGCAGCCGCCAACTCTTCTGGATCGCGGAGGGCAAGGGTTTTCGCCAACTGTGAGCTAGCGACTAAGAGCTGGCGAAAACCGCCTAGGCGCCGAGCGTGCAGGCTGGAATCCTCGAGCCAACCGACCCGGATGGACAAATCAATCTGGTTAGCGATCGGGTCGATTCGGTTATCAGCCAGAATCAACTCGACCTGGCACGCCGGATAACGTCGGGAAAAGGTCACCGCCAGCGGCGCGATCTTAAAGGTACCGTAGTCGTTGGAAGCCGCTACCCGCAGTAATCCGCTTGGTTCGGTGCTGGTAACTGTGACCTCGTTGATGGCGTCCTCGGCCTGGCGCAGGATGCCCACGCTACGCCCGTGCAGCAGCCGTCCAGCTTCAGTTGGCACCACCCGCCGGGTTGTGCGCATCAAAAGCGCGGTCTTCAATTCCTCTTCGAGCTTCGTCACCTGCTGGCTGACGACAGCCTTGGTAATGCCGAGCCGTTCGGCCGCCCGGGTGAAGGAGCCCGTGTCCACCACGGCAGCGAAGTAAGCGAGTCGATTGAGATTGACCGAATCCATGCAACTCCACTCGATTGTAAGCCTTTGACTTACAGACTGTAGGATTGGACAGTATTTATCTAGCAATTCCGCTTCGCTAAGGTGGCTGCTCTTATTCAGGAGCCAGCCACCATGCGCATTACCTACCTCTTCGATCCGCTCTGCGGCTGGTGTTATGGCGCCAGCCCGGCCCTGGAACGCCTCTGGCGCCGTGCCGACGTCACCTTACAACTCGCCCCCACCGGGCTGTTCGCCGGTGAGAACGCCCGCCCCATGGATGCGAGTTTCGCCGCCTTTGCCTGGCAGAACGACCAGCGTATTGAGCGCCTCACCGGCCAGGTGTTTTCCGCGGCTTACCAACAGCAGGTACTCGGGGCGACCCCAGCAAGATTCGACTCGACGTCCGCGACCTTCGGCGTGGTCGCCGTGGGCCTGACCGAACCGGAGCGCGAACTCGAAGCCTTACAGGCAGTACAGCAGGCCCGCTATATCAACGGCCTCGACAACGCGCTTCTCTCCGTGGTGGCCGAGGCCCTGTCCAGCGCCGGTTTCACCTTCGCCGCCAACCGCCTCCTGGCTCCCGATGCCGAATTGCTCGACGCCTACGAGGCGCGCCTCACAGCAGCACGGCGCGAGATGGCGCGCTTTAGCGCCCAAGGGGTGCCGACGCTCGTCGTCGAGGATGCCAAGGGCAGTCGCCTACTGCCGAGCAGCGTGCTGTTCGGCGACCCGGCAGCCCTGGACGACCAACTGGGCGCCGACTGAAACGCGCCCATCCCATTTGCCAAGGAACGCCCCATGACCAATGCCAACCAGAACAACCGCCTGAGCTGGACCCACACCTCCCGTCCTGAGAGAACGGCTTCTTCCGCGCCCCCGTGCTGCTGACCGGCCCGACCGAGGCCCTGCTGATCGATGGCGGCTTCACCTATCATGGACGTTAGCGGCTGTTTAGATTGGAGTCCCGAGAGCTACTTGAAGTCGTTGGTGGTTTCAACAACGGCAAAGTCTGTACGAGGGACTTCTTAAAGCTCAAAGGGGCTCCTTACGTGGCATGGGCAGATCGGGCAAAAAGTCGGCGCGAGAACTTTCAAAATATACCACCCCTGCACATATACCTCACTCCAGCTACCCCTGCGCCTCCTCCGCCCGGGCTCCCCCCACCGACCACCCGCGCCCCGCGCGCGATGGAAGGGAAAGGGAAGGAAAAAAGAGAAGGAAAAGAAGGAAGGAAAGGGGGCAGAGCGGCTTGGGGTGGAAGGGGGAGAGGTTGGATAGGGGCTTGCGTTGTACAGGGGTGGTATATTTTGGTTATTGAGACTGTCGCCCGCGAGGAGGGCACCGCCATGTACGAAGGGATCCAGCGTGCGCACCAGGTGCTTGTCGAGCAGCTGGCCATCTTCAATTCGACCTGGCCAGGATTGGTGGTCGACGGCCGCGTGTGGCAGGTCCCGCTGCTGAATGAGCAGAAGACACCTGACGTCCTCGAGGTCCAGGTGGTCGACGGCCAAGCGGCGATCGCACTGGCCACCGCGGCTTTGGCCAGCCACCAGCGCGACGTTGGCCAAGCCGCCGGCACCGTCATGCGCCTGCCGGGCTACTTCCGCCTGCAGGCGAGCGTGCTGCCGCAGGTGTTGGCCATCAATGCGAGTAAGCAGGTGGTCACCGACGAGATCGAGGCGCTTCGGCTCGCCCTGGGCTACACACCCGAGATGCGGCCGCGGCTCCTGCGGCGCGCCCTGGGCGCCGGCGTCACCACCAAGCAGCTGCAGCGCACCATCCACGCCTTCGACGGCGCACCGCGGCGGATCTCGTTCACCTGGGCTGGCCACACCACCAGCAACCAGCGGATACCGGTGGCCACCGTGCGCGAGCAGCTGCAGGCGGAGGCCGAGAGTAGGGCGCAGCAGCAAGGGATACCGCTCGAGCAAACGCCCGAGTACCAGGATCTGCGCACGATCGCGAACCTTGCTGA
>Ga0157359_1001296_pt1 | contig 10145 bp, 6 predicted proteins | sample AttcapACBM3_FD_111482 | JGI IMG/M metagenome (GOLD analysis project Ga0157359, IMG submission 111482) | Fungus gardens microbial communities from leaf cutter ant in Botucatu, State of São Paulo, Brazil - Atta capiguara ACBM3 | ecosystem: Host-associated > Fungi > Mycelium > Unclassified ...
GAAGTTGTCGCTGACAACATTATACTGAGCTTCGGGAGGTGGCTGCGAAGGAAAGGTGATATTGACTGGGAACCCTGCTCGAGCAAGGACAAAAAATAATGGAATAGCGAGTGCAAGTGATAGTTGTAGCATTGAAAAGAATGTGACTCCGAATACCGTGGCGTCTTACTCGTGTGCTCCGGTTTTTAAATATCACAACTGACGTTATTCTGGGAACAGCTCGGCATCATGTACCTGACCAGAGAGGCGGCAATTAGTGAACCATGGAACCGGAGCCGGAGCGCTGATAATGGCATCTGCTAAGGAATTTTTTCATGGGCACTTTCAAGATACGCATTCTTGCCGATACACTATGAGAAGAAAGGACAAGTAAAGGTTAGCACGAGTGTTCCGAGAAAAAAGCCGGTGAGTTATATAAGCAGCTACTCTCCCTTATAAATACTCTCCTGGGAATTCATTAAGTCATCTCATCATTTATAATTGATTTTCAATCTTTTCTTATATGATTTTGATTTTTTGCGTTCTTGATGAATTTCCATCACTTAGTCATAATCTCCTAGAGTCTCACAGAATGATACTATCTTTGGAAGAAGTACTAAATACTGTTCTCTTACCCTTATCTAGGATGTTAACAGTATAAGCTACAAGAGTATAAATAAGCTAGAAAGGAACACTTAGAATTACACAAGTTTAGGCTCAGAATACTTGTCAAACCAATTCTGAACCAGTTTGAACCTGGAACTTCAGTATATGAGACAGAACATCTAGTTTCTCCTATAATAATTCCTAAGTAGGTTTTATAGAATAGGTTAATATATATATTATTTACAATAATTTTTGTGATATTTTTGGTTTTGCAAACTTTATGTTATAAGTGCTATGATCTCTACCTCATGTTCTATAGATATTCACCTTGTGTTGGACATGTGTTGGGGTTTGTTTCATCTTTGACTCATGCTTACTACAACTTGCATTATTCTCATGTGGTATTAGTTGGTACCTTATGTAATAGTAGAGGTTTCCTTATTTTCTCTTCATTATTTCCTTAAGAACATTTATTTACTTATGGTCTTTAGGTATATATAGCTGTAGATACAAACCTGTATCCTTATGCTTTACCAATTGATTATCTCCTTCATCCTTCCTCAAGTCTTTGCTTAAGTTGTAATCTAAGCCAAGCTTAGAATCATAATACTTTGGAATAATTTGATTGATATAAGCAATATCTTTTAAAAAAAGACTATTGATCTAAAAATAATACTATATCTTATGTCATCCTCATATAACATCAGTCAGTATTAAGCATAGTTTATACTTAGAGAAAAAGTATAAGAAGATTAGCTTTTTCATGCTTTTTGTTAGAGATATATTATACTTATCAGGCTACTCATAGTAGTAGCATGGAAAAGGGACTTAACTAGCTATGTTATAAGAAAGAACTAGAAGTAATACTTGTGCAGATGGGATAACCTTGGCTTTAATAGATAACATTGTACCTAGCCTATTCATCATGTATGTTAGGTATAGTTTACAATAGAGGACATAAGCTTGTGAGGTTAGCTTGTAAATATGAAGAGTATGGAAACTCCATGTGATGAGCTCAGTGATGTAGACTTGTCAGAATGACCTTGGCTTCAGCTTATATGCTGTACCATCTGTTTGCTATATAGTCACAACTTCAGATGAAAAGGATGAAGTCTAAGAAAGATGAGTACTGATGTTAGTGTGTTGTCATTTGAATACTGGGGATTGAGTTCAATAAAAGTTATCTTTGTTGATTACCAGACTAGTGAATTACAGTATTACTACTAGTCTTATACATAAGTCAAATAGTTAGAAGATACTCAGAGGTTTCAGTATACAGCACTAAAAGGGTCAGATAGAAGAACTCTGCTATGAAAGACCAAGTTTGATAGGAGTATTCCTGTTATAGAAGACTGAATACCCATATTGTTACATTACTACTATAGAGATATGTTATAAGAAGGATAACCATCATAGAAGACAGACTTGTATCAGAGATATTATACTGACAACACTACCATAGGGGCATATCTTCAGAATAGGTGGACTTGGTATATGACAATATAGTCATAACTTCAGATAACAGAGAAGTTTGGATGAAAAGGCATAAGTGTGGCATAGTTCAAGTTGATTATCAGACTGGAGAACAATACATTGTAACTATGTTCTTAAATATGGAAGTAACAATCTAATAATATTTACTGCTATATATACTCTGTATAGTTGGTTATTATAGAGATTATTATTCAAGCTCCATAAATTTAATAAGGAATGTAGAGTCTTTGGTCCTTTAATTGATGGCAGTTAGAATTGGAGTGTTATCTATACTAGAATCATAGATATTGGAGAGTATATAACACTTTTAGTACTCTTTGAAGTTTAGTAAACTCTATGCTAAAACTGTTAAAATAACTAGTAAGGCCTACAGGATTTCATAGGCTTTCACAATTTCTAGAAAGTTCTAAGAGAACAGAATGAGACTTCTAGAGATAACAACTATCCTAAATATTACTGGAATATATTCCAATCTGGTGAAATAGTTCTAACATAACTGAAATAATAGTAATTAGATAGTCAAGAACTCTAATCTGGAAGTATCTAGAAGATTTACTAAGAAAGAAAAGAAGCTCATAGTAGTGATACTCAGGATAGTAACTATTATAACTTAGATTTTAGAAATTGAACAAAAGACAACTCTTATATTAAGTAATACAAGAAAACTTAATAGAGTTTCTGTTACAAACTAATCTACTTTATATACCATAGACTATAGTTTGTGTACATACTATAACTAATCTATCCTAAAGTCCATATAATCTCTATAAGACTAACATTATTATAATTTAAGCTAAAGAGTTAGGCAAAAAAAAACCTTATATAGTATTTATACAAGAGAACTCAATAGAGTTCTAAGTATAAAAGTGTCTACCTTATATATACTAGACTGTTGGTTCATGCTATACTAAACCCAGTCTACCCTAAAGGCCATATGTTTGCCTTAAGGTCAACATGTATAATATATATTATATAACATTATTATTTTAGAATCTTCTATAATATATTTTATAATATATAATTGTGCAACTGTGATATATAATAGTATTATGTAACTTGTGACTGATATGTGATAGTTTGTGACAGTCACATGTAATGTCACACTAACCCCTAATCCTAAGTCTAAAAAATAAATGAAAAATTAAAATTAAAATAAAATAAAAGAGAAAAGTTAAGTCTATTATCTTTGACTCTAATAAATATGCTGTTGTTATGCTATATAATATTATTTATTCTAAACTTTTTACAACTTTCTTTATATTATGTGATTATATGATATATAACTATGATATATATAACTATTTTATGAAAGATATCATATTTTTATTATGCTTTGTGATATATATGATTATTACATGTAATATCATATCACACTTCTTTATCTAAGTTCAAAATAATGAAAATGAAAATGAAAACCAAAATAAAATAAAATAAAGTTAAGTCTATTATTCACAACTCTAATAGTAATAAAGGTTAAGCAGAATAGAATATTTAAAAGTATAATAAAAATAAACAAAGAATATTACTCATAACTATATTCTCTTGCTAATATACTTTTAAACAGTAAATCTTATACTATGTAACAAGTTTTCTTGGAAAATCTAGTAAATAAATTGGATAGTTTCTTAAGAGTTTACTATAACACTATTTATTCTATAAGGGGATTAGTATTATAACTAAAGTTTCAAAGTCAAAATAAAAGAAGAATTTTGTATTAGAGTTAATATAAGAAAACTTTCTAGTATAAAGCTATATACTAGATTAATAGTCTATACTATACCATATCTAACCTATTTTAAAGACTTTATAAGATTAATATATGGTAAATATATTATATAGTATTATTGTTCTAGATTTTTCTATATTCTTTTCTCATATTATATGATTATGTGATTGTAACTGTAATATATAACCAATATATAACAGTTGTGATAATTGTGATAGTTATATATAATATTATACTATAACCTTAAGTCCTAAATAAACAAAAATTAAAATTAAAATTAAAATGAGAAAGAAATAAAATAAAAACAAAGTTATTATGATTGATATCTTATAATCCACAAATAGCTACTTTATAGATAACAGATATTGGGATTTATCTTTATTATTACTCAATGATTGGCTATGCCATGTTGTCAAAAGTAAAAACAATGAACTTTGTGTATTTTCAATTTTTTTTTTCTTTTTATTTTCTTTTACTTTCTATTTTGGAATCTAGGATTAGGGTTATAATATAATATCATGGTTACCACTATCACAAACTAGTCACATGTCACAGTAATAATCACATAGTCATATAGTCATAATAGAAGAATATAAAAGATTCTAGAACAATAATATTATATAGTATATTCTATATATGTTGATCTTAAGAGTAACATATGGTTATTTAGGGTAGGCTAAGGTAGTAGAGCATAGATCAATAGTTATTAGTATATAAGATAGATATATCATACTAAGGAACTCTATCAAGTTCTCTTATGATTATCTAATCTAAGATTATCAAGATCGCAAGAAAGAGACTTAGTTTTTTCTGATTTTCTTATTCTTATTTTCATTTTCATTTTGATTTATTTTCATTTTTCTATTTTTAGAACTTAGGGTTAGGGTTAATTATGTGACACAAGAAAAAAAGCATAAAAGGTACTAGAAGGATAACATTATACAACATGCACAATGTATGTTGGCCTTGAGATATATACATGGCTGTTTAGGGTAGGCTAGACATACATAGCATGGACCATGTGCCTTTAGTATAAAAGGTAGACAATCTGGTAAAGAGTTCTCTATTAAGTGCTCTTGTGTTAACCCAATACAAGATTCTATTTATTGACCAACTTTAAGGTCTTTAAGTTATAACAAAGATTATCTTTCAGTTCTAACTCTGAGTCTTAAGTTATAACATATGTGTTAATAATATGTAGGATAAGTCAGCACCTCATATACTATTAGAAACTTTCTCATATTTCTTAACTTATATTCTTATCTTTATTATATATATTACTTGAGATCAATAGGTATATATAGTAGTAGATACTCTTTTGTATCTTTGTGCTTTACTAATTGATCACTCATTTCTTCTCTACTCAAGTCTTTGCCTCAGTTGTTACATTATACCTCCTTATCTAAGTCCAAAATTAAAAAAATAAAAATAAAGATAAAATAAAAGAAATATGAGAAAAATCCTTATTCAATCTATTCTAAAGATTATATAATAAACATATTATATGGTATCATTACTTTAGAATCTTCTATGCTTTTTTGTATAACATATAATTATATGACTGATATGTGATATTATATTAACCTTTAACCCTAGATCCAAAATTAAAAATAAATAGAAAATAAAATAAAAATAAGAAATAAAAATAAAATAGACTAAATCTATTGTATTTAATTCTGATATTATTCAAATACTTCTCTTCAAATCTCCTATTATTCCATTTGTATAATATTTTCACTGTATACTTTCCTAGTAGTTCTTCTCTTCTAAAATCTCTTTTCTCTATCATATCTAACTTCTCTTATCTTCTTACTTCTGCACTTAAATTTCTCTCAAATTTTACTACTACTTTACTTGTATTCTCCAAGTTCTTTTCTCTGTCCTATATATTGTTCTCTACTGTGAACTTCTTCTATCACACCAAATACTTTGTACATTTTCATACTTTTCTTTTGTTTGATATTTTTTGTATCTTCTATTCCTTTACTCCATCTACTTCTATTAGTTTTACTTCCTCTATCTTCTGTCTCTCTACTTACTCTCTATATCTCACTACTTGACTAATGTTTACAACTAGGTGAATTATTATTGAAGTTGGTAGTTGTAATTTAACTATGTTAGTAAATACTACCTCATTAATAATATATAGACTAATATATCAATCCACTAATTTCTTTGCTAGTCTTTCCTTGAACACTAAATCTTTTATGCTCAGCATCATCTTATCTCTCTTTTTCTACTTCTTAGCTTCTTTTATTCTCTTATCTGCTTGTTACTTCATCTTCTCTTGTACTTTTTCTAACACTACTCTAGCTTTCTCCTACATCTTCTTTCTTCTCTTTGCAAACTTCATCACCTTCTCTACTTTTCCTTCTCTCCTAATATTTGCTTCCACCTTCAACTCTATTATAATTTACCATAAACAAAAACATCTTAGTTACTGAATGTATCTTATTGTTTACTGCAAATTCTGCCATTGCTAGCTATTCTTAATAATCCTTTTGCCTATGATCTACAAAGAACCAAAGATATTATTCTAATTCTTAGTTTATATATTTAGTTTGTTCATTTCTTTGTAGGTGAAAAGATATCAACAGCTTTGTTTCAATATCCAACATTTTATTCAACTTCTTTGTTAACTCTACTACAAACTTGTTATGACTTAAGTCTTTAAGTAAAGACAAAATAATATAAAAGAACTTAATAGAGTTTTAAGTACAAAGTAGTTTATCTTATATACCATAGACCATGGTCCATGTACAAACTATAACTAACCTACCATAAAGTATATATGCTTTTCATAAGGCTAACATATAGTTGTCATGCTGAATTAATGTTATTTGTTCTAGGATCTTTTAAGATCTTCTCTGTGTTACATGATTGTATGACTGTGACTGTGATGTATGTGACCACCCTATAACATATGTCATGTCTCCATTATGTTTTGTGACTTGTGTAACTATCACATATAATATCATATCACACTCTCATCTGAGTTTGGAATAAAGAAAATAAAAGAAAAGAAACTCCAAAATAAAATAAAAGAAAATGAGAAAATAAGAATAAAAAGAAATGAAAATGAAATAATATTAAGTTTATCATTCACAACTCTGACAAAACTGTGGTTTCCTGTCTGAAATTACACTCTTTAGTAACCTATACAACTTCTATATATATTAGAATTGTAAATGATGGACTCTATTTTATTTTTATTTTTATTTTATTTGGAACTTAGGATTAGAGTTTAGTATAATGTTTCATGTTACTATTGTATATTGTCATGTATTACATAACTCAGTCACAGTCACATATTCATATAATCATGTATTATAATGGAAAACAGTAGAATATTCTGGAAGGAATAATATTATATAGTATAATATACATATATTAACCTTAAGGTAGACAATTCTGTACAGAGTTCTCTTGTATTAACCCAATACAAGACTCTTATTCTCAACCAACTTTAAGGTCTTGAGTTTGTAACAATATCTCTAAACAATCATACTAATCTCTCCACTGTTGTTCTTACTATTATTGTCATAAAATGTGCCATCTTAGACAATCTTTCACAAACTATTAAAATTACATTCTTTCCTACTAATAGTAACTTTGTGATAAAGTCTACTATTAGATGTGTTCATAGCTTTTTCAGTATTTTATTTACCATCAACTTCTCTACTAGTGCCTCTATTCTATTTTTTATTCTCTGATATAGATCATATCTATCTATATATTTTCCAATATCTTTTGTTACTTCTAGCTACTAGTAATTTCTTATCACCAACTCTATTATTTTCTATTTTCCTTCATATTCAGGTATTAGCATATTATAGTTGTAACCAGATTATCTATACTTTCAACTTCTCATTCCTTGCTATATACATCTTTTTCTTCATTGATACTAGTTCTCCTTTTATCTGCTATTTATCCTCTTACAATACTTTAACCCTTACCTTCTTTATCTTTTCTACTATTCTAACTACTTTCTTGTTTTTCCTTCTAACTATTTTTATATTTTCTATTATATCTACTTTAGATTTTTTTATTGCTAAATTACAAATCCATTCTTCTTTAATTCATTTTTGGTTTTTATTGTTATTTTATATTCCTACTTTCCAGTCTAGTCTTTTTCTTAAATTTTTTTGCCTTTCTCATCTTTGCTTCTGGTACATGCTTCAAGATAAAATCACTATATCCAATAGGCTTGTTTTTTTTTGTTCAACAATTTATTACATATTGCTTAGCCATAGTCTATGGAAGACTATCTACTATAAGTAGCCTATAATTTTTTCTCAGAGAACAGAAACTCTCTTCACAGACAAAAAGATATTATTAGAGTCAGTAGAAATCAATAAGAGAAATCTAGATAAAGGTTGCTTGTAACTAACCAACAAATTATATGTTTAAGTTCACAGACCTATCATATTGAGAATATAGAGTTAAAGGAAACTGAGAGAGATAAGACTGAGAAACTATATACAGAAACAGAAAAGCAGACCAATTGAGCACTTATGGAGGCTCAGGAGAAGTAGAAGGTCATTCTTGAAGAGAAAGACAAAAGTACTTGGATGCTTCTTCAAGAAATTGACAAAATCCTCAATTAATAAAAATAGATTGATCAAGAGACTATGAAAAACCTAAAACAGTTTGCAAAGATATATTAATATATTTTTATCTGGTAATAGCTACACAGACATTGGGTGCACTCTATAGGGAAAAGATATTGTTTATACTTTCCAATAGGAGTATAGTTGAGAATGGTTCTAGTTGTCCTAGCATATAATGTGACTGGCTAGCCAAAGTAATTGAGCCAACTATCATTCTTGGAGTAACTAGGTTGAAGAGGTTTGTAATTCTTGCCTTTTAGAGTCAGAAAATAGCATCTCTAGACTATAGGATAATTGAAGATAGTTCTGTATCTAGACATGAGAGAACACTTGCTGGATAATATCTAGTAGTAACTCTAGTATCAGTCATATTATTATGAGTGCAGAACAGACAACAAGTAAGTCAACTTGTCCAGAATACACTAAGGAGTCTATTACTCTCCTAGCCAAGTTTAGAGAGTTAGTAATGAGAATAATATATTCAATATTCATACTGGTAGTCTTGGAAACTCTCAGTCTTATAGTAAAAAGCTTAGCATTAGGAGCAGTTATTCTACCAGCTAGAGTATTTGAAGATAACATCTAGTAGCCTAGTCTCTAGAAATGTGCAGCAGAAGTTGCTTGTATATTCCTAGAAGGTATAGCACTTGTATTAGTGATAACAATAAGAGTGGAGAAAAAGGAAGAAACTTCAAGACAAAAATAGTCTAGAAACTTCGGATAGGTTATGCAATTATTGAGGCTTGAACAATTGTAGGAATGGAAAGAAATATAATTAGGAAAACTATTTAGTGGCCTATAACCTAGAGTAGTCTCTGCATTAGAGAGATTAAAATATTTAGTAAAATTGAATAGTTGTTATGATCTTAAATCCTTAGAGTTGGATAAAAGAACAAAACTCTTGTATTAGAGTAAAATACAAGAGAACTCGATAAAGAGCTCTATACAAAGTAGGCTACCTTATATACTTATACAGATGGTCTGTGCTAACTACTGTGCACTCTACCCTAAATGTCCATGTGTTAGGCATAAGGTCAACATGTGGTGTTTATGCTGTATGATATCACTTTTTCTAGAACTTTCTACTTCTTTCTCTCGTGTTCCATGATCATTGTTGTGATCACACCATCAGATGTGACTGATACTACAGTGTGACCCATCATCACTCCAACCCTAACCCTGGAGTTCTAAAAATATAAAATATAAAATAATTCAAAAGAAAATAAAAATAAAATGAAAAATAAAATGAAATTGAAGTCTATTGTTTTCATTTCTGACAATAGTGATAATTCAGTATTTGAGAGAAGGCCTTTGAAACAAGTATACTGGGTGTTATTTAATAGAGAAAGTGATTGTAGGTAAAGACTAGCTATCAAAGTTGAAAATAGTAGACTTTATTTATTTTCTTAACTTGAACTTAGGGTTAGGGGTTAGTGTGATATCATACATGACTGTCAAAAATGGTCATACATTTGCCATATGTCACATGTCACAGTTACATGATCATATATCACATAAAAGAATATAAAAGATTCTGAAACAATAATATTGTTATGATTGATATCTCAAGGATGCATCATGGAGATGGGCAGAGGATATGATGACATGTGTTATGAATCAAGACTCAAAGGGTTAAGTCAAGAAACAACTCTTGTATTGAGTAACACAAGAGAACTCGATAGAGTTCCTAATACAAAGTAGTCTACCTTATATACTATTACCCATGGTCC
>Ga0157359_1001297_pt1 | contig 10143 bp, 9 predicted proteins | sample AttcapACBM3_FD_111482 | JGI IMG/M metagenome (GOLD analysis project Ga0157359, IMG submission 111482) | Fungus gardens microbial communities from leaf cutter ant in Botucatu, State of São Paulo, Brazil - Atta capiguara ACBM3 | ecosystem: Host-associated > Fungi > Mycelium > Unclassified ...
CTGATTGGTATATTACTGTTAAACACTAGAGATTGAGTTCAATAAGAGTTATCTTCGTTGATTATCAGGCTAGCAAATTACAGTGTAACTACTAGTCTTATATAAAAATGGATATTATAGGAGATGCTTGGTATTTCAGTGGTAAAGCCTCTATTACCCTGAGTGGAGATTTTAGTGTTGAGACACTGACAGAGATAACTCCATTATGGAAGACCGAGTCAACTATGAGTATTTTTGCCATGGAAGATGGAATACTCAGATGGTTACAGCACCACTATAAGATGTGTTGTGAGAAAAATAAAGAAATGAAATATAAATGTTAATATAAATGATAACTCTCCTAGAATTATGACTTTGAGTTGAGGTCCTGGAGAAGATAATCCAATTAGAGTAGTTGGGGACACTAACTAATTCTTCACCATCACAATTGAACAAACTTGGAATAGAACAAATGTAAGTCTAAGATAGTTCTTGGATAAATATGATATTAAATGTTAAATATGTTTTAAGGATAGTATGAATGAGCAGACTATTCTTACAAATGTTCTGAGAAAAAAACTTAATATTCTTTAAATTAATGCTTGAACCTCACTCATAGCTAAGCAAATCAATTTGTTTCTGTTTTTACAGATTTTAACTTGTTTTTTGTTGTGCCAGTCCCAATTAAACTGATATTTCTAGAATGAGCACTGGTTAGAGTTGGCTTGATGGTCATCTCGACAATTTGAACACTTGAATATTAGAATAAGGTCATGGTTCCCCCTTCTTAGTTTCAAGATAGTATAGGTTGACCTTGTCATTTGCTTTGCAGCACCATGCAAAATGGTGATGGTGTTCTGACTTGTGCAGTCTATTATACTTAATGCATTTCACACTTTGAATTCTGCATGATAAGGTGGTATGACCTTACCTCTAACAGTTCTTATATTGGGACATGCCTATGTTTATATTTATATCCCTTATGGTGGCAATATAATTTCTTATGTTAAAGCAATGGTTAATAAGTTCCTTAGCTTTACTTCCACTTTGAATGTCCCAGATATCAAGCTATACAATGGCCATATCTGACTTTAGAGATATCTTGATGACACATGATTTGGATGTGAGCACAATACTGTTGAAAATTTGATTTTGTTTGATAATATCTTCAACATCTTTTGATATGAGATAGTTTAACAAGTCATACTGGAAGTAGAGAATATCTATGATCTTCAAATAGAACTTAGATTGTGGTAGGTGAGAGATATCAACACCTATAATGTCTATGTAGTTCACATTCTTGATATAGTTTTTGATGACTTGTAAGTTAGATAAAGATGTGACTTTGCACATGATAACTGTAATGTCCAAGAGATCTGAGCAGATGAAATCAATTGAAACATCAGATTTGACATTTCTTAAAGCTCTGTTAATGTTTGATATATAGTAGTTACTTTTCTTCATGAACTTCATAATATTATCTCCATTCATCAGAACAATAATCTGTTTTCTGAATAGGCCTTTGGTGGACATCTAGATACAAGATTTGGGTTTAGATTTATCTTTGATGATCTTTTGGACTTGGTCAATTTTGCTAGCACTAAGGAATGAGAAAGTGTCCTTTATTCTGATGACATCTTCTGTGTGGTTAGAAGGCTTAGAAGCCTGTGCATATGATTTGCCACTGGTTTTGTCAACAGGTGTTTATTTTAGATTTTTAAAGAATTTGGAGATCTGGTTAATCTTCTTGGGCAATTTTATAGAGATAGGAGGAGAGAGTTTTTCAATACTCACTGGGACCAATTTATACTTGTTGCCATTGTTGCCATTGACAATAGGTTTCACTTTAGGAGTGAACTTCGATGCAACTTTCTGTTTTAAAGTAGCCAAATTATTATTAGTATAGAGTGAGTCCCAACTCAATTAATAGACAAAGGAAATGAGGTTCTAAATAGCCTTACTGACATATTTGAGACTCTTAACATCATTGGATTTTTTAGGATCAATTTGTTTGTTACTAATATATTTAGCAATGTGGTTGAGTGATTCTCTGATATTTTTAGAATCAGAGGCCAGATGTTCAATAAAGCTATAAAGTAAAATAGAATGGAAGCTTCTATTCTATAACTTATGTTTTATAAACATATTGGGATCATATAGAAGTTGAATGTTAATAGCATTATTATTAAGACATTGAACTCATATAGACATAAGGGCAGGCATATTTTCAACACCTTATTGTATTCTCACCCTATTCTCATGGTCAGTTGCTTTACTAACCTGTATTTTCTTCAGTTCTGTATAAGACAGTTATGAACTGTCAATGGGCTTTCTGGTTTCCTTATTGTTAAGAATATTGTTAAGCTACTCCATCCTGGTGGCATAATCTACCAATGTCTCACTTGAGGATATTAAAGCAGTCCTGGAAGATATTTTGTTAGAAGTCATAGTATGACCTCTCACTTTGTCATAATTGTTGACATTCCTACTACTGAAGTCATCAATGTCTATGCTCATGTTGGGTAGTAAAGTCATTCTTATTATAGTCACATTTTAAGTTGTAATAGCTAAAGTAGAAAAAGTTATATTCTCTTGGTCTCTTATAGATGCTACCATACAAGATAGTGGTATAAGAGAAAAAAAGATTGTGCTTAATAAATACTTTTTAATATAAGTTTAATTTAAATATTTATAAAATATCAATATATAACTCTTATTTGAGATTTTCCAGTATAACTTAGTTTCTAAAAATTAGTTTACTAGTTGTAAAAATATAAGTTAAATAAAATTTGTAATAGCCAATATATTATTATTATATTATATAATATTATCTATTTTAAAATATTTTTCTATGTTATATAATTGTATTTTTTTAAATCAACAATTTGCTTATTGGCAGGCTGCAGCAACTATCAAATAGCTACATATATTTAGATAGAAATAACATGAAGAGTGAAAAGAACAAAAGAAAAAGAAAGAAAAGTACAAATAGAAAGCAGCTGGCTAGAAGAACACATGTCACAAACTAATTAAGTAGTACTTTCTCCTTTAGAGAAAGTATTACCATTGAACTCTCAGAAGAGAATAAAATGAGCTATGATATTTTTTTTTGGATTCCAGTAGTTGTTATATCTTGTATACTTGTGTAGTATATGTCTTTTCATTTCAATTGGATAAAGTGCATATGAACAAGCAAAGTTTTCCTGAGGAAAGAATCTTAGGCAATATTCATCAATAAGAGTATGATTAGTTATAGCTCTTGTTGCTCTCACACATAATGAGTTTGAATAACTAAAATACTTTAGCTATGATCCTCTTTTGGAATACATCAGTTCAATGATGTTGATATTATTATCAAGAAGATCTAGAAAGTTTCTTCCTTTCTTATCTGAAGTCTGGAAAGTCATTTTCCATGTATTGATGATTTTATTACATTTGCTCTTTTGACTGAAGTTCTACAAAGATTTACACAGGAAGATAGGCATTAGGTTGAATTTTTTTGTCTTTTTGTTGACTATATCATGGAAGAGCTACTTATCTTAACTTAAGCAGTTCCAGAATTTGATAGAATTATGGTGGGTTTCTTATGAAAAACTTCCTAAGTTTCTTCAAGATAGATGAAGTCTAGATCTGATATAGATGAGTGGAAGAGTTGGATATTTTTTTTGTTGCATGTATAAAATCAGTAACAACAATAATGTGTTCAATGTTGGTTAATTATGTGGTCTGATTTAAACCACATCTAATTACAAATAATTTGGCTTCAGTAAAAGTAATATTAATGGCATAGTGAATTATCTTGACAATAGGAGTATTGTGGATGTGAATATGAGTGATGGATAAGTGACTTGGTTTCTTATACTAGTGTCCAACACAACAATGGTAGTTTTGGGATCTACCAATACAAGGAGAATGAGTTCATCAAGTTTGCAAAGATATGTCTTTTTTTCTTTAGTATAATTAGATAAATAAAATAAAAAACAACTGGAAAATATATCGGTTAGTCTGTTTCTGGGAGAAATTTCACTACTAAAAGAATTAAAAGAGTTGAAGATGCTGTTTAGCCTATTATTAGCATTTACAATGAGACCTTTGACTTTCAATCACCATTTGGAAGTTAACTTTTGAAGCAATAGATAATGATGGTTATTGTTAGAAGAGTGTCTTGACTCTAATAATAAATTGATAATATAATTTGGTAGTAGCAATTGAGTTCTGAGTTGAAGTCTTCCACCAAGTTTCTGAAGATGTAAGTGTATAGGAATAAGATCTATGATTGTTTTGATGCCTAATGATAAAGAAGTACAGAATGTCTCTAGGATTTATAGAGTAGCTCTTTGTTGTATATTTCTAAGGATTTTGAGCAGATGCACTAAAGAAGCTTTGTTATAGAACTATAATGGGAATTTATATAGTACAATAGGTAAGATACATATCCTATCTAAAAGGTGTTTTTGAGATAGAATAAGATCTTATGATGAATTACCAAGTATTTTCATGCTCTTGATGGTGGAGATAGCCTTATTTGCATAGAAATTGATATGTTGACAAAAAGTCAGTTTTCTGTTGAATATGAATTCCAAGTAATACCAAGTTTCTTGGGAATAGAGAATGGAGCCTCCTAAGATGGTGAGATCTAAAGGAGGGGGATTGAAGACTCCATGCACTCTAGAAAAGTGGAAAACTTCAGTTTTTCCATGTTAAGAAGAAGCAACATGATATAGTAACTACAAAAAGTTTAGAGTTCAAAGTATGAAATGATTTGTCTTGAGAAATGAAAAGTCTATCATCTATGAAAGAGATAACAAAGACTTGGATTTTTAAATTTTTTAATTGTTTTTTCAAAAATGTGAAAAATTAGTGACAGGTATAATGCCAATAGAATAGAGAAAAGAGCTGAGCCTTGACCAACTCCAACATTAACATTAAAGAAAGAAGAAGAGAAATTGTTCCAAAAATACTTAATCTTTTGTTCTACTAGATAATTTCTGAAGAATAGAGAAATTTGGGGTTGAATTCAGCTTTGTCCAAGATTAGCAGAAGCAGCTAGTAATTGAGGAAAGGGAAAAACAGTGTGATGTCAAATACCAGAATACTAGCTGAATAATTCTTGACCCAACCCATATATATAAGATAAGTAAGGACTATACTAGTATCAGTTGTAAACTGTTGTTTGAGACTACCTAGTGATACAGGTAAATCACATTCTTAGATAATGCTTGAAATTGAAGCCTTTTACCAATAACTTTTTCAATCAATTTCACAAGCATATTTAAAAGAACAATAGGCCTAAATATTTTGTATGAAGCCTAATAAGGCTTGGGAATGATAATTGAGATTAACATTTTGAAGTGTAATGGCCAATACCTTAAGTTTACATATATTTTAGCAATATTGATGATATTTTTTAGACATAACAAATTATGCATGATTGCTTTGAGATGTCTTCAAGAAAGTTTGTCTAGTCCAGGTGTTGAAACATTGTTGCATTTGTTAATAGCCATTAGAAACTCTTCTTCTGAAAATGATGGTTATGAAGTAAATGTTTTGTTTGGAATTTTCTCTAGCATATCTATGTCAACTTGTTGATGTTGAGCCAAGTTGAAGAATTTATAAAGAGCCTGCCATAGATCATCAAGCTCAAGACAAAGATGTCCATTATATTTAATTGCTTTGATGATAGAGAGCTTTCTTTTCTTAATCCAATTTATAAGTTCTTATAGTCCACTACTCTTACCTGCAATCTCTTGGATTATAGCATCAAAAAATTCCTATTTGAAATGTCTTAAGGATCTATACTTTTATAATTCTCTCTAGCACTCTTCATTCCACTACAATTTTGAATATCTAGTAATATTGACCATTTTTGAGTGTTTGAACCAGATTTCATCTGTATTGTGTGCAAACTCTTGTACAAGTTTTTTAAGGTCTTTCTTGCTTCTAATATAATTCATATTAAGTCCTTTGACCAACTCAATGATCTCATCAATAAATCTTGTTTTTTCTTTGCTATTTTTGATGATTTTTTGCTTTCTGGTTTGGATATATTCCTTAATAATTAAAATGTTCACTGTAAGTGGGGTATGGTCTGATGACATTCTCCATTCAGGATGAATAGTGTGATTGTTGAATTCTTTCAAATTTGGTCAGAGAAATATGAGGTCAATAACTAAATTTGACTTGTTTGGGTTATCCATATATCTAGTAGGAGCTTGATTAGTAGCTTTAGACAAACAAATGTTTAAATAGTCTGCAATATCTGTAAGAGTATCACTATAGACCAAATAATAAGAGAAAAGAAGATTCCAGATATTGTTTCTAATATTGAAGTCACCAGTCATAATGAGGATGTTATTTATGTTAGCTTTAGTATTCTTGAGATACTTTAAAGCTGTTTGAGAAGAATCAGAATAAATGTTCATCAAAAAGTAGATTGAGCTGCAATTGAAAAAAAAACACAAGAAATATCTCTATAATCAAAAATGTCTTTTTGTAAAGCAAAGCAAAAACTTGAAAGTCTAATTTTGATGTATATAATGACTCTAGGCACATTATGGACATTTAATGTGTTTCTAGGAAAGGTTATCCAATTAGGATGGTTAGAGATACCTACCAAGTTCTCTCTTTCTTTGTTAGAAGAGTTAGGAATAGAATGTATTATAGACCATGATAGTTCTTGAATGAATATAATGTTGAAGTCTCTTTATACCTTTAAAATAGTATTAGTAAGCAAATTGTTCTTATGAACATTTTGAGAAAATATTTTGATTTCTTTTATAATCATTCTTAAAAACCACTTATAACTAAGCGAATTGATTTGTTTCTATTATTCCAGATTTCTTAGTACTTCTTCAAGTGCCATTTTTTGATTAAATTAATACTTCTAGAAAAGGCACAGATTGGAGTCAGCTTGATGATTGCCTTTGCAGTTAGAGTATTTAAATGAGTAAGGACATAGTTCCTCTTATTTTGTTTCAAGTATAGGTAGGTTGATTTTGAAATTTGCTTTGCAATATCATATGAAATGTTGGTGGTGCTTACTCTTGTGTGGACCACTATACTTAATGCATTTTGATCCTTAAATTTGACAAGCAAAAGTGGTGTGATCCCATTTCCAGCAGTTTTTGCACTAAGGAACACCAAAGTTCATATTTGTACTACAAATAATCATGATATAGCTTCTAATGTTAAAGCACCTGTTAATCAAACTCTTAACATTCTGCCTACTTTGTGAGTTCCAAATATCCATCTAGACAATGGCCATATTAGACTTGGGCAAAGCCTTAATAACCTGAGATTTAGATATGTGTTATAACTTAGACTTTGTGTTGAGTAAAAGATACACTCTTGTATTGAGTAACACAAGAGAACTCAATAGAGTTTCTACTATAATTTAGTCTATCTTATATATCTTTTGGTAATAGCCTGTACTAAGTTAATTCTAACCCACCCTAAAGACCATACTTCATCCACAAGGCCAACATATCTTTGTCATATAGTATAACTTCATCTTGTTCCAGAATCTGCTATGCCTTTCTCTGTATCACGTGAGTGTGTGACTTCTGTGACTGTATCACACTTTGTCTTCTTTATCTTGTACCCTTTCAATAATAAAAAAATATGAAAAATAAAAGAAAAATAAAATAGAAACTAAGTTCATTGTCTTTAATTTTGACAATGTGAGCAATAGATTGTTAAAAATATAATTTGACTTGATAATCAATTCAATGAAGTCTGGTATGATAGGAATGTTGGTGTTCTCTATAAGATAAGGAATACATATTATTTTCAAGTAGAACTTTAATTATAAAAGCCTAGAAGCCTTAATATTCTCTAAGTTGACATTTTTTACATTCTTAATTTTCAATGATCTGAAGGTCCAATAGCATTGCTACTTTGTTAGTAACAATAGTAATATCTATTGGTTCTACTCAAATGTAATCTGCTATAACATTTGATTTGATATTCTTGAGAGATCTGTTAAGATTGGCAACATAAATACTAGATGAAGCTATGAATTTGGTAATATTGTTCTTGTCTATGGGGACAATGATTTGCTTTTGTGATAAGCCCTTGGTAGTCATTTTGATATGAGGCTTGAACTTACCTGCATCATTGATAATTCTATGAATGTTTTCAATCTTTTTTGTTAGTAGATTGGGATAGTTTTCTTTTAACTTGAGGATATTAGCAACCTTAGAGTTTGTCACTTGAGCATAAGATTGTCTGGTATTTATTTTGACTATTATCACAGGTTTTTTTTTCTTTGCTAAAGAACTTTGATTTTTTCAATACTTTTTTAGATAGATATGCTGGGATAAGTGGGAGAAGCCTGACAATTTTAGCTGCTTTATCCTTGGATTTACTAGAGTTAGACAATGCATTACTCTTTGGAACTTTAGGAGTTGGAAGAAAGAAAATTCCAAGTAGCTTTGTCAAAACCTTTAAGCTCAGGTATATCATTTACTTTACCTTTTAAAGCCTTTTTAGACCTTATAAAATTAGCCATATATAGTAGAGAGGTAAACATATTTTTCAAGTCAATTTCTAGAAACTTCATAGTTCTGAAAACAAATAGGGAGTGAGCCTTACTATCCCAAACATCAGGCTCAGTCAGATAATTAGTATCATAAGCTAATGAAACCACATAGAAGTCTTGCTACAAACCCAGATCATGTTTGTTATTTGCCTCATTTACATCTTGAGAAGAAAGCATGTTGTTTAGGGCTAGAGTTTCATTGACTTCACATTGTTCTCTAGTCTTAGAGCTGTTGCCAGTTATCTGTTTTTCTAATAAGTTGTTCTTCTTCATATTTATCTTCAAAGATTGAGCAATTTTTTCAGCTTTGATTTGTTTGCTCCAGAGAGAATTATTGTTCTGTATTTCCATTCATTCACAATATGGAATTGAAGAAGTAGTTGAGAGGATAAAAGATTCTCTAGAATGTTAGTAGATAGAGTTGTTTAGATTGTTAAAAAAGAAAAGAATACAGTATATTTGCTATAATTCCTATAAATACTAACTACTTTAGATAGTAGTAGGAGAAAAGTGTAATATATATAAATATTATATATTATGTTTCTTTATCTAAGTTTAAAATTAAAAAAATCCAAATAAAAATAAAAAATAAAAGAGAAATAAAATAAAATAAAAACTAAGTTTATTTATAACTTTGATATTTATATCTTATTATCCAAAATTCAATAAAATATTTCAGAAGTCTAAATAAGTTAGTTGTATATTATCTAAGAATATAGAAGATAGAGTTAAAACAATTTTTGGCTTTAGCTTATATATTATATCTTTATAAGTTATACTAGTGGTATATTTCAGAAAAAGGCTTGAAAATTTTTAAGGAGTTGAGATTACTAAAAAAAAATAGTAAGATATAGATATATCATTGTTAATATTAAAAATTTAGTATTAGTTTTGATTGATTTTTAGAATAAAGCTAGTACAGTATAAACTGGTAGTTTATATACTAAATATACTATCTAGAATAGTTATTTGGAATAAAATTGCCAAGCAAGTTACTTTAAATACTGATAATTCTTAGATATCAGAAATAAAAGTCTATAAATTTAACAAGATCTAAGAAAAAATGGAAAAAGATAATCTGCACTGAAAGAAACTAAAGAGTACAAATAAGAAAGAAAGTATTATCTATAAATTAGAATAAATAACTGGAATAAGAAGTCTAAAGAAAATATATAAAGTTTAACAAGTATAATGTTGTAGTGATTACTTAACCAAGACAGTCAATAGATTACTAAGTAATCTTGTAAGTAAAGAGTTTTGTAAGAATCACAAGAAACTTGATAAAAAGTTCCTTATATTATATATACTACTTGTATATAATCTATGCTAATGATAAATAATCCTATTCTCAAGTCCATATATTACTTATTTATACACTATGAGGTTGACTGTTACATACTAACCAATAACATCCATTATCTATTCTAAATAACAACAAATTTATCTAAATATACCTACTTTTCTCTAGAATAGATCACATTTTATTCTAATCATAATATATTATTATTATTATCAGAATCCTCTTTCTGGTATTTAAGGACAATAGTTACTATATTCCTCAGTTTAATAATCAACTTAAACTATACTACATTCATACTCTTCTATCAGAATCTTTCTTTATTCAA
>Ga0157359_1001298_pt1 | contig 10142 bp, 8 predicted proteins | sample AttcapACBM3_FD_111482 | JGI IMG/M metagenome (GOLD analysis project Ga0157359, IMG submission 111482) | Fungus gardens microbial communities from leaf cutter ant in Botucatu, State of São Paulo, Brazil - Atta capiguara ACBM3 | ecosystem: Host-associated > Fungi > Mycelium > Unclassified ...
AAATAGCATTACCCATGCCATCAAAGTCGTTGAGTTCATTAGTCTTGTTGCTGTTAACCTGTTTATTAGAAATATACTTTGCCATGAAGTTCAAAGAATCTTTGATGTTTTTCGAATCTGAAGCGAAGTGTTTGATCGATCCATAAAGTGAAATGGGGTGAGAACTACTCCAAAGGTCTGGTTCGGTAGGAGCTTGAGGATCATATGGGAGTTGTATGTTTATAACACTTTCCTCATGTGTATCATGTGTTGTGGAGGCCTCATTGTTATCGCCCATAATCCTCATGGTGTCTTGCTAGTTAGCTGCCTTACTGACATGGAAAGCTTTCTTCTGCTCTGTCTCGTAGGACAGCTCAGAAGATGTATCAACTGGGTCATCATCATTGTTCGCATTGTTGGTGGTCATTCTTTCATGGTAAACCACTGACAACTTAGTAGAAGACATTGAAATGTCCCTAGAGATGTTTCCATTAGAAGAGAGGGTTTACCTCTCACTTCATCAAAGTTGTTAGGAGCTGGTTCTGATTGAGTATCCATCCCCACGCCATAAGGAAGCATGGTTGGTATTGATGATGTTCAGAAATAATTCATTGTAGAAAGGTTGGGGTTTTGACAAGAGAAAAACAGTTTATTTGCTATATTTTCAATAGGCACTACTATGCAAGATGGTGGTAAGAGGGGGTTATAGGTTCTCAAAGTCAATTAAAAACTGGATATTATTTAAAAATACTATCAAAAAGACCAAGAGAATTTTTTGACAATAAAATACAAGAAATTGCTTCCAAGAATCAGTGACTCTGGAACCTTATAAACTAGGTCAAAAAGCATAATCTTCTGGCCATTAAAGCTCTTCAATTCAATGGACAACTATATATCAAAATTAATGACCTCTGGCAAGCTCTCTATTAAACTTTCTCTTATGATCTTAAGCTTGGCTCAGGTTGCAACTAAGGCAAAGACTTTGAGTTAAGAGGTAAGAGATAATCAATTAGTAAAGTATAAGGGTACAGGGTTGGCTCTACACTATATATATCTATCAACCATAACTAGAACATATGGTTTACATATGTGATAATGTTATAGAACATGAGAAAACAAAAAGAAAACAATAAGAAAACAATGCCTACTACATGAGGCACTGACTGAGACTACCTATGGCACAGCTGATTATTGCATCATATCCTGAACCCTATGAACACATTGAAGTCATACTGAAGACATGAGGAGGTGATCATAACAATACTCTCTTTTTAGCATTCATGTCCATATGAATTAATCCAACAATGCTAAGTCTCCCACCACATATGAGGCTACCATCTTCTTGGTAGGTCCTATGATGATTTAACCTTGTAATGTTAATGCAATAAAATATGGTTCATGTGGTGGTCCTCTTGTATACATTTCAATGGGGAAACCTTTTCTTGTTGTATCTGCATTATGTTTTTTCTCTAAGAATGCAACAGCAATCTCATTCCAATATTGCTCATTTTGTTCTTCTTGAGGTTATGATAATCTATAATGTGGTAGCAGATAGAATGGCACCATTTTCACAGATACCTACATAAACTTCATATATTTGTTTAAGTTGTTGATCTTGTCTTGAATGAATTTTGGTTCTGGAGTTTTTGGCTTTGATAAGTTGACTTTATAAGGCCTGTAAAGTAAAACTTCTTCATCTTGCACTCATTTTTTTCCTTTACTAGGTTCTTGTTCCTTCATTTCTATATCCTCTTGTTTATATACATTATGTATTTTCTTGATGTTTCCTTCTGCATATTCATTTTCTTTTTCTTTGCAATTATCCAATTCATCTACCAGCAGTTGTTGAATATGATATGTCTGATTCTCCATATTGCTTTGGACAATATTTCATAGGTCTTCAGAGATACTAAATATATCCCCTGCCATTTGTGTCTGATAATTATTGCTGGCTTGTAAAATTGTTAATTCAATTTCTGTAATCTGAGTGTTGGCTTCTTCTGCTAGTTCGATAATATTTTGCAATTACATTAGAATGTCTACTATTCTCTCAATTTCTCATATTATCTTGTGATACTTCTTCATCTAGTCTTTTCTTTCTTGATTTATTGTTTTGACCAAATTCATATTGTTGAGAGTATGGGTGATATATGGGTTAGGAGAGTTTGGAGCAGTGGTAAATTGTTGAGCCATTGACAATTTTTCTGAATATTCTTTGAAGTTGTTGATTTGGAGTTTTATCTCCCTCTTTTATAGGTTTTAACTCAAAATTTTCTGCCAATAATCTTCAATCACCTCTTTTGCATGAAGCAACCCTGTTTTTACAATCCATTGGTCATATTCATCTCCATAACCCTTCCAATGTACTAAAAATTGTATTCCCTATTTTCATTTTCAATACTTTCTGATTTCTTTAACTTCATATTCTTCTTCCTCATTGATAATATCTGGTAGTGGAGCTGGTTCCATGTGTTGACCCTTGAATTGTGGTTCTTTGTATTATGTTAATAGATCTTCATTGAACACATTATGTATCATCTATCCTTCTGGAAGTTCCAGCTGAAATGCTCCTTGATCAATGTCTTTCAAGGTTCTGAAAGGTCTGTATCTTTTCTAGTCCAGCTTCTTTGAGGGTCAATTCAAATGAATATTTTTAGCCTTCAACTATATATTGTCTTCTACTTTCAATTCTTGTGGATTCTATCTTTTCTTGTTAAATTGCTTCTTTATAGCTTCTTTTGCTATTTTTATTGACTTTGTAGCTTCCTCCCAGCTCCTTTATAATCCTATGAGGAATTCTTCCAATTTTGGAAACACTGTTTGTATTGTTAGGTTTCTTTTCCAGGAATGTTGTGTTCAAATGATGTATATTCTGTTACTATATGTTTCTTGTTATTGTATTGAAATTCTGTTGCTGTAAGCTATTCTGTTCAGTTATTTTGTTGGTAATTGACATAGTGTCATAGAAATTTTCCAACTTCTTGATTGATTCATTCCATCTATCCATCTGATTGAGGATGATATGCTATCAATAACATTCTTCTTGTTTCTAATGCTTTTATCAGCTTCTCTATGAATTTTGATGTGAATTAAGGTTCTCTATCATTAAGAACCTTTCTTGGTACTCTATGTAGTTTTCAAATATCATTTCAATAAATCTTCACAATTTCTTCTGAAGAGACATTCATTGTTGTCACTTTTAATCAAATCATTCCACTATAACTACAATAGTGTCTTTTCCATTTGATTTCAGTAAAGATCCAATTATATTGATGCTGATTTCTTGCCAAGGTCCTTCTGATATCTCCAAGGGGTATAATTCTCCTACCTTTTTCATATGTTGCACTTTACTCTATTGGTACTTGAAGTATTCTTGTATATATTTCTTTACATTGTTTTTTATTTCTGGCCACTAGTAATTTATCTTGATCAGTTCCATCATTTGATGTTGTCCTGGGTGTTCTATGTCTACTAGATCATGATTTTCCTATAGAATCTTTTCCTGTAGTTTTTAATTATTCAGCACATAAATCTTCCTATCTATATAGATGATTCCATTTTCTTTCCAAGATTGACTGTCTTTCTTTTAAATTCTTTGACTGCCTCTTGTTTTTTGATACTGTTTCATTGTATTTTCTCTAGTAAAGTGGTTTCTTTTACCACTTGATTTTTTTGTAATACTATTATATTTGCTGTTGTCTGTCTTCTTGACCACAGTTCCTCTTTCAACATCTGAATATTCTTGTTATTGTCTTTTGTGTCCACCTGATCCTTTCTTGATGATAAAATGTTTGCCTTTGCATTCATTTTCCCAGATATGTGGTATAATATGAAATCATAGTCTTGTAGTTTCAAATACCATTATGCCTGTCATCCATTTAATTTGTGAGGTTCTCTGGAATACTTGAGATTCTTGTGATCTATCTAGACTTTGAACTTTTCTGTGGCATCTAACAGATATTGTCTCCACTTTGTTAGAGCTTCCACTATTGCCAATAGTTTCTTGTCATAAATTCTGTAATTTCTTTCTGCTGGTTACATTGTCCTGGATAAGAATGCTATAGGCTTCCATTTTTTCTCTTGTTCCTGGGATAGAACTTCTCCTATTGTGTGTCCTGAAGCATCTGTTTCTACTCTGAATTTACCTTTTCTCTTTGGAAGGGAAAGTACTGGTTAACTTGTAATCTTGTTCTTGAGTTCTTCAAATGCTTTTTGATGTTCCTCTGTTCATTTCCATTCTTTCTTCCCTTTGAGTTCATTGAGAGATCTTGCTATATGACTGAAAATTTTAATAAATTGCTGGTAGAAGTTTGCAAATTCTAGGAAGCTTTCAACTTTCTTGATTTTGGTAGATATTTTCCATTCCTTTATGGCCTTACCTTTATCATTTTCTATTTGAACTTGTCTCTTCCCAACAACTACTCCTAGGATTGGAATTTTCTCCATGTTGAAATCACATTTTGATCTTTTGAAACATAGGTTGTGTTTCTCTGCTATTTTTAAAAATTGGATTGTCCTTTCTTCTAATTCCTTCATTGTCCTTGTTGGTATAACAAATTGTCCATGTAGTTCACCAATATTCCTTTGTGTAATAGTTCTCTGAATATGTTGTTCATCATTCATTAAAATATTCCTGGTGAATTGCATAATCTAAAGTACATCACTTGAGGTTTGAATAATCCTTTGTTCATTAAGAAAGCTGCTTTTTATTCATCTCCCTCTTTGATTTGTACATTGTTGTATTCCCAGATTAAGTCCAACTTGTTAAAATATTTTGCCTCCTTTAATTTGCCAATAACTTCTCCTATTAAAGGCAGTGGTATCTTGTCTTTTATCAATGACCTGGTTCAACTTTCTGTAATCTTGTACCAATCATAGTGATCCATTCCTTGGAATATAAAAGCATGGTGCCACATATCTTGATTTGGATTCCACTATTAGTCCTGCTTTTAATTGTTTGTCCAACCATTGGTTTAATGTTTCTTCTTTCTTGATTTTCATTGCATAGGCCTTTGTGTTTAATTTCTTTGGTGTTTCTTTTGTCAGATTAATCTTATGATCCCATTCTCTTCTTTCTGGCAATTTTTTGAACTTTTTCTTGTTGAATAGGTGTGTGAAAGATTGAATATATTCTAGAAGATCTTCAGAATTTGTTGGGTCTGGTTTCTTTTTGATTTCTTGTTGGTCCTTGTCTGATGTTTCTGTTGCCTGTATTCTCCTTGTTTTAAACTTAATATTCTGGTGTTTCATTCTATATAACCCTGGACATCATGTAAACTATATTTTGCTTTCTTTTCAGTTTACTTCTGGGTTATGTTTAACCAACTAGTCATGTCCCAAAACCATGTCCATTCTATTTAAGTCCATTACTACTACTTCAATGTGTTTTGGTCTTATCTGTATTTTTTTGTCCTTGACCAATTGTTTGTCAATTCCTATATGAGTGCATCTGGAATCTACCAGTGTCTCTATTCATGATTCTCTTCTGTTTTTTGTCTTGATCTTTGCTTGCACATTGAGCTTTCTTTCACTGTTGTTTCTTCAATGGGGAATAGCATATTGATTCTGCTCTTTAGATACATTGGTTCTTTGTACTGTACCTACTTGGGACCTTCTTCAAAACTATTCTGCTTGTCTTCTTCTTTTGTATCTGTATTTAGGTCTTTCTGGATACTTTGTTTCTTCATTCTTTGCTTTGTTCTGCAATTCTTAGCAATATGTTCTATTTGTCTACACTTATAACACTTTCTAGTATCCTTTTCTTCCTTTGGCTTCTTACAATTCCTTGCCATGTGTCTGTATGTTTTACAATTAAAATACTTTGGTTTTCCATCTTTGAAGTTCTTGTTTGATTTTCCAATTTCCATAGATAAACCTCATCCTCTATATGTTGTTCTCATTCTGGTTTTATAATCATGTTATCCTTTCATGGATTTGTATCCTTATCCTACTAATATTATTGACATCTTCCACTCTTTGAGTATCTCTAGTGCTGAAATTAGTAGGTATCCCAATATTATCTTGATAATGTCTAGTTATACATTTTTCTTCAATAAGAAATTGCATGCAGCTCATCAGTATCTGCTTTCATTTTTAGAGCTTCAAACTCTATTATGAAATCAGTTATGTTCTTTCTTCCTTACTTGAAAGTCTTGATCTTCTATTCTACATTTACAGCTTTGGTTTTGTTACTAAATGTCTTCTTTATTTCTTGTACAAAGTTATCCCAATCCTGGATTCCTGTTTCTTTGTCTAGCTCATCAAGCTTCTTCTAGGCATAAATATCTACTACACCCCCTCCAAGGTAGGTAAGGATCACAGTGATCTTATCATTTATTTCCATAACTTTGTTACTCTCTAGAAATAGTCTTATTCTTCTCCACTAGTTCTTGAATTTCATTCTGTTCCTATTAAACCATTCTGGGTCAGAGACTATATTCTTTAGTAATCCTGTCTATCAATTATTCTCTTGAGCTAGTATTGGTGCTGTTAACATTCTGTCTATATACTCTATAGTTCTATTTGAGGCTTCTTCTGTGATCTGTAGAGATTCTAGTTGCTCTGACAATGTCTCTATATTGTATTCTTGATGTTAACTTGTCTTACTGTTCATGTACTATGCCACACATATATTGTTTCTTCTAACAGTTAAACTGTCAATTGTTTCAGTGGCCTAACTACTATACACTTTTCTTTTGCAAGGTGGGCTTGGTGATGCTTTACCAAATGTTATGATCTTAAGCTTGGCTTAGATTGCAACTAAGGCAAAGACTTTGAGTTAAGAGGTAAGAGATAATCAATTAGTAAAGTATAAGAATACAAAATTGTATCTACACTATATATACCTATCAACCATAACTAGAACATATGGTTTACATATGTGATGATGTTATAGAATATGAGGAAACAATACCTACTATATGAGGCACTGACTGAGACTACTTATAGCACAGCTGATCATTGCATTATATCTTAAGCCCTATGAATATGTTGAAGTCATGCTGGAGATATGAGGAGGTGATCATAACACTTTCAATTCAGCTTAAGATCAACAAATAAATCCTGAAGTTTTAGATGAAATTCCATCAAAGCAAATATCAACATGGCTACCATTTTCTAATAAAGAATTCAAGAGAACAATTATTAAATAGAGTAACTCATTTACTTCTGGTCTGAATTGTATTTCATGAAAGCACCTTAAAGTAGGAATCAAAGATGAGAAGTGTCTTAAAAACATTATCAACATTACTAATACATACATCAATCTTCAATACTGGCTAGCTTATTTTAAGGAGTCATTCTCTATTATTATTCTGAAGCCTAATAAAGTATCATACAACTTTCTCAAAATGTTCTGTTTTATCATTCTATTGAATACTCTTAGAAAATTCATTAAAAAGTCATTGGAGAACATCTTCAATTTCATATAATATCAAATAACTTTATTTATCCCAATCAATTAGAAGGACTTAAACAATAGTCTATTATGGACACAGGTACTTTTCTTACCTATTTAGTTCAGTTAGGGTAGGTCAAAAAACTTCAAACAAGCATGCTAGTATTTAACATTGCTCAATTCTTTCTATCACTCAATCATCAGCTTTTACCTATTATTTTGGATAAAGTGGGGTTTGATCCTAAAGTTTTATTCTTTTTTTCTAACTATTTAATTGGTAGGAAAACACAGTATCTCTGAAACAGTTTCACCTCTCCCTTTTTCTGCATAAATGTAGGAGTTGGACAAGAATCCACACTTTATCTTTCTCTTGTTTTTTATATCTTTGAAAAAAGAACAAAAAATCTAAAAATCCCTGTTTTATTTTTATCTTATGTAGATGATAGACTTTTTATCTCTTAAGAGAAATCTTTCAAAAAGATGAACTCACATCTTTTCTATAGCTACAATATTATTTCTTTCTTACTTGAACAGTTTGGACTAGTCATAGAACACAAAAAATCTGAAATCTTTCATTTTTATAGATTGCACAGTCTCTTTAACCAACCATCCCTTGACCTTAGCCATTTCAGAAGTTCCATTCTCAAACACAAGGATACCTGGAAATATCTTGGATTTATATTCAACAGAAAATTATCCTTTTGACAATATGTTAAATTCTACTCCAATAAAGCTTTGTTAATAGTCAAATACATGAAGATACTTGGGAATTCTACTTGAGGTCTCCTTCCTCATCAGAAACATCTTCTATCTAGAACATGTATACTTTCTATCACATTATACAGTTTATCTCTGTAGTACTACAGCAACACACAACTTCTATACTCTCTCAAGAAGCTTAGAAAAATGTAGTGTAAAATGGTCTTGTGGATTTTAGATGCTTTTTGCATCTCTTCTACTCTAGGAATTAAAGCCATCACTAGACTAATTCCTATTCATTTACACATTCAGAAACTTAGCAGAAGACATCAGCTTAGAACTTCCACTCTTTTTGCCAATTATGCTATCAAATCCCTTCCTGAAAGAAGACACACCATTAACTCCAGTCATCATTGTCTCTTCTTAGAAAACATGACTTTCAAGCAAAGGTTACAAATCAAGAGTTCCATTGTTGATGCTAACAATCAACTCAATAGTATCTTCCCTTTGTTTGACTCTCTTAATAGCAAATTTGCTCCAGGACCTAGATTAGTTGATAAATTTCCTAGCTACTTTTCATTTCACCAAGCAGATCATAAAAATAAAGAAGCCAAAGCTGTCTATCTTTGCAAACTCAACAATATTGCTTTCAATGCATCATTATCTTCCAATTCAATCATTATCATTTCTAATGTAAGTATTAGAAATAACATTGTGACTTTCATAGTATACATCTATTCATATTCCAATTCTATCAAGATAACTCTTCACTATGCTATTGGCATCACTTTTTCTAAAGCTGAACTATTTGCTGTTAGGTGCAGCATTAATCAAGCCATTAAATTCCCTGAAACATCTTGCATCATTGTTATTACTGATTTAATCTATGTGGCACATTAGATTTTTGATTTATCTATTCATCATACTAACAACAGTCAATTGCTATTTCTAAAGACCTTTGATTGTTCTTCAACAAACAACTATCAAACTACACTGAATTCTAGGATTGTCCAAGCAACAGTGAATAGCCTCTCCACACATTGTTATGATATGGTAAAGGGAGAAGCAGTAATATTCTTTATATTCTTCAGAATTTTATATTTGATTTTACTTTGGATTTACTTTTCTTTATTATATTGATGATGATGATGAAGGGGCATGTGACACTGCAGTCACATGAAATGTCACATGATGTGATGTCATAAAGGCCTAGAACAGACTAGAGTGAGCTAGAGCAGTCTAGATGGATGATGTCAAGAAGCATATTAACTATATGGCTATCTTATAGTGTACATATGGTGCACACATAGATGATACATGAACTTTAGGGTAGGGTAAGATAGTGCTAGCATGAACCATATGTGAATTATATAAATAGGATAGTAATATAGCAGAGACTTCTTGTCGATGTTATGAACTTGAATCCTTAGAGTTGGATAAAAGAACAAAACTCTTTGTATTAGAGTAAATCACAAGAGAACTTGATAGAGAGTCCTTTACAGAGTGGTCTACCTTATATACCTATTTAGATGGTCTGTGTTAGCTACTGTGCACCCTACCCTAAATAGCTATGTATTAGGCATGAGATCAGTATGTAGTATATATACTGTATGATGTTATTTCTTCTAGAACCTTCTACCTCTTTTCCTTATGTCTTGTGATTTGTGACTGATCATTGCTCCAACCCTAACCCTAAGTTCTATAAATAGAAAATATGAAAATAAATTAAAAAGAAAAGGAAAATAAGAAAAGGAAATATAAAAAACTAAGTCCATATCACAAATAAGCTACTCACCAGCTGTGATACTTAAACTTAGTAGTGTTTTAGAGGTTCAGTATAAGAAGATAATGATGAGTAGTATCAACAAGAATAATTGACGTTGTTAAGTCTGAGGTCTAGCTCTCAGATACAAAGATATATATACAAAAGAGTAATGGTTCATGCACAAGCTGTTTCCATCACATGATCAAAACTTATACCTGATGGGAGCTGTCATCTGTCATAGCAGATGTCAGGCTAATTTTAGAAGATAACTAATTATGTTACTATATTGATATACTTGTATCT
>Ga0157359_1001299_pt1 | contig 10140 bp, 6 predicted proteins | sample AttcapACBM3_FD_111482 | JGI IMG/M metagenome (GOLD analysis project Ga0157359, IMG submission 111482) | Fungus gardens microbial communities from leaf cutter ant in Botucatu, State of São Paulo, Brazil - Atta capiguara ACBM3 | ecosystem: Host-associated > Fungi > Mycelium > Unclassified ...
AAGGCATACACATGGTTGTTTAGGGTAGGCTAGAAATAGCTCGCACAGACCATTAGGTATTTGTATATAAGGTAGACAATCCTGTACAGAGTTCTCTATCGAGTTCTCTTGTGTCAACCCAATACAAGGTTCATCCTCTTAAACCAACTCTAAGGTTTTGAGTTTGTAACATATAGTGTCTAATAAATATTGTCTCCATTTTGTTAGGACTTCTACTATTACTAATAATTCCTTGTCATAAATCTCATAGTTCCTTTCTGCTGGTTATATTGTCCTGAATAGAAATGCTATAGGTCTCCATTTCCCTTCTTATTCTTGGAATAAAACTTTCCCTATTGCATGTTCTGAAGCATTTGTTTCTACTCTGAAATTTTTAGAAAGGAGAGTACTTGTTGACTTGTAATCTTGTCTTTAAGCTCTTTAAACACTCCTTGATGTTCCTCTGTCCAATTCCATTCCTTCTTTAAGTTTGTTAAGGGGTCTTGCTGTATGACTGAAATTTTTGATAAATTGCCAATAGAAATTTGCAAATCCTAGGAAACTTCCCACCTCTTACTTGTCCTCATCTGACAACTATCCCTAGAATTGGAATTTCTTCCATATTGAAATCACATTTCAACCTTTTGAAACACAAATTGTGTTTCTTTGCTATCTTCAGAAATTGAACTGTTTGTTCTTTTAGTTCCTTCATTGTCTTTGCTGGAATTACTAAGTTGTTCATGTAGTTGGCCAGTACTTCTTCATGCAATAATTCTCTAAAGATGTTGTTCATCATCTTTTGAAAAGTTCCTGGTAAATTGCATAATCCAAAATATATGACTTGAGGTTCAAATAGGTCTTTGTGTTAAGAACAAAAGAAGTAGACTTAATATTTTTCTATTTTCTTTTTGATTTATGTTCCTTTATTCTATTTTAGAACTAGGGTTAGGGTTAGAGTGACAAGATCATACTGTCACACAGCATGTCACATCAGATGACATGGTCACAAGTCACATGATGCATGGAAGAATGTAAAAGGTTTTGGAAGAATGATGTCATACAACATGTGAAACACATGTTGACCTTAAGGCATACACATGGTTGTTTAGGGTAAGCTAGAAATAACTCACACAGACCATTAGGTATTTATATATAAGGTAGACAATCCTATACAGAGTTCTCTATCGAGTTCTCTTGTGTTAACCCAATACAAGGTTCACTCTTTTGACCAACTTTAAGGTCTTAAGTTTGTAACACTTTGTTTGTCAAGGAATCTGCCTTCTATTTGTCTCCTTCCTTAATCCATACATTATTATATTCCCAAATAAGATCTAACTTGTTGATAACTTCTCTAATTAAAAGTAATGGTGTCTTGTCCTTTATTGTTACTTGGTTCAATTTCCTATAATCATGTACCAATCATAGTGATCTATCCTTCTTTGGAATATAAAAATATGGTGCTACACATCTTGATTTTGATTCCACTATTAGTCCAGTCTTCAGTTGTTTGTTCAACCACTGATTCAATGCTTCTTCTTTCTTTATTGTCATTGCATAAGCTTTTGCATTTAGTTCCTTTGATGTTTCTTCCATTAAGTTGATTTCATGGTCTCATTCTTGTCATTCTAGTAATTTCTCAAATCCCTTCTTATTGAACAAATGAGTAAAGAGTTGAATATAGTTTGAAAGATCTTCTGGATTTATTAGATCTGGTTTTTTCCCTATTTCCTATTGGTTCTTGTCATTTGTTTCCATTGCCTATATTCTCCTAGTTTTAAACTTGATATCTTGATGTTTCATCCTGCATGATCCTAGGCATCTTGTGAATCATATCTTACCTTCTTTCCAGTTTACTTCTGGATTATGTTTAACCAACCAGTTATGTCCCAAGAACATGTTCATTCCATTTAAGTCTGTTACTGCCACTTCAATGTGTTCTTTATGTCCATTAATTGTAACTTCTAGTGGTGCCACTCTTGTTATATTTCCATTCTTAGTTCTATCTACATTATATACTCCAAATAAGAAGTTTATTGGCCTTGTCTGTATTCTCTTGTCCTTAACCAGTTGCTCATCAATTCCTATGTGAGTGCATCTGGAATCCACCAGTGCTTCTATTTCTAATTTCTTGTTATTCTTCATCTTGATGTTTGCTTGTATGTTTAACTCTCTCTCTTTGCTATTCTGTTGGTATAAAATAATATATCAATTATGAGTTTTAGTTACATTGATCTCTTATACTGTATCTACTCAGGATCTTCTCCAAAACCCTTCTGATTGTCTTTTTCTTTGATATCTGTGTCCTTTTCTTCTTGAATACTTTGCTTCTTCATCTTCTACTTTGTTCTACAATTTCTGGCAATGTGTCCTGTTCTTCCACACTCATAGCATTTTTGAGTGTCTTTCTTCTTTTTTGGTTTCTTACTATTATGAACTTAAGTCTTTAGGGTTAGACAAAAGAACAAACTCTTGTATTGGAGTAAATACAAGAGAACTTGGTAGAAAGCTCTTTACAAAATAGTCTACCTTATATACTCCTACAGATGGTCTGTGCTAGCTACTGTGCACCCTACCCTAAATGACCATGTATGAAGTATGAGGCCAACATATGGTATCTATGTTGTATGATGTCATTTTGCTTCAGAACCTTCTACTTCCTTCTCTTAAGTCCTGTGATCAATGTTGTGACCACACCATCAAATGTGACTGATGTGACAGTGTGACAGATCACTTTTAACCCTAACCCCAGAGTTCTAAATATAGAAACAATGAAAAATAAATCTAAAATAAAATAAAATAAAAATGAAAAAGAAAATAAAAAGAAACTAAATTTACTTTCTGCGATCTTGATACTTACAGTCTCTTGCCATATGTCTATATATCTCATAATTGAAGCACTTTGGCTTTTTATCTTTGAAGTTCTTGTTTGATTTCCTAATCTCCATGAGTAAACCTCATCCTCTATAAATTGTTCCTATCTCTGTTTAGTAATTATAATGTTCTTCCATGGACTCATATCCCTGTCTGACTGATTTTATTGCCACCTTTCATTCTCTAAGTGATTCTGATATAGCAATTAGTGGGTATTCCAATATTATCTTGATAATATCTGATTGTATATTCTTAGTAAAAATATCATATATAATTTATTTGTGTCTGCTTTTATGACTAGAGCTTCAAACTCTATCATGAAGTCTGCCATGTTCTTCTTTTCTTGCTTAAAAGTTTCCATCTTCCATTCTGCATCTGCAGCTTTAATCTTGTTACTGAATGTCTTCTTTATTTCTTGTATAAAATTATCCCAATCTTGGGTTTCTATTTTTTTGTCTAGCTTATCAAGCTTCTTCTAGGCATAAATACCTTCTATATCCCCTCTAAGGTGGGCAAGGATCACTATGATTTTGTTATTGGTTTCCATTACTCTGTCACTCTTGAGGAATAACCTCTACCAGTCTTTAAATTTCATTCTATCTCTGTCAAACCATCCTGGGTCAGGGACTATGTTATTAAGCACTCTAGTCTGTCTGTTGCTCTTCTATATTGGTACTGATGCTGTCAATATTTTGTCTGTGTATTCTATCATACTTTCTGAGGCTTTGTTCATGATTTGCAAAGATTCTAGTCATTCTAATAATGCCTCTATACCATTGTCTTGATATCAACTCATTTTGTTTCTTGTGGACTAACCACATGGGTATTGTTTCTTCTAATAGTCAAACTATTGATCATTCTTCATGGGCTCATTACTTCTCTACTCTTCTTTTGCAAGGTAAACTTACCAATGCTTTACCAAATGTTATGACCTTAAGCTTGGCTCAGATTGTAACTCAGGCAAAGACTTGAGTAAGAGTGAAGGAAATAATCAATTGGTAAAGCATAAGGATACAAAAATATATCTACACTATATATACCTATAGACTATGAGGAAATTATATGTCCACAACAATATAATACATAAGAATAAAAGAAGTCAATAAGGAAACAATACCTACTACATGAGACACTGACTGATACAACCTATAGCACAGCCAATCATTGCATCATATCCTAGACTCTACAAGACATAATGAAAGTATGCTAAAGATATGAGAAGATGATTGTAACAACAATGATGTTATACCATATGTTAATAGATAATATATATACTCTTTAGAGTAGGCTAAGTTTAGTATAGCATGGACTAATAGCCCAGTATATACAAGATAGACACTTTGTACTTGGAACTTTGAATTCTCTTGTATTCACTTTAATACAAGGTTTGTCTTTTAACTTTACTTTATAAGTCTTGAGTTATAACAAGAGGTATATAAAGTAGACTCACTTATACTAAAAGCTTTACTAAGTTCTCTTATGTTGATTCTAATTTTGGGAATTAAGTCATAATATTCTTAACTTGAGTTTTATACTCTGAGCTCTGTTACTGATCTTAACTCACTCTCTAAGTGTCAAGATCACAAAAAGTGGACTTAGTTTCATTTTTCTATTTTTAGAACTTAGGGTTAGGGTTAGTGACAATGTCACTTGGTCACACATCAGTCACATCAGATGACACAGTGACAGTGACAGTCACAAGTCACATGATGTAAAGAAGGATGTAGAACATTCTGGAAGAGATAATGTCATACAATGTATGATATACATGTTGATCTTAAGGCATACATATGGTTGTTTAGGATAGGCTGGAAATAGCATATACAGACCATTAGGTATTAGTATATAAAGTAGACAATCTTGTACCAAGTTCTCTTGTACTAATCCTAATACAAAGTTCTTTTACTTGACCAACTCTAAGGTCTTGTGATTGTAACACTTATGTTAGGAACAGACTAGCCACTGAACTAGTTACACTAAAAGTGCACAGTATCAAGCTTAGCTTTGACATCTGGCTGGTACTATATATGTACTTCATACTATACTCCTGACACTAGTGTGAACCATGCCTGACAGTGTTACTTAATACAAGAGTATACTTTTGCCTTATCTCTAAGATCTAAGTTATAACAACTTGTCTACTAAAATATTCTGAGTACCTCTTCCAAAATATACAACCAGTGTAACTAGTAGAGATATAACACACAAGTTAAAGATTGTTTCATGTACTTAGATAATATAAGTTGCTAATTAAACTTTCAAAAGCTCTCTATTTGATTTCAAATAATGAAGTATGAACCATGTCTTATATAAAGTAGTTACAAACTTAATGGTGTCATTTAGCTTAGTCATAGAATATAACAAGTCAGAAATCTTTTATTTTTCTAAGATATATAACAACTCTAATCTGGGACTAAACCTCTCAACAATTTGTGTCCTTATACTGAAGTCTAAGACATACTAGAGATATTTGGGCTTTTACCAATGCCTGTCCTTTAAGAAATATGTTTGTTACTATAAAACACTATATACTGTTAAAGTAATAAATATGCTTGAGAACTCAAGAGGCCTATTACTACTTTAGAAATAGCTTCTATATCACTCTTGTATTATTTCTATTGCTATTTATAGCTTTTATTTCTGGTTCTTTGCTAAAGCACCTATTAAGGCTTAGATGTTACTTTTAGTAGTTATACAATGCAAGGCTACTCTTTGAATATTAGGTGTATTTCACACTTTATCTACTAGTAGAATTGAGGCTCTGGTAGGTCTTATTCTGATTTAACTCTGTTAAAGTAACTGGATGAAGACTATAGTATTTCAATGGAGTTTATGACTTGAGATAAATTCTAAGTAATATTGTCCAACAGTACTACATGTTATGATTCTAAGCTTGGCTCAGGTTGCAACTAAGACAAAGATTCAAGAAAGGAGTAAGAAGATAATCAATTGATAAAGTATAAAGACACAGGATAGTATCTACTATTATATACCTATAGACCATGAGAAAAGTGTATGATTTCTATAAGAAAGAAAGAAAGAAAACCTCTACCACTACATGAGATGCTGACTGATAAAACATGAGGAACAAATGAGGCATAGTAGATCATGGTAATTATGAGTCAAATATAAAACAAACTCTAACATGTATTTCAGGACATGTTGACTATAAGACAATCATTTGTAAAACATGAGGTAGAGTTTATAGTGATCATAATACTACATACACAACTTACTTCTAAGGAAATCCTAGGAGAATAAGATAGAGTTTCCTAAAGGTAACAGCTACTATAAGTATCTAGAATATTATATAATTTCTGACATCCATACTGGAAGAGTACAGATAACACTCTATTTCTAATCATTCATTAACCTGAGAACTAAATCCTATACTTTTTATCAATTCCATGGAATCTGAATAACAACCCAGAGTAAACATAGCAATAAAATATTATTAGACTACTACTTCCATATTTACAGATATAACTACTATGTACTACTCTCCAATCTGTTAATCAAATTAGACTTATGGTGTACTCATCACTTAAGCCCTTCTAAACTATTATTCTCTGAAAATTATGATTATATAACAAATAAGCTAGATACAATATTATATGTTGAAGCCAAGGTTAACTATCTACATAACATTAATTTCTGACCTCTCTTATTAATTCCTAATGTCTAACTCTATAAATTTTATCTTCTGTGCTACCTTTGCAAATAACTAGCAAGTATGATTGCTTCCTAATGGTATTAACAGACTAAATAGCTGCTATTGCAATATCATTTCTATCTTTGTTATAGTCTTCTCCTATCAAAACTTTATATCCTTTCTAGCAATCTTAGCTACTCAGCAACTAAGTGAGCAGTTTGCCAACTTGGCAATACTATCTTGTTAATCCAAATGCTTAATAAGAACAACATCTATTTACTTGTCTCTTTGAAGAATTCCAAAAAACTTTTCAAAATCATTCAAAACTATATTAGTAGATGATAACTCCAACTAAGTAAATATACCAGAAATAGAACATTTAAATCTCTTGACCAACACTCTCAAAAAACTAGCAGCCAACCTCACACTCTTAGTTACCAGATCTCAGATGCTAGAAATCTTTAACAAAACCAATCCAGATAAACTAAACAACTTTTTGTTCTAATACCAACTCCATTTCCATATAAATCCTGTATAATTTACTACCAATGCTACAAAGGTAAAATTTGCTATAATTTATCTAACAAGAGCAGTATAAGATTGGTTCAAGATTAGATTGGATCAGAAAGAATAAGAAATCTATCAAGACTGGCTCAAAAACTGGTTAAGATTCTTGGAAGAGTTATACCACTATTTTGGCCTATCTGACCTTACAAGAGATGTTATATTAGATAATTTATAGATAAAAACAGACAATAGAATTATCTCCTATAATATTGAGTTCATAAGATACACATTCCAGCTAGAGTGAAGGAATAATGTCCTCTGTGACAAATATTATCAAGAGCTTCTATACTAATTACAAGACCTTATTTGTCTAAGAAAAGAAAGAAAGCTATTTACTTTTCAATCAATACACTCCTTAGCTATAGTTATCAACAACTGCCACTAGAAAAGAATGCAACCAGGTGCAGAACTTCTTATCTGCACTATAATCTCAGACCTCTGCATTTACCCTATCTAGTAAGCCAAATTCAGAAAGTAAATACTTGAACTTTCCCTTCCAAATTGATATATCTGGTTAACTTGGAAGTATTGGAAAACTCATCACAGATGAACAAAAGAGATATGTAGACAATAATCTATATATATACTATAGCAATAAAAGCTATAAAGTTAAGACCTATCTCTTATACCTATCTAGAACTACTAGATTCTAAGCTAGATGAGTGGAAGTTATATCTTCTGTTTTGGAAACAATCCCAGCTAATCAGTTGGGAAACCAGAATACAGTCTCATAAACTCTGTACAGAATATGGGCCATGTTAATTTCATCTATATAACTAAGAGTCCTATTTATCTCAATACTATCACCCTTTCCAATTCAAACTCACTTATACTACCTCTTACATCACTGCTGGTCTGTAAGTCAGACCATATCCAAAATCTAAATTTCTGTGCTCTCATAGACTCTAGATCCATACACTGCTTTATTAACACTGTATTTTCATTAAAGTACAACATTCCTACAAAGCTAACTTCACTTGTGGAATTAAGATTATTCAATAAATCATAAAAAACATCATTACTGATACCACTTCTATTATGGTGTACTCAGACACTAACAATTTATTTTTATTGTATTTTTCTTTTATCTATTTTTCTTGATTTGATTTCTTTTTGTTTTTGTTTTTGTTTTGTTTTCTGATAATAAAGAGGCATGTGATTATGGTCACATGATTCATCATACAATGTAATGTCAGAGATCTAGAATGTAGTGAAAGAAACTAGAACAAATGATGTCAGAGACATGTATATCTTGTAATAACAGTGTGGTGGACTTATGGACAACATGTGGACTTTAGAAAAGACTTACTAAATGTATATATCACCTCACTCAACTCTTTCTACTCACTAGTTCTTGGATATAACTAGCTCATCCAAAACAATCCAACAATTGACTAGGCTACTAAATTTATTACTTTCTGATTAGACTAACAAAAAAGAATCAGTTTTCACAAAACCCTTCTAGTACTTGTAACTTCCAAAAACTACTGCTTAGTGGCTTCAATCCCAGTTCTGAAACAACAACCTTGTCCTATCCACATATCACTATCATTGGAGTGCAGTTATATATCTGAGCAGTATAAATATCAGGATTAAGTACTTTCTACCTCACACTCCATTCCACTAACCTTATCAGAAGAGTAGCTAAGATCACAAATGACCCAGTTAATCTATCCACTATTCCAGCCAAGTACCACAAGTTTGCTGATGTCTTCAGCAAGGCCAAAACAGAAACTTTAACCCTATATCATTTATATAACTTATAGATTAAGTTAGAAAACTGAGAAAAACCATCTGTTAGAACAATCTACTCACTCTCAACTACTAAACAAAAAGCTTTCAAGAAATTCATCAGTGAGAATCTTAACACTGGATTCATATAATCGACTTTCTCCTCCTATAAAACTCTAGTGCTTTTTGTAAAAAAAAAAATAGCTTTCATTGTTTATGTATTGACTTCTGAGAACTCAACTATATTATACAAAAGAATAAGTATCCACTTCCTTTAATATCTGATCTCCTTGACTCATTCCAAATGGCATGTATCTATACAAAGATTAATCTCTACTATATATACTACTTGGTATAGATTGTAGAAGAAAACAAATGAAAAACAGCTTTCTATACTTACTATGGATTTTTTGAATAGGCAATCATACTTTTCAGTCTGACTAATGCCTCTGCAGCTTTTCAATATTTCATGAACAAGATTTTTTCAGACCTCCTCAATGTCTGTGTAGTTATGTATCTTGACAATATTCTCATCTATTTAGATAACATGTCTCAGCATAAGAATCATGTTAAAGAAATGTTATGCTAGCTCCAAAAAGCTGAACTATATGCAAAGGTAAAGAAATGCAAGTTCTACTCCAATTCCATAGAATTTTTAGAATACATTCTATTCTCTTTCAGGTTATTTATGTCTTCCAATAAAATAAAATGAGGCAAAATTGGCCCAAATCTAGGAAAATAAAGGATGTGCAAGCCTTCTTATGGTTTGCTAACTTCTATCATCATTTCATTTACAACTACTCAGATATAGCCACTTCACTAATCTAACTGACTTAGAAAAACACACCTTGGAACTTTGACTTCCTATGCTGAAAAGCATTTAACACCTTCAAAAAAGCATTCAATTTCACTCTAATCTTCATCCACTAGATTTCTAATGCTGAAATAATCATAGAAACCAATACATACTCATAGCTATTCTTTCAATCATAACAGAAGGAAAAAAATTCATTTAGTTATATTCCATTCTCACACATTCAAACCTATTGAACTCAACTATGACATATATAAAAAAAAAGCTCCTTATGGTGTTTAAAGCTTTCTGTATGTGGCACTATTATCTAGAAGGATTGGAATTCCCTATAAATATTATCATGGATTACAGAAATCCAAAGTATTTCTCAACTACCAAAGTCTTCTTCTATTATTAAGCAAGATGGTTGGAATTCTTCTTTTAGTTCAATCTCATTATCCACTTCTATCTAGAATATCTAAAATCTAAATCTAATATTATTACTCATAGAAAAGACCTCTACTTGAAAGAGAAGAAAGAGCTACTT
>Ga0157359_1001302_pt1 | contig 10133 bp, 9 predicted proteins | sample AttcapACBM3_FD_111482 | JGI IMG/M metagenome (GOLD analysis project Ga0157359, IMG submission 111482) | Fungus gardens microbial communities from leaf cutter ant in Botucatu, State of São Paulo, Brazil - Atta capiguara ACBM3 | ecosystem: Host-associated > Fungi > Mycelium > Unclassified ...
TGTTATAGCAGCTGTCAGGCTAATTTTAGAAGATAACTAATTATATCACTATATTGATATGCTTGTATCTCTATGAATACTTATTGCTATGTAATATACTATATATTATTGAAAATGTTTTGATGAGCACTTTCCAATGCAAGTTTGATCATGCAAATCCATCTAGCAGTTCATAAGATATTAGCAAACAAAGATTTTACAGTCACTGATGACCTGATATCTCAGTTATTTGTTGTCACTTTTGTACATCCCACATATGTGCAGATAGCCCTCATTCAGGGCTTTCCAGCCCAACTTAGTTTGTGAAAATCAGTCCACTGGTTGTAGAGATACAAGCTGAATGAAGATTGTGACACTTATGAGCAATAAGAACAAGATGAAGTTCATGGAGGAGTCTAGTATTCACATCACTAATTTTAACAGAGCACTTAAAAATATTAAATCCAAAGTCATGGCAGACTTTGTACACTTGGATTAGACAGGTATTATTATAGTCACTAACAAAGTTATCTTTCTTCTTGATCTTGAAACAATTGAGAAATATGTCAAGAATGTGAACTTAATTGATGCTAACAAAGTTGATGTTCCTTGACTATCTCAATCCAAATCATATTTGAAAATTATAGGTATTCCTTACCTATTAGAAAACACTAACATTCCGATGTTGGTAGATATAGTTGAATCTATTATCAAAATCAATTATATCTTTAACAATATTGTGATTGCTTTAAGATCTTGCATTATCAAAGTGTCTCCAAAATCTGACATAGCAATTATTTGGCTGAACATTTGGGATGTCCAAAGTAGTAGCAATACTAAAGGTCTTATCAACAAATACTTCAATATAAGAAGTTACATTGCTACTATTTGTAGAGCAAACATGAATCCAGAAGTTCCACAGTGTAAGAACTGCTGGAAGTAAGGTCACACTACTTTCTCATGCAGAATCCAAGAATTAAGATGTGTTAAATGCAATAGTTCATACAAAACTGAGCATTACTGTCAATTCACATGATGTTGTAAGGCCAATTTCAAGACCAATCTTCTAAGGCTTGAAATCAAACAAGACAAACTATATCTGCATACTTTCAAGTGCACAAAATGTAAAGGCAATTATCAAGCTAACTTGAATTTGTGTCCTTTTTAGAAATATTGATTTAACAAGGAATGGCATTCCAAAAAATATCAAGAATTTCACAACAGTAGAAGACAGTTGATTCACTTGTAAGTAGCATATAAGCATTTATGAAAGAAATTTGATATTATATTCATCCAAGGACCACTATAGTCATTCATATGCTCTATCTCTAGTTCTTTGAGCAGGAAAGGAGAAGGATTGGTAAGAGTTCTGAATCATCATAGTTGGATAACATTCTCTAGAAATTCTTCAAGTGATCATGATTCTTCTAGAGTTATATCATATATAAATGTTAGACTTTCACATTTTCAATTTTCTTTGCAAAAAATACTCAGATTTGTCTCCAACAGTTTTGAAGTATCTTAAGAATACTAAAGCAAACATCAACAATGTTCTAGTCATGACAGAAGATTTCAATATTAGAGACAATAGTTGGAGTTCTTTGTTTCCTCATCATTCTAGTCATTATAATATTCTTACTGACATTGTAAACTCTTTTAACTTATGTATTTCCAAATCTACTAAGTTTCTACTATGTATTTAGATAATCAGAATGAGTCAAACTTGGTCATTGACCTAATGTTTCTCTGGCCAACTTCATCTGAATTTGATAACTATACAATTCACTCTTAATGAAGACTGATATTTAGTCACAGTCAAAATTATGATTTTTGAGGAACATATTCAAATCAAAAAACATATAATTGTCAAAGATAGCAAAGAAGAAAGAAATTTCCTTGCTGAACTCATCAATTCTATCAAAAGTCTAAACATAGAACACATTTCAAGTAAGGAAAGTCTTGGACAAGTAGTACAAGAATTTGCATATAACATAGACAAAATTTGGTTCAAACACTCAAAAGTTGTCAATATCACCAAACACTTGAAATTATAGTGGAACAAGAAATATTAAAGAGAACTAGAAAAGTATAGAGCTTCAAGATAATTGGAAGATTCCAAGACTTTCAGAAGCACTGTCAAGAAGACCAAACAAGTATTTTTTGACTTCAAAATTCAGGAAATTGCAGATAAAACAATGGTTCTTAGGAACTCATGAACTAGGTCAAAAAGTCCAAGCTCTCAGCTATCAAAGCAATCAAGTATAATGGACAATCTTGCTTGAAACTAGATGATCTCTGGCAGGCTCTTTATGTATCATTTAATTCAGCACAAAACTGTCAGATCAACATGGATTTATTAGAAGAAATTCCAAACAAATCTGTTACTCAATGGACATCTTTTTCTGAGGAAGAATTCAAAAGTTCTATCAGCAAATGCAATAACACTTCAATCCCTAGACTAGACAAACTATCTTGGAAATATCTCAAAGTAATTATTAATGACAACTCATGCCTTAAAAGTCTTATCAATGTAGCTAATGCATGTATCAACATTAGCCATCACATTTCAAAACATCAACATCAATCATTATTCATAAGCATAACTAGGCTTTATACAACACCTCAAAGATGTTTAGACCAATTGTACTACTGAATACACTCAGTAAACTCATTGAAAATGTCATTGGTGAAAGGATCCAGTTTCAATTAATCTCCAAGAATGGAATTCACTCTTGTTAACTGAGCAGATTAAAACAATGATTTACCTCTGATACTAGAATTGTATTAACCTACCTTATCTGTACTGGCTAGATTAAGAATCTTCCAACTAGTACCCCAGTGTTTGATATTGTGCAGTTCTTCCTATCTCTTAATTATCAATTACTTCCACTAATCTTGGACAAAGCCAGGTTTAATTTCAAAATTTCTCAATTTTTCTAAAATTATCTAGTAGGTAGAAAAACAAAGTATCTTTGGAATAACTTTTCTTCTTCTCTTTTCAATATTGATGTTGGGATTAGACAGAGCTCCACTTTATTTCCTATTTTATCAGTGTTATATCTTTCATCTGTTTTTCACATTTTTGAAAAAAGATTAAAAAATCTAAAAATCCCAATTTCTGTCATTTCTTTTGTAGATGATGAACTTTTTGTTTCTTAGGACAAATATTTTGATTTTTTGAACTCTAATATCTTCTGTAGTTACTGAGTTATGTCTTCTCTTCTTGAACATTTTGGACTAGTTATTGAACATAAGAAAACAGAAGTTTTCCATTTCTCTAGAGTATATAAAGCTTTTAATTCTCTATCATTAGATCTTACCATCTTAGGAGGTCTCATTCTTTATCCCAAGAAAACATGGTACTACCTGGGATTTATCTTTGACAGAAAGTTGACTTTTCAACAATATATCAACTTTTACATGAACAAGGCAATATTGACTGTTAAAAGTATGAAAATGCTTGGAAACTCATTGAGAGGACTTATCTCTTCTCAAAAACATCTTCTATACAGATCTTGCATCTTACTTATCCCACTATATGGTTTTCCATTATGGTATTACAACAAAGCTCCTTTGGCCTATCTGCTTAAGGAAGTTAGGAATATACAATGGAGAGCTACCATATGAATATTGGGAGCTTTCCAAACTTCTTCCTCATTTGGCATTAAAGCTATTGCAGATCTTATCCCAATCTATTTACACCTGCAAAAACTCAATAATAGACTATAACTCAGAATACAGTTGCTATCACCTAACCACATTATCAAATCTATGTTGGAATTAAGATACCAAAACACTTGTCTATTACTTGAAAAGCTAACTTCCAAACAGCAATTGAACATCAAGAGTTCTATTATAGATGTGAACAACAGATTGAATGGAATTTTTCACTTTTTTAATTCTCTTAGTAGTTTCTCCAGGTAATAGATTGATTGACATTTTTCCTAGTCATTTTTATTTTCATTTATCAGACAAAAAAAATAAAGAAAGCAAAAGAGCATATATTTGTAAACTCAACAAACTCATACCCCAGGTATCAGATGAATCAAAAACAGATATTGTTGTATCTGACATGAGTATTAAAAATCAAGTAGCTATGTTAATCACTTATATTCATGTTTATGATAATTATATTATCAAGACTCTTTATCATATGATTAATGTTACTTCTACTGAGGTAGAACTTTTCACTATTAGATATAACATAAATCAGACTACTGAAGTAGTCAACATAAACCACATCATTACTATCACAGACTTGATACATGTGGCAAAGAGGATTTTCAACTTATTAATCCATCTATATCAAGCTCAATCATTGTTAATTTCTAAAGAACTTGGAGAATTTTTCAATAGAGATCAACATAATTTCATCAAATTTTGAGACTGCCCAAGTTGAGATAAATAGTTCTTACACAATATAGTCAACAAAGAAATAAATCTTTCTATGTAAATTCTCATGGAAGTTAAGCAGAAAGAGTAAATACAATGAAATTCTCAATATTTGGAAAATGATGTTCCAAGCCTCAGATGCTAAAGAAAGACATTTCTTAGAACTTTTTGATGAAGATTCAAATATTATTAAACCAACTTATTCTAAAGGAGGATCATAGCTGAAATTCTTTGGTCATTCAAATTCACTATATGCTAGAGCCTCAAGAGCTATTGTCAGTTATGCTTCTATAGGAGAATATTGTCTTAGATTTTTCCCTCAAGAATTTGTATGTTTATGTGGACAATATCCAATCAAAACAAGATGACATGTCCTTTATAAATGTAGAAGGTTTAATAACTATTGAAATCCTAGATGGAATATAATAGCTCATTTCACTCTCTTTCTGAAGCTTAACAGTAATACCTTCTCCTTTGAAGAAAGCATTACTTAGTCAAATTGTACATACTTTTCTTTAAATAAATCTCATTTAATTTATTTCTTTTACTCTTCTTTTTTTCTTTTCTTTTCTTCTTCCTTCTTTATGTTGTTTGTATTTACATATATATAGCTACATTATAATTGCTAATTTAAAAAAATCATGCATGATGGTTACATATGTCAGAATTACATGTCACAATCATATGATATAAAAGATTCTGAAATAAGTATTATATAATATAACAACAACATGTTGGTCTTATAGAAAGTATATAGACTTTAAGATAAGTTAGTTATAGTATGTGCACAGACCATAGTCTGTAGTATATAAAATAAACTAGCTTGTAATAGGAACTTTATCAAGTTCTCTTACATTTGTTATATCCTAATCTAGCCACATTTGTCCCAACTCATAAATAATATATCCTTTCTTATCCATACTTTCTAATCTCTTCTAGTATAGATCACATCCTCCATTTTATCTCAGATGTCCTCACTAGATCCTTAACAACTCTATAGATCTTTATCTCAGATATCTGAGAATTACTAGAACTAGAGTAACTCACTGAATAGTCTCTATTCTTAGATAACTGCCCTAGGTATCATACTTAATATATATGTTAGTAGTTACATTGTAAAAGTCTTATTTTGAAAATTGACTAAAACTATCAACTTCTGGTATTAGCAACAATATCTCTCTCATATCTCTCTCATCTTCTAATAGACTTGTTCATTAACAATATTCTGAGTGTTTCTTCTGAAATATATGATTAGTGCAACTAGTAAAGCCAAAGGTTATTCCAACTCTTGTATTTCACATATTCAGATAATACAAATTAACCAAATCTTAGATAATGAGATGTGAACTGTGTTTAACAGTATTACTCAATACAGGAGTTGTCTTTCATTCTATTATTTGAACTTAAGTCATAACAAATAAGTATGTTAACTTAATATTCAAGATTAGTATTAATAGTATATATTAGAACAACTAAACAAAGTCTGCCAGATTATGTAGAGTGTGTGATCTTTAGGGAAATCTAAGATTATATTGTGGAAACTATTAACCAAATATTATCTATTTTCAGAAAAATCTAAGAGAATAAAATGAGATTTTTTAAAAATAGCTAATGTTCTAAATACTCTACTATCTATTGTAATCTAGTAAGATAATGCTGAGCTAATCATCAGAGTGATAGCATGGAGTGTTATGACTTAAAAACCTTAAAACAGATCAATAAAAAGAACCTTGTATTAAGGTTAATACAAAAGAACTCAATAGAGAACTTAGTATAAGATTGTCTACCTTATATACTAAACTACTATGGTCTATGCTACTACTTCTTTAGCCTACCATAAACAACCATGTGTTCACCTTAAGGTTAATATATGTTACATACATTGTATGATGTTATTTTTCTAGAACTTTCTATGTCTTTCTCTATAATCTTGTTACTTGTGACTGTTACTGTGACCATGTCATCTAATGTGACCAATGTGTGACAGTGTGATCATGGTTTTTTTTTAATTCAACAATTTATTATATGGAGTACAAGAGCAGACTGTGGTAGCTATATTATAACTACATACAAGAGAAGCAGACTAATATGGAGATGTAAACAAAGAGAAAAAGAAAAAAGAGAAAGAGAAAGAATCAAGATTAGACTAGGACAAAGAAAACTAGTTATGAAGTCTAGTCATAGCTGATAAAGAGATATTGTCAGTAAAGATGAATGCACTCAGATTAGCTACCAGAAACATGACAAAATGGCCTAAGGAGTCCCTTCTTGGATTCCAGTATCTGTTAAATCTACCACACTCATGAAGTATGTGGCATCTTGATTTGATAGGATATGATCCACATGGACATTTAAATTCCTCCCTAGAGAAGAATCTAAGCCTATATTCACCAATTGGAGCATGATTGGTAATAAACAGTAAGATTCTTATAATTGTGAGATAGAGGCATAGATGTATCTAAAGAGATACTATTCTTTTTGTAATTGCACATGTAACACATGCACACAAAGAGTTTGAGTGGCTGAAGACTTTGAGCTAAGACTCTCCTTTGATGTAAGAAGGTTCAATAATGTTGTAATCATCATCAAGTAGGTTCAGAAATTGCTTCTCTTTGAGGTCAGAAGTTTGGAATATCATTTTCCAAATGTTTAAAATGTTGTCACTTTTGCTTTTCTTGCTGAAGTTCCATAAAGTCTTGCTAGGGAAGAGCAGAGTGGAATGAAAGGCTTTAGTTTCTTTGTCAATGTTGTGACAACTACTAGACACAATGTCCAATAGCAGCACTATAAGTAAATCTCTCAGTAGGAATATCTAGTAGGAAACATAAGTTGTGTAAGAGAACTCGACAGGGAACCACAACAGTATTCTACTGACTATTTATATAAAGTCCCATGGTCTATACTACGACTTCTCTATGCCTACCCTAATGTTCATGCCCTGTCCTTATATCTATTACTCATCTGCTATGCATCTTCCTCAAGGCCAGCATGCTGTATACATGTGCCCTGATGTCATACCCTTTAATCTCCATTGACCATGTGTGCATCATGTGTACACTATGAGGAACTCATGTCTCTTGACATCATCCTAACCCTAGACTCTTCCTAATCCTTCTAGACTACTCTAGACTTCTCTAGGCCTATGACATTATGTCATGTGACTTCCCAGTCACATGCCATCTCTCTCTCATTGTAGACTAATAATAATACTACTGCTATATCTTAACCCTAACCCTACCAAAGTCTGTCCACACCCTTGTCTTATAACAGTCAACCACTTTGTAAAAAGACTATTTGAGACAACTGGGACATTCCCAGAATTCAATGGAGTTGTTTTGATATCGAAAGAAAAACCTTTGAAGTTCAGTGTTATGGAACACTTGAACACTAACAATTTTATCTTTTCTTTTATTTTTCTGATTTTATATTAATTTTCTTTTTCTTTTTCTTTTGGACAATGAAGAGGCATGTGACACCACAGCCACATGACAAGTCACATGATGTGACGTCATAAGACTAGAAGATGATGTCAGGGCATATACATATAACATAGTGGCCTTGAGTAGGAAATAGGGTGGACATAAGATTGTAGCATGGACAATAGAGCAGGCTTAATTATTGGTAGCACGGACCAGGTGTACTTGGTATATATAGAACTCTAATTTAGCAGAGACTCCTTGTCGAGTTCTCTTGTGAAGTTCCTACTTAATATCCAACTTAAGAGATTTACCGCTTGTGTAATCATTTGTCTTTGTGATAAGTGGTTGCCACAACATTCAGTGAGTATGGCTACTGAATGAACTTGAAAGGAATACAAGAACAGGTCAAAGATTTTTCTGGCCACATGAATGAAGCCAGTGACAATGATGATCTTAGAAGTATCATTATGATTTGAGGCTTGGTTAATACTGTATCTTATGGTAAAAAGTTCAGCTTCAGTACTGGTAACGTGGACCATGTGATGGACAGTCTTGGCAATGAGGTTATTATGGATGTGTCTATACAATATCAATGTAGAAACATCATTCTTGATGCTAGCATTGGTGACTATAATAGTGGTAGAAGAGGAACTTGATGTCTCAATGACTATGTTATCAAGTTGATAAGCACAAGCTTTATTGTTCTTCTGTTTGCTATGTACATTAAATACCAAATAATCTGAGAAATTGTCAATAATTCTATGACTAGAAGAAAGTTTAGGATGAAGAGAAGTAAAAGAAAGGAAAATTCCATTAAACCTATTGTCCATATCTACTAAGTGGCTTTTGTTGAGGGAACACTGATGACTAGTAAGAGAATCAAGTGAGGCAGGGTGTTGAGATGTGTATGCACTATTGGACAAGTCTATAAGTGATTAGATGAGGTGGTTAGGGAGAAGCGAGTGTACTTATAGTTGCGATCTTCCACCAAGCTTCTGAAGATGGTGTTTGATGGGTACCAGACCTGCAATAGCTTCAATACCAAATAACGGAGAGGTTTTGAAGGCTCCCAAGATCCATATAGCAGCTCTTCTTTGCATCTTACCTAGTATTTTCAAGTAATACAACATGGGAGTGCAATTGTAGAACTATAGCTGAAACCTATATAGCACAATAGGAAGAACACAAGTCCTATAGAGAAGGCATTTTTGTAACAGATTGATATCTCAGTTTGAATTACTGAGAATCTTCATACACTTGACCATAGACATTGCTTTGTTGGAGTAAAAGTTGATATGTTGATGAAATGATAGTTTTCTGTTGAATATAAAACCCAAGTATTTCCACATATTTTTTGGTTGTAGGATGGTTTCTCCAATAGGGGAAAGGTTGAGGGGAGGGGGGTTGAAGACACCTTGAGATCTGTTAAAATGAAATACTTTAGTTTTGAAATGCTCTACTATGAGACCGAACTTTTCAAGTAAATTTGAGATGACATTGTAACTACCAAAAATATGGCAGTTATAAATGTGGAATGATTTGCTTTGGGAAATGAATAGTCCATCATCAACAAATGAAATGATAGAGATGGAAATTTTGAGATTTTTTAGATGTTTTTCTAAAATATAGAAAAGTGGAGAAAGATAAAGAGCTAATAGAATAGGAAAGAGTGTGGAGCCCTGACCAACACCAACATTAACATCAAATGAAGGCGAGGTGAAATTGTTCCAGAAATAGTTTGTCTTTCTGTCTATAAGATAGTTAGCAAAGAACGAGACAATGCAGTTGTTGAACCATACTTTCTTCAGAATAAGAGTAAGAAGGCAATGGTTAAGGAAAGGTGTCATATGCAAGTCCACCTGTCTAGAAAATTACATTCCCACAGTGAAATCATCTCCAAAATATACAAGCCTGTCTTCCACAGCAGCCACCTTTCTTGCAATATATCTTATAGCAGTGCTGCAACCATCTAGGTATTCCGTCTTCTGCGGCAGAGATACTCCTGTCAGTGTCTCAACACTGAAACCTCTGCTCAGAGTAATAGGAGTTTTACCACTGAAACTCTGAGCATCTCCTATACTTTCTGTTTGTATATAAGACTAGTAGTTACACTGTAATTCACTAGTCTGATAATCAACAAAGATCATCTCTTATTGAACTCAATCTCCAGTATTCAATGGCAACACACCAATCAGCACTTACTCCCATCTTGGACTTCTTTCCATCATCTGAAGTTGTAACCATGCAGTAGACAGATGGCACAGCACATAAGCTGAAGCCAAGGTCATTCTACAAGTCTGCCCACCTCCAAGTTATTTCTGCAGACTTCCACCCCAGTGTGAA
>Ga0157359_1001303_pt1 | contig 10132 bp, 7 predicted proteins | sample AttcapACBM3_FD_111482 | JGI IMG/M metagenome (GOLD analysis project Ga0157359, IMG submission 111482) | Fungus gardens microbial communities from leaf cutter ant in Botucatu, State of São Paulo, Brazil - Atta capiguara ACBM3 | ecosystem: Host-associated > Fungi > Mycelium > Unclassified ...
ATCTTCTAAATCATCTGCTTGATTTCTCCTATTCTTTATCAGCTGTTTGGATTTACAATCCTTGGCTAGGTGTCCTTGTTTGTCACAATTATAGCACTTCCTCATCTTTCTTTCTTTCTTGGGCCTTCTGTATTCTTTGGCCAAATGTCTATATAAATTGCAGTTAAAGCATCTTGGTTTTCTGTTCTTGTCAAAATTGTTTCTGGATTTTCCTATGTCTATCAGTGCTTCTCTTCCTCTAAATGTAATTCCTGTGCTTATTTTATAGTCATGTCGACTCTCCATAGATTTGTATTCTTATCCTACTGTGGTGATTGCCACCTTCTACTTCTTAAGTGTATTAGGTGCTGCCATTGGTGGATATTCCAATATGGTTTTGATAATGTCTGCTCATACATTCTTCTTTAATAAGAATATTATATGTAAATTGTCTGTTTCTGCCTTCATGGCTAATGCTTCAAATTTGATCATCAAATCCACAATGTGTTTCCTGTCTTGTTTGAATTTTTCTATCTTCCATTCTGCATCTGCTACTTTGCTTTTGTTGCTAAACACTGTTTTGATTTCTTCAACAAACTCTTCCCAGCTCTGGGTGTCATCAGTGTCTTCTAATTTATCGATCTTCTTCTGTGTGTAAATTCCTGCTATTCCCCCTCTAAAATAGGCTAGCACTACTGTAATCCTTTCATTGGCTACAACTACTCTGTTGCTCTTGAGGAATAAATGGATTCCCCTCTACCAGTCTTCAAATTTCATTCTGTCCCCATCAAACTATCCTGGGTCTGGGACCATAGTCTTTGTTGGTACGCTCTCATTGTATACTGTTGGTACTGGTGCTAGTGCTGTTGACATTCTGTCTGTTTCTGGTGTTGCTGGTCTGGTGCTTCTGTTTGACATATTGTCTTCAGTGATCCTCAGTGATCCAAGTATTTCTTTCAATGCTTCAATAGCATCTATGTTTTGTTCTGCTGTTTTAGCTGTTCTGTGTTCCTTCACTGTACCTCTCTTGCAAGGTGAGCCTGGTGACACTTTACCAAATGTTACAACCTTAGACTTGGCTTAGATTGCAACTTAGGCAGAAATTTGAGGAAGGATAGGAATGGAGTTCAATTGGTAAAGCGTAAGGACTATAGAGTAGTATCTATGCTATATATACAAATAGTCCATGAAACAAGTGTCTGGAGTACATGAGGAAAACGAGTCATAGAATATGAGAATGAAGCAAGGACAGTATATCTACTACATGAGGTGTTGACTGAGCTACGTGTGGCACAGCTGATCATGTCGTCATTACCCTTCACCCATATTCATACTGCATCCAGAAGGTGTCAATTGTAACAAAGTCCAAGATAAGAGCAAGTACTAATTTAGTATGCTACCATTAAACACCAGAGATTAAGTTCAATAGAAGTTATCTTTGTTGATTATCAGACTAGTAAATTACAGTATAACTACTAGTCTTATATACAAGTCAGATAGTTAGAAGATGCTTAGAGATTTCAGTATATAGCTTCAAGTGGAGGTTTCAGTAGTGAAATACTAATAGAAGTTGGATAGAAGAACTCTGTCATAGAAAACTAAGTTTGATAAGAGTATCTTTATTATGGAAGACTAGATATTCTGGTTGTTACATCATCTCTGTAAGGATATATTGTATGAAGAATGGCCATTATAGAAGACAGGCTTGTCTTTTAAATATTATAATAATAACACTGCCATATATTATGATCTCAAGACCTTAGAGTGGATCAAGAAAAGAAACCTTATATAGGGTTTATACAAAATAACTTGATAGAGAACTCTGTACAAGACTGTCTACCTCTTATACTAAAACCCATGGTCCATACTATACTACTTCTATTCTACCCTAAACAGCCATGTGTTTGTCTTAAGATCAGCATGTGTTCTATATACTATATGATATCATTCTTCCAAAACCTTCTACATTCTTTCTTTGTGACATGTGACATATGTGTGACAGTTTGTGACAGTGTAATCATGATGTCATGCTCAACTCTAACTCTAAGTTCCCAAAATAAAGAATAAAGGAAAATAAAATAGAAATAAAAAGGAAAAAATAAAATAGTTAGAGTCCATTATTTTTAACTCTGACATCATGAGAACATATCTTCAGAATAAATAGACTTAACATATGACATAATCTTTAGATATTAAAAAGGGAAGATCTATAGAGTTAACAAAGGTCAGTAAAAACATCTAAGGTGAAATAAAGATATGTAATCTATACTAGAAAAGGTTGGAAAGTGCAGATGAAAGAGTAGGAATTATCTATGGGTCAGAATAAATGTGGACAGAGCATGGGATATAATATATAGATACTTGTCATATCCCAAACTCCAAAACATGTCTGAAACATGTTTGTGTCAAGATCAAAGAATGTGGACTTAGTTTTTTCTTCATTTTCTTTCTCATTTTATTTTCCTTTCAATTTATTTTTCATTTTTCAATTTTTAGAACTCTGGAGTTAGGGTTAGAAGTGACCTGTCATACTGTCACATCAGTCACATCTGATGGTATGGTCACAGCATTGATCACAAGACTTGAGAGAAGGGAATAGAAGGTTCTGGAACAAAATGACATCATACAACATAGACACTACATGTTGGCCTCATGCTTTACATATGGTCATTTAGGGTAGGATGCACAGTATCTAGCATAGACCATCTGTAGGAGTATATAAAGTAGACTATTTTGTAAAGAGCTCTCTATCGGGTTCTCTTATATTACTTTAATATAAGAGTTTGTGCTTTTATCCAACTCAAAGGATTTAAGTTCATAACAGTTTAACTTTAATACAACATCAAATCCCCATGTTTATTTGGCCTTATTTGTGCCCAAAACTCCATTGGTATTTTGGTACTTTATAATAGACTTAATTCTACCAAAAGTCCACAGTTATTTCACTTTATTTGAGTCAAAATCTGCAGTCATATTTATCTGTATCCATTGCTAAATTATCTCCTTCAAACTTTGCAAATTTACTTGGACTTTACATAGAGTTTTTCCCTCTCCAAGTTTGAACTTCTATGTAGTATTTCACTAATGAAACATCACTTGGAGATCTGTTTTAGTTACTTCTTTTGTTATTTTATGTATTTAAGGTTAGTGATCCCTTTGTAATAACTAGCCTGATAATCAACTAAAGCTGATACTAAATCTCTAGTATCAATGGCAACGTACTTTACTTCTCTCCTTACAACTCTTTACAAGGCTAATCTCTGAAATTGCAACCACATAGCTTGTAGGAGGCACAACACATAAGTTGAGGCCAAGGTTATTCCAACAAGTCTACATCACCAAGCTCATCACATAAAGTTTCTACACTCTGTACATGTCCAAGCCAACTCTGCAGACTTTGACCTTCAAGTACGAACTGTGTTTAACAATACTTAAAACAGTATACTATACTAGTTGATTTTCAAGCTAAAGGACTATAGAGTATCTAGATGTCTTAAATACTAGTACTAAGACTATTTAAAGATTGGAAAAACAAGTAATATTATAACTTAGGTTTAAGTAATAAAACAAAAGACAGCTTTTATATTAAGTTAATATAAGAAAACTTAATAGAATTTCAAGTATAAGCTAGTTTATCTTATATATTTTGTTGTCATACTATATAATATTATCTATTTTAGAATCTTTTATAACTTTCTCTATATCATGTAATTATGATCTATAACTGTAATAGGTATTACAATTTGTTACTTGTGTAACATATACTATTACACCAAATCCTTCATCTAAAAATCAAGAAAAGTGAAAATAAAAACTAAAAATAAATGAAAAATGAAAAAAGATAGAAAGAAAGAAAATAGGATAAAGTCAAGTTCATTGTTCACAACTTTGATAGGTAACAACTTTAGGTATACTCAAGTTCTCAGAAATCAAGTCTAGAGTTCTATAAAGATCATAAGAAACTATTTAATTAGTAATAGAGTGATCAGACATGAATTGAAACTAAATAGATCTGTATTAGAAGAGAATAGATAAGCAGGAAGAAAGATATACTCTTCTATAGATGTTCTGAGTAGATCAGATGCTAGGAAAGCATTATTTATGATATAGTTAGATAGATTGAATATATTTGAATAGATATATAACAAGTTGCTCTAACAAGTCAGAAAAGAAAACTATTTATAGGAAAATTATAAAAAATATTAGAAGAGTATAAGAATATTATTTGATATATACAGATGTGGATTCTAGATGATCTTGGCTTCAGTAGATGTACTATGTCTCTGTATGTTACAGCAGTCATATTTAGAAAGAAAATATCAACAGAAAGTAGAACATGAAAAAAGTTTGACTTTTAAGTATAGGTATTCAGAATAGTATACTACATTAGTTGATTTTCAAGCTAAAGAACTACAGAGTACCTATATACTAGTACTAAGTAACTAAAAATATGTTAGAATTAAAGATAGTAGACTCTATTTATTTTTGTTTCTTTTTACTTTTCTATTTTTCTTTTATTTTCTTATTTTGAACTTAGGATTGGGGTTAGCATAATGTCATATGTGACTGTCACAAACTGTCACATAACACAGTCACAAGTCATAATTACACAATCATATGTTACAAAAGAATATAGAAGATTCTAGAATAATAATATTATACTATATGTTCTTTAGGGTAGGCTAGGTTTAGTGTAGCATGGACCATTAGCCAAGTATATACAAGGTAAACACTCTATAACTGAATATTAAGTTCTCTTGTATTAACCCAATATGTGATTCTTTTCTTAACTTAATTCTGAGTCTTGAATTATAAATAACTAATATAGTTTAAACTACCAGATTATATACTAGGTATGTTATTTAGGATAGTTATCTGAAATGGAGGCTATTAAGTGAGTTACCCTGCTTTCTAGTAATTCTTGGATATTAAGGAGAAGAGGTCTATGGAGTTAACAAAGGCCAGTGAAAACATCTGAGATAGAATGGAGAGATATGATCCATACTACAAGAGGTTGGAGAGTGTAGATAAGGAAGAAGAGATTATTTGTAGGCTAGAATAGATGTGGTTGGAATGGGATATGACATTAGATATAAATTGAAACCAGATAGATCTGTACTAAAAAAGAATGATGTTATAACTTAGGTCCAAAGAGTTAGAATGAAAGACTACTCTTGTATTGAGTAATACAAGAGAACTCAATGGAGTTCCCAGTATAGACTACTTTACCTTATATACACTTGGTTTCTAGTCTGTGCTATGTTGTACCTAGCCTATCCTAATGTCCATATGTTATCTATAAGGCCAACATACTTTCACCATGTTGTATGCTGTTATTTGTTCCAGAACTTTCTATGACTTTCTTTGCCTCACATAATCTTATGACCATGACCATGATATGATGTGACCATACTGTGACAGTACCATGTGACATGCAATGTCACACTCTATCTTTTTTTTTTTTTTAATCAACAATTTATTATATGGAGTATATAGGCAGACCATGGTGGTTATAATGTAACTACTTACAAAAGAACCAAAACTACATAGAACTAAAATAAAAAATAAAAAAAAGACAAAGCTGAAACAAAGGAAAAGAGCAAGCTTGTAAGAATATTTACACTAAAGAGTTAGAAAAAGTAAATGCACTCAGATTAGTTTCCAAGAACATAATGAAATGACTTAAGAAGTCTCTTTTTGGATTTCAATAACTATTAAATCTGCCATACTCATGAAGGATATGATGTTTTGATTCAATAGGATATAAACTACAAGGACACTTAAATTCCTCCCTAGGGAAGAACCTAAGTCTGTATTCGCCAATAGGAGCATGATTTGTAATAGCTCTTGTAGCATGTATACATAGAGAGTTTGAATGGCTAGAAGTTTTGAGCCATGATCTCCCTTTGACATAAGATGGCTCAATGATATTGTTGTTGTTATTGAGTAGGTTCAAAAATTGATTTTCTTTGAGATCTGAAGCTTGGAATGTCATTTTCCAAACTTTTAGAATATCATCACTCTCACTTTTCTTACTAAAATCTCATGATGTTTTGCATGGATAGAGTGGAGTCAAATTGAAGGTCTTAGTTTCTTTATTGACCTTCTTGTGAAGATGCTATTTAAGACAGCTTGGACACTCCCAAAACTTGATAGAATTGTTCTCATGATATTTGAAGAAATTACAAAGGTCAGAGAGGATGGCTGCTGACTGAACTTGGTAAGGATGGACAGACAGTCTTTTAGCTGCATGAATAGAATCAGTGATGACAATAATCTTGAACATGTTATCGAAGTTTGTTGCTTGGTTAATGCTGCATCTGATTGTAAAGAGTTCTGCTTCAGTGCTTGTAACATGAACTGTGTGATAGATCGTCTTTGTTAAGGGTTTGTTGTATGTGTGCATATACAAGATAGATGTGATAACATTGTTCTTGATGCTCGCATTAGATACTATGATGGCAGTGGAAGAGGATGAAGAGGACTCCAAAACCATATAGTCAAGCTGATGAGCATAAGATTTATCATCTTTTTCTTTGTTGCAGACATTGAAAGAAATACAATTTGAGAAATTGTCAATTACTCTAAGTCCAGGAGAGAATTCTGAATGAAGAGGAATAAAAGATGGGAAACATTTGTTAAACCTATTAGCCATGTCAACTAAATGTCCTTTGATGAGTAAACACTATCGATTGGTGAGGGAATCAAGAGAAACAAAGTTACAAGTTGGGAGTTGTTGTGTTGTGAGTCCATGAGAGAGCATACAAGGTGATTAGGAGGTAACTTGTGAGCTCATAATTGTGATCTTCTGCCAAGTTTTTGGAGGTAGAGTTTGATAGGAACAAGTTCTGTAATAGCTTCAATACTGTATGAAGGGGAGGTTTTGAAGGCTCCTAAAATCCATATTGCTGCTCTTCTCTGCATTTTACTTAGAGCTTTCAAGTGGTATGCCATTGGAGTGCAGTTATAAAACTACAGCTGGAATTCATAAAGTGCAATGGGGAGAACACAGGTCCTATATAGGAGATGTTTCTGAAGAGGATTGATCCCACAATTTGAATTACCAAGGTTTTTCATGCATTTGACAGTGGAATTTGATTTGTTTGCATAAAAGTTGACATGTTGATGGAACATTAACTTTCTATCAAATATAAACCCAAGGTATTTCCATGAGTTATTAGATCATAAGATGGATCCTCCTAGTGGAGAAAGATCAAGAGGGGGTGGATTGAAGATGCCTTGGGATCTGTTAAAATGAAAAATTTCAGTTTTGGAGTGTTCAACTACAAGACTAAAATTCTCAAGCAAATTGGTCAGTACATTATAGCTACAAAAAAGATGACTGTTTGAGATGTCAAAAAAATTGCTTTGTGAGATAAAAAGTTCATTGTCTACAAATGAAATGATAGAAACTGGAATTTTTAGATTTTTTAGGTGCTTTTCTAAAATATAGATAAATGGAAAAAGATAAAGAGCAGATAAAATAGGCAAGAGTGCAGAACCCTGGCCCACTCCTACATTGATGTTGAATATGGGGAACATGAAATTGTTCCAAAAATAATTAGTTTTTCTGTCCACAAGATAGTTGGCAAAGAAGGAAACAATACAATTGTTGAAGCCTGCTTTCTTCATGATAAGGGTGAGAAGGTGATGGTTAAGCAAAGGGAAGAACTGCACAATGTTGAAGGTAAGAGTACTTGTTGACAGGTTCTTGACCCAACCTGTTTGAATAATGTATATGAGTGCTATACTCACATCTATTGTGGATTTGAACTTTAGACCACTAAGCTGGCTAGGGTGGATGAAGTTGTTTGCTGCCATGGCAAATTGGAGTCTCTCCCCAATAACTTTTTTGATAAGTTTGCCCACTGTGTTGAGTAGGACAATGTATCTGAAAGATTTTGGTGAGTCATAAGATTTCTTGTTCAGTTTGGGAATGACGATTGTTGTAGATCTCTTGAAATGCAATGGCCAATATCCTAGTTCAATACAGGCATTAGCAATATGAATGATGGTATCTAGACAATCATCGTTGTTATAAGATGAGTGTGTGGACAGACTTTAGGGTTAGGGTTAGGACAGAGATAAGATATAGGATAGTAGTATTATTATTAGTCTATAACAAGAGAGAGAGGGCACATGACTGGAAGTCACATGACATAATGTTATAGGGCTAGAAGAGTCTAGAAAGAGTCTAGAGTTAGGATGACGTCAAGAGACATGGGTTCCTCATGGTGTACACATAATACACACATGTATGATGGAGATTAAAGAGTATGATGTCAGGGCACATGGACATGGCATGGTGGCCTTGAGGTAGATGCATGGAAAATAAGTAATGGACATGAGGACAGGGCATAGACATTAGGGTAGGTGTAGAGAAGTTGTAGCACAGACCATAGATACTTTATATAAATAGTAGATAGAATACTGTTGTAGTTCCCTGTTGAGTTCTCTTGTGAATACACAACTTGTGTTTCCTACTAGATATCCCTGTTGAGGGATTTACTTGTAATGACGCTATTGGACACTATGTTTAGTAGTTGCTACAACAATCATCTTTGAGAATGATCTTGAGATGACTCCATGACAATTTGTCTGGACTAGGTGTAGATGCATTGTTACAGTTGGCTATAGCGACCCTAAATTCTTCTCTTGAAAATGAGAGCCAAGGGGAGGTTGGTTTGTCAACAATTTTATCAAGAATCTCAACATCAATCTGACAATGGAGAGCCATATTGAATGTGGAATGAAGGGCATTCCACAAGTTGTCAATGTCAAGATATTGTTGATCATTATACTTGATGGCTTTGACAGTGAGCAATTTGCATTTATTGACCCAGTTCATAAGCTCCCAAGGTCCTTGTTTTATATTAGCAATTTCTTGAATTTTGACATTGAAAAATAATCGCTTAGTAGTTTTGACTTTGCTCTTGAATATTTTCCAATTTTCAAGACTTCTTGTCATCCTATAGTTGCTCAATACAAGACTACACTCCTCGTTCCACCAACTCTTGAAGTATCTTGTGATCTTGACTCATTTTGAATCTCCATATATTTTCAATTTTGGATGCAAGAGTGTTGGTAGCATTTTCAAGTAGGTAGGGATTAGATAAGTTGGAGGTATCAATGTTCTTGATAGCATATGAGACATCCTTGATAAAACTTGCTTCCTCCTTACTATTTTTTGCAATAGAGAACTTTAATGAAATAATATTTTCTTCTATAATGGGGATTGACATAGTAAGAGGAGTGTGATCCAAGAAGAGTCACTAGTTAGGGTGTATGGAATGGTTATTGAGCTCAGTCGAACCACTTTGTAAGAACATAAGATCGATGACTAAGTTTGAATTGCTAGCCATGTCCAAATATCTAGTAGGAATGTGGTGAGTAGGGATTGACAGATCTAAATTAAGAGTTTGCTATGATCATAAGATTGTCACTAATAGCTGAGTGGTGAGGGAAAGACAAGTCTCAAATACTATCTCTAATATTGAAATCGCCAGTTATAATTAATAGATTCAAAATGTTCACCTCAGTATCCTTGAGATACTTTAAGGTGGAATGAAAGGAATTGGAATAAATGTTCATGATCCAAAAAATGACATTGTCATTGAAAAAGAAAGCAAGTAAAATATCTCTGTGATTAATAATATCTTTTTGAAGAGAAAAACAGAATAAAGAAAGTCTGATATTGATATAAATGATGACTCTTGAGGAGTCATTAGTCAAACATGGTTCTCTAGCAAAGGTGAGCCAATTAGGATGATTAGAAATGCCTACTAAAGGGACGCCTTCACAATTCTCTGAGACGGGAATAGTTCTGAGTGTAGTCCATGAGAGTTCTTGGATGAATATGATATCGAAGCTTTGATTGACTTCAAGAACAGTGTTGATGAGGAAATTATTCTTTCGAACATTTTGAGAGAATATTTTTAAGTTCTTCAAAATCATATTGCAATACCGTTCACAGCTGAACAAGTTGAGTTTCTTTGGTTGTTTCAAATTTTAGCATATTCTTTTACATACTATTTCTTATTGAAACGATGCTTCCAAAAAAGACAATCATTTGAATCAGCTTGGTGTTTGCCTTTGCAGTTAAGGCACTTGAACAAGTGGGGGCATGGTTTGCCCTTTTTTATCTCTAACCTGG
>Ga0157359_1001305_pt1 | contig 10131 bp, 8 predicted proteins | sample AttcapACBM3_FD_111482 | JGI IMG/M metagenome (GOLD analysis project Ga0157359, IMG submission 111482) | Fungus gardens microbial communities from leaf cutter ant in Botucatu, State of São Paulo, Brazil - Atta capiguara ACBM3 | ecosystem: Host-associated > Fungi > Mycelium > Unclassified ...
CTGCCGGCGTTCTGGGCGGATGCGTCGCTGGCGAACCGTGAACTGGACTGGCGTGTGACACGGGGGATTGACGCGATGATGCGCGATACGTGGAACTGGCAGTCGAAGAACCCGGAAGGGTTTAAGTATTAATAAATGAGCGCCTGTTGTAAAACAGGCGCTAAATCATTTTTTATGAATAAAGTGATTTAGAGATTGAGCAAGTAATCTATAAAACAGACATATTAAATTACATTAAGCCAGTTCCGGAATGACCTCGCCACGCTTTTTTCTTTTAGTTTTAATCCCAAAAAGAACTTGTTAAAATTACTTCCGTGAATTGTATGAGTTACTTCATTTATCCAACATGCCGTATAATAAATTCTTAGTATTATACTACTGGGCTTCAAGGCCCGAAGGAATACTACATCGAAAAGTCGCTTGTTTTGATAAAAAATTAACGCTATTTAAAGTCATCGTGTCAATCGATTTTTTATCCAATTAAATAACGATAAATAGTGATTACATATGAAGTTGCGGTTATTGACAGACAAATAGCTGAAGAAAGAAAAAATACATTTTTTCAAAAGAAGCGCGAAAATGATGGATTGGTTAAATAGTAAGCGAAATGCATTATAGAGATTAAATAAAATCAAAAAACGTATTACTCTGAGATGGATACTTACAAATCGCTAACGAAAATGGTAGCATCTTTGCTCGTTCTGTCTCTACTATACTGTTCGGGAAAGATTAGTGCTCGGCTATGACATAACCTATTGATAAATTGAATTTTTTGAGTTCTTTTATAGGCTTTATCTCAATAGTTAACTTGATCTGGCCCATAGTCGTTTAGTGCACTGGTAGCTGTAAGCCAGGGGCGGTAGCATTCTTTTCACACGGAAACCCAGGTGGCGCGGAAGCAATACCGCATTTCTATAGCAAACTGAGTCATAAATATGAAGTATAATTTCGGTTATCTCTTTGATTTGATTAGTGTAATAACAGAGAAAGAGTTAAAGGTCAGATACAAAAGTAGTTTTCTTGGATATCTTTGGTCTATCGCCAATCCGCTACTTTTCGCAATGATTTATTTCTTTATATTTAAATTAGTAATGAGAGTGCAAATTCCAAATTATACAATTTTTTTGATAACAGGCCTTTTTCCATGGCAGTGGTTTGCGGGTTCAACATCTAATTCATTGTTTTCATTTATTTCTAACGCTCAGATTATAAAGAAAACCGTTTTCCCACGTTCGGTTATACCCTTTTGTAATGTACTGATGGAGTTTCTGCATTTCCTTTGTACGATACCCGTTATTATTGTTTTTTTATTGATTTATGACATGAGACCAGCCTTTTCATGGATATGGGGTATTCCCCTGATTGGGCTTGGACAAATGATACTTACATATGGGCTTGCACTTATTTTATCTACACTTAATTTATTTTTCCGAGATCTTGAAAGATTCATTAGTCTCGGAATAATGCTTATGTTTTATTGTACTCCTATACTTTATTCAGTTGACCTTATACCACAGGAGTATCGCTGGCTTATTGACTCAAATCCATTGTCGTTGATGATATTGTCCTGGCGCGATTTATTTATGAACGGCGCGATTGATATTAAGAATATCTTTTATTTGTATCTCTATTCATTTATAACCCTTTTAATTGGTGTTTGGGTGTTCAATAAATTGAAATTCCGTTTTGCTGAGATTTTATAATGAGCGTTGTTATTGAGTTTAAAAATGTAACAAAAAGATATCCTCTCTACCACCATATAGGCTCAGGGATAAAAGAATTAATATTTAATCCAAAGCGCGCGCTGACAATGCTTTCTGGCAGATCGTACCTGGCCATAGAGAATGTCTCGTTTCAAGTAATGAAAGGCGAGTCAGTCGCCTTAATCGGTCGTAATGGTGCAGGTAAAAGTACTTCTCTTTCTTTAGTTGCAGGTGTAATTAAACCGAGCGAAGGAACAGTTCACATCCAAGGCAGAGTTGCATCAATGCTTGAATTAGGTGGTGGATTCCATCCCGAACTAACAGGAAGGGAAAATATCAGATTAAATGCAACATTGCTGGGTCTTAGAAAAAAAGAACTTAATGCAAAAATAGACAAAATTATCGAATATTCAGAACTCGGAACTTTCATAGATGAACCAATTCGTGTCTATTCAAGTGGAATGTTAGCGAAATTAGGATTCTCAGTGATTACACAGGTTGATCCAGATGTGTTAATTATTGACGAGGTGTTAGCTGTTGGAGATATTAAATTTCAACAAAAATGCATCAGAACCATTAATGAATTTCGCGAAAAAGGTGTAACAATTCTTTTTGTCAGTCATAACATGGATGATATAGAGAAAATATGCAATAAAGTAATTTGGATTGAAAACCATAAAGTTAAAGCGATTGGCGGTAGTAAAGAGATCGTTGAACAATATCGAACATTTATGCAGTGATTTGGGGGTAGTCGAGTGAGTAAAAATATTCTGATTGTTGGTGCTGGTTTTTCAGGTGCAGTAATAGCAAGAGAATTGGCTGAAGCTGGCCATAAGATAAAGGTGATTGATTCTCGCAATCATGTCGCTGGCAATTGTTACAGCGAAAGAGATGCAGATTCACAAGTTATGGTTCACACTTATGGCCCACATATTTTTCATACCGACAATGAAAAAGTATGGTCATACATCAATAAATACACAACTATGATGCCTTATACTAACCGGGTCAAGGCAACAGTAAATAATCAAGTTTTTTCATTACCTATCAACCTTCACACTATTAATCAATTTTTCAAGAAAACTTGCAGTCCCGACGAAGCTAAAAGTTTAATTGAGAGTAAGGGTGATAAATCTATTTCTTCCCCGGTCACGTTTGAAGATCAAGCGCTACGGTTCGTAGGTAAAGAATTATATGAAGCATTTTTTAAGGGCTATACCATTAAGCAATGGGGAATGCATCCATCTGAATTACCTGCATCAATTCTGAAAAGATTGCCAGTTCGCTTCAATTATGATGATAATTACTTTAACCATAAATACCAAGGGATGCCAGAACACGGTTATACAGTAATTGTCGAAAGTATCCTTGAGCATCCAAATATCGAAGTTGAACTTAACACGAATTACCAGGCTGATTGTCGAAATGAGTATGACCATATTTTTTATAGCGGGCCACTCGATGCGTTTTATGCACATGAATTCGGACGACTAGGCTATAGAACACTGGATTTTGAAAAATTTCATCATGATGGCGATTATCAGGGGTGTGCAGTAATGAACTATTGTGAGCCTACAGTGCCTTATACACGCATTACGGAACATAAGTATTTTGCGCCTTGGGAAAAACACGAAAAGTCTGTCTGCTATAAAGAATTCAGCCGCAGTTGTGGTGAGAAAGATATTCCTTATTACCCAATACGCCAGGTTGGCGAAATGGAGATGCTTTCGAAGTATCTTGATCTGGCTGAAAAAGAAAATAATATCACTTTTATTGGTCGTCTGGGCACATATCGCTACCTGGATATGGATGTTACCATTGCGGAAGCTCTTAATACTGCCGAATGTTACATTAATTCACTTGAAAATAATAAACCTATGCCGGTTTTCACGGTCAATGTCAGATGAAACTAACTGCGTTAATAGTTACTTTCAATCGTCTTGAAAAGCTAAAACTAACTACTGAGGCAACTTTAAAGTTGCCTTTTCAACACATTGTTATAGTAGATAATGCATCAACAGATAATACAAGTGTATGGTTAGCCGAGCTTAAAGATCCTCGTATTCATATTATTTCATCGCCTGATAATTCTGGAGGGGCTGGGGGATTTTATCTTGGTGCTGAGTTCATTTCAGAACATGTAAATACAGACTGGATAGTGTTTTATGATGACGATGCATATCCAGAAGAAAACTTTGTTAAAAAATTTGCATTATTGAAACCTGACATTAAAAATGCCTACTGTGCTAAAGTCTTGGACTTAAATGGCGCTGTTTGCAGAATGAATATACCTTGGGTCAAAATTACTAAAACTTTTTGGGATAATATTCATTATTTTTACAATAAAAAACCCTTTATTGCTGATGCACAAAGAAGTTGTCAATGCCTTACTTTTTCTTTTGTTGGATGTGTTATAAGTGCTAGTGTTTTGAAAGAAACATATTGCTCTATAAACAAAGAACTATTTATTTATTATGACGATGTGTTCTATTCGAATTCCCTGGTAAATCAAGGTGTAAATATAATGTATGAGCCGGGGCTCATCTTTCGTCATGATGTAAAAGCGGCAAGCGCTGTAATCCCAGAACCCTGGAAAATTTACTATTTAGTTAGGAATATTTTTCTTGGAAGAAAAAAACAAAAAAATAAATGTTTCTTTTCAAGAAGAGCGATTATAAGCAGAGTGATATTGTATTTTATTTATGGTGTTAAAAGTAACAATATTGCTGCTTACTACAAGTTTTTTTTCAAAGGTCTTATTGACGGGTTAAGGAATTTAAGTGGGAAGAGACACTGAAATCGTGTCAATGAAGAAAATATGCTTCTTTGTGAATTCGGGGTGGTATTTTGAACTTCATTGGTTAGAAAGAGCGAATGCATTAAAAAATAACAATAATGAAGTGCATATTGTAAGCCACTTTAGTAATGCGGAAATTGAAAGGTTAGAAACCTTAGGCTTTCATTGTCATGAAACAAACATGCACGAAAGAAGTTTAAGAGTTATTGATGGCCTTGTGGATCTCTTTAACAGTATTGCTATCTTGCGAAAAATTAATCCAGATATTATTCACGCAATTACCATTAAGCCTATACTAATAGGTGGCCTCTTCTGCCGATTCAAATGTAAATCATTCATTGCAAGTTTCGTAGGGTTAGGCCGGGTTTTTATGAATCACTCTCTTCTTTATAAACTGATAAGAAAGATGGTGACAGTCACTTACAAGATTATTTTCAAAAATAGTAAGTCATTGCTCGTATTTGAGCATAATAGTGATAAAAATTTACTTGCTAATTTAATCGGTATATCTCCGAGTAAATGTATAGTTATTAATGGCTCAGGTGTGAATGTTGAAGAATTTAATTATGCTTGTGAAAAGGTTGCAATAAAACCAAGCGTGTTATTCGCTAGTCGCTTACTTTGGTCCAAAGGTTTAGGTGACCTAATAAAAATAAAAAAAGAAATCGAAATTGATTTTGATTTAAATGTTGCCGGGATCTATATAGAAGAAGACGCAGATGCAATTCCTATAGATGTGGTACATGCATGGAGTCATGATGGACTTATAAATTGGTTAGGTAAAATTGATAACGTATCATCTTTGATTGAAAATAATAGTATTGTAGTTCTTCCTTCAACCTATTATGAAGGCATACCAAGAATACTAATTGAATCGGCAGCAAAGGGAAGGCCAGTTATTGCCTATGATATAGGCGGTTGTCGTAACATCATTGAAAATGGTATGAATGGATTCCTTATTAAAACAGGGGATGTGTCGGAATTAAAAGATAAAATTTCTCTTCTCCTTTCTGATGTAAATTTAAGGCGAAAAATGGGCGAGCATGGAAGAAAATTGGTTGAGGAAAAATTTTGCTCGGACATTATAGTAAAAGAAACCATTCAAATTTATGTCAAAGTTTTAACATTATAAGGAATTAACGTGTCAGATAAGCCTAATGTGAAAATTTTAGTTTGTCATCACAAAGAATTCGAATATTTAAAAAACGAATGCATTGTACCAATTCATGTTGGCAAAGCATTATCGCCATTGGATTTAGATTATTGCATAGGCGATGACACAGGCGATAATATTTCTGAAAGAAATAAATCATGGTGTGAGTTAACAGCTATATATTGGGCATGGAAGAACCTGGACGCTGATTACTATGGGTTGATGCATTACAGAAGATATCTTTCTCTGAATAAGAATGATGGTTACAAAGTAATCGCAAGCCTTGATAAAAATACTGTAAATGAAAATGCGTTAGATAAAGAAAGCATAGAAAGCTTATGTGAAAATTTTGATATTATAACGTCACCTGTATGGAATGTTCACCCAGCAGGATTACCTTCTAAATTAATGACTAACTATCAGCTTTATGAACTGGATCATTATAAAAGCGACTTAGACATAGTGGTAGACATAGTCAAGAGCCGCTATCCAGATTTTTATCTACCACTTCTGGATAGTTTATACTCAACCACTTGTTTTTTTGCAAATATAGCAATTATGCAAAAAAAATATTTCCATGAATATTGTGACTTTGCATTTGGGGTCCTTTTCGAAGCGGAGAAAAAAATATCTCTTGAAGGATATGACAGTTATCAAAAAAGAATATGGGGGTTTTTGGCAGAGCGATTAATTAATGCATATGTTATTTATGCAAAACAAAAATATAGCAATCTCAAAGTAAAAACTGCAGGCATGCTATATTTAACTGAAAAGAACCCTACAGATTTTCAAAGAATACTTTCTAAAGAAATTTTTAACTTTGAAAATAGACTAGTAGATGCAAACAAAGAATTATTGAACCCTGATAAAGTTGCAGAACAAATAAACGTATGTATGTCTTTTGATAACAATTATTTCATACATGCTATTACTGCTCTTCATTCTATTATCATTAATAAAAAAAGTATTTATAATTTGAATGTGTATATACTTTGCGACAATAAACTAGATATAGAAAAAAGAAAGGAAGTACAACGTATATTTAAAGGAAAGATGCAAGTTAGCTTTATTGACATTGACCCAGGTCTTTTTTCATCATTGCCTTTAAACCGACAGTATATCTCTCTCAACACGTATTATAGATTAATTATTCATAAAGTTCTACCAAACTTAAACAAAATTATATATCTGGATTCAGATGTAATATTTTGTGATGACATAATTAATCTTTGGAATATAAATTTAAAGAATAATTGCATCGCGGGTTCATTAGATGAAGGCGGAGTATTGCAATCACGTAGACTTTCACTCGGGCCTACAAATAACTATATTAACGCTGGTGTTCTTGTATTTAACCTTGAATTAATTAGAGAAAAGTACGCCGATATTTTTAGAGATTATATTGAAAATTACCTCATAAATAAACAAGAGATTATATTACAAGATCAGGATATTATTAACATTACTTTTAAAGATAATTTGTATATTCTTCCTCTTAAATGGAATGTCAATAGTAGAATGTTTTCATTAAATGACTTAGAGCACAAATATTCTCTAGGTGATGAAATCGAGGCTGTTAAAGATCCCGGAATAATTCACTATACCGATAAAAAGAAACCATGGAACTTTTTGTGCGCACATCCACTCAGGGAGTTATACTGGAAATACAGGGAAAATATTGCACCAAAGTCGATAAAGTTCAAACAAAAAATGATAAGAAAATATTCGGGGTCTCTGAATTATCAATTTGAAGGTGATCAAGTTGTCTTTATTTTTTCTAAATATAAATTTAATGTATCAAAAAAAGCCATCACTAAACTAATTAGATTACTAATTCTAATTAAGGTTTGGAAGTAATTAACTAATTAATTATAAATTATTTTGAGTGAAATAAAATGAAGATTTGTTTTTACAATTGGGTGGATTATGATGATAAACGTAAAAGAGGAGGTGGAGTAACCGTATATCAAAAAAATATAATTAGGTATTTGGCTAATTATAAAGAGGTAACCACTTTTTTTATATCCTCTGGTGTTGAATACAATCCATTTAGAAAAGATATAACTTACAAAAAAACACAAAATAAATATACAATTATTAATTCAGCTACTCTTGCGCCTTCACATTTATCATTTTCGTCTATAGCTCAAGTTGCTGACGAGAAAACTGAAAATGTATTCATGTCTGCACTTGAAGACATGGGTGGGGTGGATGTTATACATTTTAATAATCTTGAAGGTATTCCTTTAAAAGTTCTTTATAAAATAAGAAACAGATATCCCGAGGTTAAAATAGTTTTTTCTGTACACAATTATTATCCTTTTTGTCCCCAAGTGAATTTATGGGAGCGAGAAAGACGTAATTGTAAAGATTACAACGGCGGCAGAAAGTGTTTAACATGTGTGACCCATTCACATGGAGAAGGTTATTTTAGAAAGTCGTACTTCCTGGATAATTTCCTACTAGAAAGGAACATTAAAGATAATAGCTTGGTTTCAAAAGCAAGTTGGTCGTTAGCCCATAACTTAAATAATAAATTTTATAGAATTAGAGAGCTTGTAAAACCCACAAAAAAGAAACCTGTATTAATAAATTTTTCTGAAAACTCCGATTATTTTATTAACAGGAGGCAAGATTTTATTAATGCGATTAACGAAAATTGCGATGTTGTTTTGACGGTTTCAGAAAAAGTTGCTGAAATTTGCGAAAACTTCGGTATCGATAAAAATATTCTACAAGTTTCATATATTGGAACTGCACATTACGAAAAGTATTTCAATTCAAAGCCTAAAGGTAACGGTATAACTACAATTGCATATTTAGGTTATATGAGAAAAGATAAAGGCTTTGAGTTTTTTATCGACTCTCTAAGGAAAATTTCCCCAGAGATTTCTAAGAATATTAATATTGTTGTTGCGGCGAAACGTTCTAATGAACACTATTATCATCTTTTGAAGGAATTAACAGCTCGTTATAATAATGTGTTTTTCGCTGATGGTTACACACATAATAATATTGACAACATCCTCGAAAATGTTGATTTAGGTATTGTGCCTGTTCTTTGGGAGGATAACCTGCCACAAGTTGCTATAGAAATGCATTGTCGCCGAATTCCGATATTGACGAGTGATTTAGGTGGTGCATGTGAATTGCATAATAAAAATCCACGTTTTACTTTTCAGGCTGGTAGCTATAAGGATTTTATTAATAAATTAACTGATCTCAGTGTCAATGGTTATGATTCAACCGAATATTGGTCTGGAGCAATGGCACCAGTTTCGATGGATCAACATCTAAGTGATCTTATTAATATTTACAGAAAAAAGATTGATGTTATCATGCAGGAATAAGTTCCCATCATTATTTATATGAGTCAACTCGATGATATTTTCAAAAGACAAAAGCTTTACTCATCTATAACCCAAAAGCTGCTCGGTCTTCAGTTCGCGAGGCTTTAAAAAATATGATAAGTCCTGTGGATTCTGGCACCCATATTTTGGGATAAATTTGAAAAAAATCGCTGGTCTTACTCAAATTCCTGTTGCTGAGTATTTGAATTTTTTTTTTGAAAGAAGCTGCTAATGAATATTTTTTGTAAGGGTTTTTTATCAGCAATTCTTAAGCGTCTGGGTGAATTTAAATCTCAACATAATTATAATAATGAAGAGAGCATGAATGAATCATTATAAATTATATAAGTTATATATCTTTCGGATATGATTAGCGGCTGATGTATTTTCCTCTCATGATTATTTATATAGGCAATAATTACGTGTCTTTTTATTTGAGAGGGTGAACAGGTTGAAAAGGTAATTGATGTTAACGAAGCGCCACATTCAATGGCAGGGCGCATAAGGATTTAAAGCCACGTGTAAAATTCTTTAAATGAGCGTTCACCTTTGGTTGTTAATAATGCCTATAAAAGGGCTTTTATTCTTTTTGAATGTTCAATTTTATATTTTAGAGTAAGGACCATAAATAGATCTTATTTTAATTTCTTCGGGGGGTGTTATTTTCTGAAGCAAAGGCTCACTTCAATGGGCGTGTAAATAAAAAGAATTACAAGACTGAGTGAAGAGGGTTAATAGAAACTAAGCCATTAAAATCTTTATCGTGAAATGTTAAAAATGATGATGCAGATTTTGAAGTAAAAAAATTGGGATTGCATCTTTACTAAAAAGTACCTCTTATAAAATAACTGCGCCTTTAAGGCATATTAGTCGTATGTTGAAGCCACTATAAAATACTGCCTTTTGTTGAACGATAGAACATTCATTTTTATTTTCGGACTTGATTAGTTTGACCTATTTATCTAGTAATGTTAATTCTAGTCTGATGAACGGTAGATTTTCAAAACAGGAGTAAAAAATGTCCAAGCAACAAATCGGTGTTGTCGGTATGGCAGTCATGGGCCGCAACCTGGCTTTAAACATTGAGAGCCGCGGTTACACCGTTTCTGTCTTCAACCGCTCACGCGA
>Ga0157359_1001306_pt1 | contig 10119 bp, 6 predicted proteins | sample AttcapACBM3_FD_111482 | JGI IMG/M metagenome (GOLD analysis project Ga0157359, IMG submission 111482) | Fungus gardens microbial communities from leaf cutter ant in Botucatu, State of São Paulo, Brazil - Atta capiguara ACBM3 | ecosystem: Host-associated > Fungi > Mycelium > Unclassified ...
AAAGATGGCAAAAAATACAATAATGCACCGAAAAGCAAGGGGACTAGAGGTTGTTTGGCTGGTAGGATATTCTTTTGAAAAAGGAATAAACCTAAAAAGAGAAATAGATGACAGAATAGAAAAAGGAAGGGAATGGGGCAAGATATGTTATCCCCGCCCGGCGCCGACGCTATGGAAATAACCCCCAAACTTGTACTGGAAATTAAATAAAGCAAAAAGGCTAAAATAAATCCAACCGTTCCACGTTTTTTAAAGCAAAGGAAAATTATGCAAGCCCCCGACACAAGGGCGAGTAGCCGTGCCGGTTCATGCAGAAAATCTTCACTAAAATGGACTTCTCCTAAAATTAAAAAAAAAACTTATAAGTAGAATAAGGGGACCAATTGACGTTTTTGGGCGAGCTTCCAAAAAGAAGCACAGGGCATAGTACGTGATTAGCTGGAAGAGAAGAAAAAACGCCCATTGCGCCAGTCCCTTGTCCAATGAATAGAAGAGAAGGATGGCAAAAGGAAGAACGTCTTCTGGAAGACACCAAATAAAGAAAAAAAAAAGTGGAATTCTAATGAATAAAAGAACCTCGAGACTTACGAGGTTCTTTAGAAACAGCGTAGCTAACACAGAATAAAAAGCGCTCATTATCAAAAGCCACTTCGCCTCTTTTTCTTCTTTAGTGGTAAAGACGCGAAAATGCAACAGATAGAGAGAAAGTTGCAAAAACACTTGTAGAGGCCGACTATCGATCTCTTTCTCTTACGCAATTTTCAGTGCTTCGACGAGGACTTCGGGCATGGCTAGCTCCCCTTCTTGATCTTGTGCGCTAAATTATAGAATAGAAGACACGGACTTCTCTTTACTCAGTCAGTTCACGTGGAGTTTCCTCTTTAAGAGTTACAACGAAGGCTTGAAGAGAGTCTGATTCCCCTTTGTTCAAGTCCGAGGTCGTGTCTCCTTAGCTAGGGCGACGAAGTTAGTAAATCACGAATACGAGTTAGACTGGACCTTTACGAAGGTCATGCTTTCTTTCGAGTCTCAAGCTTTCAAGTAGCTTTGACTAACACGAATCTTTATAACCAAAAAAGTATACATACCCTAGGATGGAGTAGTAAGCTCTTGAAATCTTATCCGGTTTGGAGGTTGTTCCGCGTTTGCACAGTTCAAGGCTTCCTCCCTGTATACAAAGCCGCACCGAAGCACAGCTTTCCAAGCTTGGGGATGATCATCCGGTCATGCGATCTCCGATCCAAGCGCTTTAGTAGATTGCTGGACCAAGGTTCCGAGCGTAGAATCGAATCTGCTCTAGTATTTGCTAACAGATCAGTAGGCTCCTAAAGCCTCAGAAAGAGAAGGCAGACTGAAGTCTGAACTAACAATTCCCTCTTTATCAATTCAAATACCCTGGGATTCAATGCCAATAGCCTTCACTGCTTTATCCCAATGATTCTATTCAAATACCCTGTATTTAGTTTCCCAGCCTCCTAATCTCTTCCTCTGCCCTAGTCCGGAAGACTATAGAATCTTCTCCTCCGGGATCTAAAGTCGACCTGTAAGCCATATCTGAAGGAAAGGCTCTACTGATTCGAAAGGGATCGTCATGCAAGAACTATAAGAGGCTCCTCTCAGAGGTGGTCCTTCCTTCTATTGATCGGTGGAGTCGACGAGAGCTTTCCCAGAGATTCTCATAGATCGGATGATCCTGAAACCTATTGTACCTCAGTTGGGGAATCTTCCTGCGACTAAGCTATTTTGTCTGGCCAGGCGCTTCTCTGTGGGCTCTTGGGAAACAGTCTCATCTGGTGGATATCTGGAAATTAGCAAAAAACAGTACCAAAGAGGGACTTAGCGGCAAAGAGGCGATTAGACAACATAGGAAATCTGGAACTTTGTTTACTGCACTTTATCTTAAGCAGTGCGCGGTGTCACTGCAGCAAGCGTATGCAGGTTCCGAATATCCGAAGACTCTGTTACCTTTTCCTGTCTCGTTGACGAGGTCAGGTTATCCCATGACTTTCTTATGAGTCAGCTGTGGCATTTAGGTTTCCTATCTACAATTCATTAAACACCAGAAATTGGAGTCTTTCTTTTCCGACCCCGCAAGGCACTACTGTAGAGCACTACTGGGGATATCTCTTGATACTCTGCCAGGCGTTGACCAGCTTGTGGCCCCACCGCGGGTGGTGAACCGGATCGAAGAATGTATGTATGAGAGGAGAGAGAAAAGCACTTTCTCTTCCAAATTTAAAGAGCACAGCACCCTAACTTCAACAGAACTCTTGGGGTAGGCTAGCTACTAGTCGTCCTAAAAGAGAGATCTTTGTTTTGCTTTACTTTAGCAAGAGGCCTATTGTTCGCAGACACCTACTTCTATTAGCTGACATAAAAGACAAAGATTCTTCGTTCTTTCTGAGAAAGAGTTCGAGATCAGAGAGGGCAGACCGGCCACAACGTCTGGCATAGTAGGAAATGGTGCCCTTGGCTCACTCCTGCCAGCACTAGTTCTTTCGATGCTATTACTATTGGGGTCTGAGTCTTGTGCCTCAACTTTCTATTATAGTCAAGTGAGCTCGCTTACTCTGATCCTACTGCGTAGACGTCGTCGAATAGGCTACAGCACCCGATCATCATCAGCAAGAAAACGGCATAGCATTACAGCAACAATCTTTGGACAAAGAACGACAGGCGTACCGGCACTCACCTATAGCTCCAATCACTTACAACAGAAAGAGACAAGGGGCTTACAAAGAGACCTGCTACCTTTCCTCGGACCATTTTCTGGAAAGGCCATTACTCTTACTAGAAAGAAAGGAAGTACAATGGAGCTGAGCCTATGACCGTAGCCTGTCAAAGCAAGCTTAAAAAGTCATGTTTGAAGGCTACCTTAGGCTTGATTGTGGTACCAATGAAGCTTTCACTCTTAGACCATAGTGGATTTTCCTTCCGGAAGTAAAAAGCCGGTGCTTTGGTTAACGGCTTCCGAAGTGACTAATCGTAGCCAACTTATTCAAAATGTATGCTTTCTATTCTAATATGTATCTTTATATAGGAGATGAAAGAAGTCAACGAAAAAGTAGAGATGAGAGAAGCGAGCCTTTCTAGTCAATAGAGCAAAGGAGAGTCCGTTTTTTCGAGTGAGTGGCTTATGCTCCTTCGATTGACAATGGTTGGTCTGAGTTGCCATCCGATCCAAAGAAGGAAGCGAGCAGCCAGGATAGAAGAACCAAGGGATTCAAGCCAAGCGAGCAACCCGTGTGAATAGAACGAGCAAAGGAAGTGCATTAAGCATTCCCTTTACTTGGAAGACTCAATCTCAACGGATAAATAGCAATGCAAGATGCAATGATGCGATTATATTCTAATGATATAGCTAATGAGAAAGCATGAAGTGAAGCTTATGACCGTGGTGCCAAAGAAGAAGAACTAGACATTGCACATTCTATCTTTCTTTCTAGAGAAATAGTTTTATTAAGAGTATACCATTTATGCCAAGACGATTAGGACCCATATTCCATTTCTGAGATTGAGAGTTCCGAGGCTTTGACGCCGAAGCGAAGGTAGAAAGGAATGATATCGGGTGAACAGAATAGATGTCTCGGATTCCGTGGAGCTTAGGCTTAGGGATCAATACAATATACTGGTTTGTTTGGGTACCCTTTTGGGGCCAATTCCCTCTTCTAAGATCACAACATATTGAAACGACGGCAACGGAAAGGTGTGGAATCCTTTCTTGTCACCTTCGCGAAAACAAGGTAATGTACCAACGAGGGAAAGAAAGTATGTACTGGGGAAGATTTATTCTTTCGATTCATTAGAAAATATCCCAAAGGGCAGGAATTAGCTTCAAAGAAAGAGGTACGTTACGAAGCACGAGAATTGGTCAATATATAGACATGCACGGATAGAGATCTGGCTTTGGGGTTTCCACGGTACTTGTTGGCTGGTCCATTAAAGACCAGTGCTGCTCCCGGCCAGTAACCAGTGATCCATTCGGTTAACCACATGTTATTTTCCTAGAAAAAATGGTGCCTGTAAAGCAAACTAAGAGCGTGGAAAGAACTAGGGCGGGCATAAGCTCACCAAGCGTGACTGACGCATCTCTTTTCAAATGATCTGGGCATTTCCCTTTGGGCCGGTAGAGAAGGGTTGCGCCCGAACCTTCAGCATGCGCAAACCTGTTTGCACTCCTCTTGCGGAACGAGATCAAACTTAAATTCTTAATGCGGGCATGGAAGCGAACGAACTAGGAAAGCAAATGTTCAGCCTGAAGTTGAGCCACAGGTGGACTTGGCTTCCCTTTCACTCGATATGGCTCACAAACACGACCCCACGTGAATCACACGAATTGACCCGAGAGATTGGATGATGGTCGGGGACCACAAGGAAGATTACAGGACTATCGCCTCATTTTCTTGGTACGCTCAGGTCACACTCTCTTTGTCTGCTGCTGCTAAGGTTGACTCCTTTACCAAACCAAATAGGATAATAAATTCCGTGGTAATTCCTGGCGTATTGGATTGGACAGGTAGTTGAATTCGAAGCTGCTCTTTCGCTGGTCAAAAGCCGGTACCTAATTCCCCTGCTGGTGGGCCGATCCTCGTCTAGCGGTGGGAAGAGAACATAAAGTGTTATTACAAGCTTTGAGAGTCCCGGAGTTGAGCAGTTTGAGTGGACATGAGTGGTTCTTCACTTCAGAGTTTTCTTTGTTAGGAGTATTCATCTCTTAAGAAACTGAACCAGTCGCTTTCTTTCTTCTAGGAAGCGGGTCCTTGCCTTCCCAAGAGCGTAACACGGAATTGATCGATTTGAGAAGTTTGCTACTGGCACGCCCTCCATTTAGTCCAGATAAAATCAAACGCTTTAAAAAGTACTCAAGGCATTAGTCACAGACTTCATGATAAAGATAGGGGATTGGAATCAATTACCTTGCTTTTGGTTTGCAGATTATCTTAGAGAGAAGGTCCTAGCGTCCCCAAGTCTTTCTTTCGAACTGAGGAAGAGCGTGTAACTACTAAAGACATGAATTAGGATTTAGCCTTGAACTGCACCCATAAATTGGCAGACAGCGGACTGAGGAATCAACACCCTAATCCTAATCTTACGAGATTGAGGCTGCTGCAACTTCCTCAGGGATAAAAGATCTTCTTCAATTCTACAGCATTTCCTGTGAAGGATTAGATGAAATTGCTTTTGGCAGCCCTGCTTTCTTTGGGAGTTTGAGTGCTTATCCTTGCTCACGTCTTTCTCTTTCAGTTACTGCCTTGCCCACTTGATCTCTTTCTGTTCTATTAGATTTCATTTCTTCTAGCGGGGAGTAAGTAGCTGGGGAAGAAGAGACTATTGATCAGTTCGCTGATATATTCTTCTATTATACGGCTTAGTCGCCTAAAACTTCTCACTGACCCAAGATAATCAATTGGTCTTGAAAGAGATTAGCCCGTAAAAAGAGAATACCTCGGTTTTTAGGATGAGATTACAAGGGATATAGAAGTGTGTGGGCTAGGCGGATTTTCTTTCTTAGGCTTGTTCGGATTTCTTGAAGGACTAGATGCGGGATAGGTGGCTCCGCCCCACTAACTATTGGTATAAGGGGCTCTGCGTGCCCAAAGTAGAATATGTAATTATTCGTCCCGGGAGTTCTTTCTTCGGCAGGAAGACTCAAAGAATCTCGAAATAGAAGCAGTTCAACTGCTTTCTCAATAGACTAATGAAACTCTCCATCTTAGCCTACTGTGCTGGATTTCGATTCTATGCTATTAGATTTTCTTTCTTTCTTGCGTTGAATAGTAATGGCTTGTCTCTGGAAACTCCAAGAGATGGACGGGATGAGCCTATCATGGCTTTACCCCATTGGGGGTCTGAGGGATATATTGAATTGACCATAGAAGTTGGAAAGCGTTTATACGCGAATATAGACTCTATGTAGTCAATTTATCTATAAGATAGCTGTGAATCTGGACAGGCCGAGGGCTGCCCTTTCCCCTTATCACAATATTCCCGAACTTGCTCAAGAATCAAAGTGTGAATGGCACTTCGAAGTGCCTCACGTTGTTCTTGATCAGGAAAGGGTTCGGCCAGAACCTGCATCTCGAATGAATCCTCCTTCCACGAGGAGGAGCTTGATGCGCCAGAAGGTCCCGCATCCGCACCATTCCTTTGTGGCGCTTGGTTGACGCTCCTTTCGGAGCCGCCGGAAGACCCAGATGGGGCCATCATGTTATCCCCGGTCTCGCTGTCCCCCAAAAAAGAAGCAATTCCATACCCAAGGAGACTCGCGAATAAACCCCGACCTAGAAGCCTAAAAATAAGGGCGTTTATTCCCTTAGCGCGAGCACTAAGTAAGCGCTACGCCCCCTTAAGAAACCGGTTTTTTTCGGCCGTCAAGTTCAGTTTACTTTTTCGATTCGGAACTCTTAGTCGAGCTGATGGCGAGATCGATTTTTTGTTCGAGGTTCCAGAAAAAAGAGAGGAAGCACCGCCCAATGGTGCTTTTACGAAAGTACGGTCACCGGTGGCTAATACCTTCTCGACACTATCGAACCTGAAATCCACTCTCAATCGCTCTTTTTAGTGGGGTTTTCGGAATTCTTTTTTTTCCTGGGGCTTTCAATGGGACCATGCCTTGGATTTCAATCCGAGATCATCCCTTGGGGTTAGTTCATTCTCTTGGTTAGTTGATCTCTTGCTTAGTTTATTCCATTTACTGCCCTTGATGAAAGACATCCTGACAAAGGCTGTGTATATTAAAAAAGGGGACTTTCATGGGTCCGATGGCTCTTTGACTGGTGTGCCTGAAAATGTGATGGATAAATGGGCTTTTGAAACTCGATTTGTCGCAACAAAACAAGAGGTATTGTCTCCGCCTTTTCAAGTAGGGATCATCTCTCAAGTGTTATGATCCTCCATTGCTGCTCGGTAGTGGCCTAAGGCTCAATGATTGATCTTCTGCGCTAAGGCTAGCATCTCATCCCATCTTTCATCTTATTGCTTTGAGCTCTCTTCGGAAAAGTGTAAAAGTGTAACCTGCTGCTCCTTGATTTCACATAAACAACTGAGTGCCTTCTGCTCCTTTTGGTCTTCTCTTTCTGTGTCTATTGATCTCCTGCCCACTCACATTCTCTTTATCGAATCCTTCTAGGCAGATATGACTACTCCTGCTTGCTCTTGGCCTTGGCTGCTTAGAGACATCCCTTTAGTTCGTCTTAGAGAATGGAATTTTGAATTCCATTTTCGTCTTATTGTAGGTCGGTCATCTGTTCAATCTGGAATTCAATCTATTGTTTGGTTTCTGGTACCGGTTTCAGTTCCTTTGTTCAAATCAATATCTATGTCAGGCTTCCCTTCCCGGTTGTCCTGTCCTGTTCAATCCGTTGTTCTTCTGTCTGAGGCAAAGGCGAATCCCTTATACTGTATACGGTCGAGCTGGCTTGGCTGGTACATCAAGCATATCGGCATATTGCTTGTTCGGTGTGGTACACATATCTGTCAATGTCAATCAAGTATAAATCAAGTAATAGAATTCATTCCCACTGTCTGAGGATGTCAATAGCTCGACCATTAGGGAGAGGTTCGTAGACGCTCGACTGGTAAGGAGAGGAATGAAGTGAAGAATTGCCATTTTATGAGCTTGTAAGGCTCGTCGTTGAAGTCCCCGAATAAAGGGGAAAGGGCTATAAGTAGGCCGCTTGCTATTGCTATAAGGGCTGCTCGCCTTTATAGCTTCGCTTTATTCAAGCGTTTTCGCACAATGAAGTGCATCCGGTGTCCGCGAGGCGAATGACCGGTTGTGAGATGGCGGACTCAGTCCGGGTCTTACCCATCTCTATATTTGGTTATTTAACCTCACTCTGATGACACTCAGAGTCCTTTTCTTGGTTAGAAGAGGTGCCTCCCCTCGGCTGTTTCTACAGCCGTTTAGGCGAGTCTTGGTCGTTTTCAAGGTAGAAGTTTCTTATAGATATCCACCTCACGGTGGGATCGGACGGTGACGCGGAAGCCAGTCCAGCGGTAAGCTAATACCACTGGTTTGGAATTGGCTGTCGCGCCAGGGCAGGGCGTACCGGCTAGGAAGCACATTAGGAAACTAATATGAATCCTACCCGATATCCATTTGATAAACTTCTATCCTTGAGACCGATCAGGTGGCACAAGATTTTGGAAAATCTTGCACTACTAGTATCAATCTATAAGAAGATTATACTAGTGGTAGCTGATGGTCTAACCAAGGAACTATGTATTGGAGCTTACCTCGTCGCCAAGCAGGTAATTTATCTAAGGTCCCCTGTTTACCGCACTTTATTTAAAGCAGGCCTCGGTCTGTTTACAACAAGCGTATGCAGGTGTGAAACAGCCTCATAGCCTATTACCTGTGCCGGTATCTCTTTTGAGGGCAGGATATCCGAAGATAATTCCTGCATTTCACCGTAGAATGATGATGGTGAAAGACGATAAGGCTGATATGCTAGTACGCATTTCTTTATCATATTTGAGTTTATGTAGGGGGCTATCCGCCTTGCAAAGAAGGTTGATATATATTGCGATTGCGTTCTATCATATCGCCAATATATATTCCTGACAGAGCATATCGGAGAATATCTGATAGAATGCTGTCAGCGAAGGACTTACTTCTGAGGTACTGTCCTGGTATGCTAACCACTCCCTTGTGTCAAGGGTTAAAGTGGGAACCCACCTGGAAAGCCCTTCCTTCAGATCGATCCTCTTCGAAAAGAGGTGTAAGGGGAATATTTTTGAACCTTCACCATGAACTATTTTGGTTTATCACCTATAGCCAATATGCTAATTTTAACACAATGGCGGGGATATCTATGGGTTTGGATATCCATTATGGTCCAATTTCAATATAATATTAGGACTTTCGGGTTTCTTTGCTACCAAAATTTATCTGCTGTTGCAGCTCACAAACTCTCCCCACGGTCAACTGCATGTGTCTTCTTAGGATTTTAAGATCACTAGAAAGGATATCGATGCTACTCGAAGGCAACAGGGAAAGTGATTCTCTCAAGGCATTTACTTTTCATGAGAATCACTTTCCCTTCGTGGTTGGTGGATCCAACCACTTTGTCGCCGGGTGGTCCGCTGTCCGGTCACTCGGAGTTCAAATTCGATCCATTAGGTTCTTCGATTTTAAAAGAAACTCACTCAAGAAAACATCTTTGATTACGATTAAAAGACAGTGGAACTGGACTCAACAATGAAAAACAAAAAAAAAAGGAATTACAGAACCAAGTAACATTGCAAAGGCATAATGATTACCTATTACGACTGGGTTTAAAAAGATTGTCAAATTCCTGACTTTCACAAGTCAGTGATAAACCCCTTTTTTTTGGGTATTCATTAATTGAGAGAGAGTAAAGGACAGATTTTTTACCGCATTCCCGCAATTCATGCAGCCTTTCAGTTAAGACTAGAAGACTGTATTCAGTCAGTCGATCGCGGTGAAGGATTGCGTTACGCAGCAGAGACTCTCGGTACTCATCCCAAAAGGCCGATCTGTCAGGGTTAAGTTTGGCTAAAGAAAAAGGGGCTTATGCACTCCAAAAGCTGTCTACTAAACGAGCGTTAGAGCGAGCGAGCGAAGCCTTCCATTTAGTGGCTTCCCCCCTTATCCCTCACCCTACTCTTTCATTTCCGCTTAAGCTTCCCCGGTTTGTGGGATTAATTGATTGGATACCCAATTCCCATAATCTTTGCTAGGAACAGCTTCTACGACGATAGATAGGGGTCAGGTTTGTTTGGCATCTATGCCCCCCTGCCCTCCAAACAGTATGGGAGCCTTTCAGCTCGTACTGCTCACACTCCTAGATCTTCACGGCACCTCCTCCACCATAGTGTGAGCTGCTCCCAGCTCCGAAAAGCGAGGCCTACTTACAAATTAGCTTTCAACAACGTCAACAACACCACGAAAAAAGTAAACTATGGTTGCCCACTGATCTGATCATAGGTGAAATCCAATCCCTTCGCCTCTCGGAAGCGAGAAAACGAGCAGCAAGCTGAAAAAGCCCTAAACCCTTCCTTACTCTGTAAGCAAGACTACGCCCCTCTCCCGTTGGTCGAGCGTCTTCGAACCTTAGCGCAAGCACTAAGTAAGCGCTACGCCCCTTATTTAGT
>Ga0157359_1001307_pt1 | contig 10115 bp, 4 predicted proteins | sample AttcapACBM3_FD_111482 | JGI IMG/M metagenome (GOLD analysis project Ga0157359, IMG submission 111482) | Fungus gardens microbial communities from leaf cutter ant in Botucatu, State of São Paulo, Brazil - Atta capiguara ACBM3 | ecosystem: Host-associated > Fungi > Mycelium > Unclassified ...
ATACTCTTATATTGAGTAACACAAGAGAACTTGATAGAGTTCCAAGTACAAACTAATTTATTTTATATACTACAGATCATGGTTTATATGCATACTATAACTAACCTACCCTAAAGTCCTTGTACACTTCATAAGACCAACATACTATTACTATACTATATAATATCATTTGTTTTAGAACCTTCTATATCCTTCTTTATGTCATGTGATCATGTATCCTGTGACTGTGACATATGTGACCACCCTATGACAGGTATTATATCTGTCACTTGTGATATCACATCATATTCTTTTATCTAAGTCTAAAAATAAAGAAAAATTAAAATAAAAGAAAGAAAAATAAATAAGAATCAAGTTTATTGTTTATAACTCTGACATTAAACATTCTCACTGAACTTCATAATGACTCTATAAAACTTTCTTCTAATATCTAAGAACCATCTAAATCTAGAGTAATTGCTTACAGGTTTTCATTTTATAGTTGGATGTTAGATATAGTTCACATCTTATTATTCAAGATCCAGTAAGACATCTTAGAAGTCCAAATATGTTAGTTAGTGCATTATCCAAGAACATAGAAGACAGGTCAGAATAATCTTTAGTTTTAGCTTATATACTATACCTTTACTAGCCACACTGGTTATATATTTTGGAAGTGGACTTGGGAAACTTAGTAGGTTAGAACTACCAGAGAATGGTGAGATGTGGTGAGATGTGTTATTATTAATACCAGAAAATAATGTTAGTTTTAGTTAATTTTCAGGATAAGCTAATACAGTATAAAATACTGGATTATATACTAGGTATGCTATCTAGGGTAGTTATTTAGAATGAAAACTGTTAAGTGAGTTACTCTGGTTTATTAATGATTCTCAGATATCAAATATTGTGGCAACCACTAGTCTAAGAATGACCAATAAACCATTAAGTAAACTTAAGAGTAAAGTATCTTATAAGAATCACAAGAGAACTCAACAAGGAGTTCCCAATGCATTTCTATACTATTTATACAAGTATACATAATCTGTGCTAACAATAAATAACCCTACCTTAATATTATCTTTCCAACCCCTTCTTCTGTTACAAACTTAAGACCTTGGAATGAGTCAGAAGAAAGAACCTTGTATAGGATTTCTATAAGAGAACTTGATAAAAAACTCTGTACAGAACTGTCTACTTTGTGGCCAATATGTGTATATCATGCTGTATGACATTATTTCTTCCAGAGCCTTCTACTGCTTTCCATTATAACATGTGATCTGTGATCTTGTAATATCATACTTAACCCTAATCCTAGGTCCAAAATAGAAATGAAAAAGAAAGAAAGAAAATAAATAAAACTAAGTCTAACTTCTATGATTATGACAGAGATCCTAGTCTTCTACTGCTTGTATAACTCAAAATCAAACTGAAAAATAAGAAAAAACCACCTATTAGAATCATCTACTTACTCTCAATAGCAGAATAAGAAGTATTCAAAAAGTTCATTTGTAAAAACTTAAATACTGGATTCATATGACCAACATTTTTCTCTCATAGAACACCAATATTATTTGTTATAAAGAAAGATGGCTTTCTCTACCTATATGTTGACTTCTGATGTTATGATCTTAAGCTTAGCTCAGGTTTCAACTTAGGCAAAGACTTGAGTAAAAGTAAAGAATGAGTCAATTGGTAGAGTACAAAAATATAGGATAGTATCTACAATTATATATATCTAATGACCATGAGTAATACATAAGGCATCCTTGAGGAAAAATGAGGAGAACATGATGAAGCCTCTATTACTATATAAGGTGCTAACTGATAGAATATGAGGAAACAACAAGATGTAGTAATTAATAAGTCAGAGATAAAATGAACCCTAGTACATATTGTCTATAAAGTAAACATCTGTAGAACATGAGGTGGCAATTGTAACATTTGAGAGCTCAATTGCATCATATAAAAGGACAATTATCTACTTTCTCTAATATCTGACCTCTTTAACACTTTCCAAAAGGCATATATCTATATAAAAATTGACCTTCATTATGTATATTGCTTAGTATGAGTTACAAAAGGTGATGAATAAAAGATAGCTTTCCAAACTTATTATGGATCCTTCAAATAAACAGTGATGCCTTTTAGCCTAACCAACACTCTGACAGTCTTTCAACAGTTTATAACATGTCCCAACATTGAGAACATATCAAAGAAGTATTACATCAACTCTACAAAGCTAATCTATATGTAAAAGCTAAGAAGTGTAAATTTCACTCTAACTCTGTAAAATATCTAGGGTACATCTTATCTCTGTCTAGATTAACCATATTCTGCAATAAAATCAATCACCAATTATTTACAATTACTCAGACATAGCTATTCCACTAACTTAGTTAATTGTTATATTCCAAACTCTGAGACATGTTTGACTTCAATACAACATCAAATCCCTGCAGTTATTTGGCCTTATTTATGCCCAAAACTCCATTGGTGGTTTGGTACTTTAACTCCATCAAAAGTCTGTGGTTATTTTGCTTTATTTAAGTCAAAATCCATAGTCATATTCATCTGTTTCCATTGTCTAATTATCTTCTTCAAACTCCACAAATTTACTTAGACTTTATGTGGAGTTTTCCACTTTCCAAATCTAAACTCAGTGTTTTACTAATGAAACACTCACTCAGAGATCTGTTTTAACTACTCATTTATGTATTTAAGGCTGATGATCACTTTGTAATAGCTAGCCTGATAATCAACTAAAGTTGATGCTAAATCTCTAGTGTCAATAACAACACACTTGACTCCTCTCCTTATAACTCCTTACAAGGCCATCCTCTGAAATTGCAACCATGTGGCTCATAGAAGGCATCATACATAAGTTGAGACCAAAGTCATTCCAACAAGTCTGTATTACTAAGCTCATCACATGAAGTTTTTACACTCTATGCATGTCTGAGCCAACTCTGTGGACTTTCACCTTCAAGTGCAAACTGCATCTAACATTAATACAAAAAAATATCTCATGGAACTTTAATCCCCAGTTCTGAAAAGCATTCAATACTCTTAAAAAAGTATTTATCTTTGCTTTGATCCTTACCCACTAGACTTCCAACATCCAAATAATTATGGAAACTAATGTTCTAGACTATATCTTTGCAGCTATACTGTTGATTATAACAGAAAAAAAAGAAGTACACCTAGTTACATTTTACTTTTATATATTCAAAGTTATAGAACTTAACTATGACACACATGACAAAGAACTCCTTATAGTTTTTGAAGCCTCCTGTACCTAGTACTACTATTTAGAAGAGTCAGAGCTCTCTATAGACATTATTACAGACCACAAGAATCTGAAGTATTTTTCAACCACCAAAATTCTCTCCTATTGCTAAGTAAAATAGTTAGAATTCTTCTTCCAGTTTAATCTGCTTCTATCTAAAGCATCTAGAATTCAAACCTAATGCTATTACTCAAAGAAAGGATCTTTATCTGAGAGAAGAAAGTACTATCTATACCTTTGTCAACTCTCAAAACCTATGTCTTATTTTCACCCATAGTTAACTTATAACATCTCTCTGAGTTACTTTCCTAGTTTCTCCATTCCTCTAGACTGTCACTATTATAAATCTCAGTAGCTTACATGACAACATTCTATTAGTAATCACATAAGATAAGACACTTAAGAAATATCTCCACTACCTAATAGAATACTAGTTATTGAACATATCTAGGCTTCTTCTTAAGAACAGAAAAATCTATATACTATTGGTAAATAGCTTCTATATATACATTCTATAATACTATTATAACTACATCCTCATAGGATATTTCAGGCAAAATAAGACACTAGAACTCATCTGTTATAAATACACTTGACTATTTATATATGTAAATATTAAGAGTTTCTGCAACTCTTGTATCACTTGCATGAGATCCAAACTATAACATCATAAGTCTTATAGATTACTTAAACAACTTCTGATCCCCAAATAACTCTAGAACTCAATTTCCATAAACTTCATCAACAAACTCTCCTATTTATCTAAATACAATGCAATTCTGATTATTATCAATTAACTCTTCAGGCTATATTTGTTCTGACAGTAGACATAATCATATCACATAAGCTAGCCAAACTGTTTGTAATCACTGTTTGTGATCTATGTCTTCTCCAAGCATAGTATCTTATCATATGTCACTTCTGATTGCAGATCAGAATTTATCTCAAACTTCTTCTAGTTTTTGGGAACTACCCTCAATATACAGCTCCACTTTATGTCTAGATATCATTCCAAGAGAGATGGACAAACAGAAAACACCAACCAGATATTAGAACAATATCTCTGTATATACTATAATTACTAATAGAATAACTAGTCAAATATTTTTCCACTTGCAGAATTTGCATACAATAATACATCAAGTATTACTACTAGAGTATCATCATTCTTTATGAACAAAGAGTACCACCTAAGTATTAATATATATTTAGAACAAAACATTGTTTCATTTCATATATGAAAATTTACTATAGATTTTGATGAGCTACAAAATAACCTGAAAATAGATATATCTATAGCACAACAACAATACCAATAGTCAGTGAATACTCATAGACTCTAGCTCCAAACTTTTAGATTAGCTAACAGATATTTATTAAAGTACAGTTCTTCTATATTATGCAACTCTTACAAAAGCTGTTAGAAAAATATCTAGAACCATTTGAGACTATTGGCCAAGCTAGTACTCACTTATTCACAATCTATCTCCTGAGGTGTTATAACTCAAAAGCCTTAGAGTTAACTTAAGAGAAAGAATCTTGTATTGGGTAACACAAGAGAACTTGATAGAGAGCTCTTTACAAAGTAGTCTACCTTATATACTTATCCACATGGTCTATGCTAGCTACTGTACATCCTACCCTAAAGTACTATGTGTAAGATATGAGGTCAACATATAGTGTACATATTGTATGATATCACTTCTTCTAGAACTTTCTACATTCTTCCATGTATCATGTGACTTGTCACTGTCACTGTATCATGTGACTGAGTGATGTTGTCACTAACCCTAACCCTAAGTTCTAAAAATAGAAAAATCAAAAGGAAATGAAAATGAGAATAAGAAATAGGAAAAAAGCTAAGTCCACTTTCTGCAATCTTGATATGGGGTTAATGCATACTATCTATCTAGTATTCTATATATTTATACTTAAACTCATAATACCCAATATTTTTTCTAGCTAATCTGAATCACTACTATTACTAGTTGTAATAAATAGCAAACTAAAATATAAAATCTCCTGAATTGTGGACTCAAAAAAATAGACTATAAATGTATATGTAAATTACTTAACAAAGTTATCTAGCTAGAATATGAAAATACAAAAGAATAATTTAACTAGTTACTCACATCAGAACTTGCTCACATCCCTAATCTCACATCTAGTTTTTACCAAGCTTATTCTGATAAATCTGGTTTCTTTCCACTACCTTAGCTCTGACACCCTTCTGTTGTTATTTTTTCTGTTTCTTTTTCTTTTCTTTTTCTTTTCTTTGCTATTATTAGACTATAGGACTCACCAATCCCTATGCAACTTGGGACCTCAAAGGCTTAGCCCTAAGAGGGAATACTATCATATACAATCTAATATCTGTACACTTTCCACTCTTCCATTATGGATCATACTATATTTCAATCATCTATCAACCTAAGAACCAGACTTTATACTCCTCATCAATCTCATAGACTTTCAAATAACAACCCCTATAGTATTTAACAATCTAAAGTATGTATAGCAGTAGAGTAATATTATGTTACTAATTCTGTATTTAAGAACATTATTTACCATGTACCATTTTCTTGGTCTGATTATCAACTTAGATTTGTACTACACTAGTGCTAAACACATCTGTACCCTTTTCCAACAAATACAACTATGTAATAAAGTTGGCTGGGCACAACAATCTTCCATTAAAGCTAAGGTTGTCTTATCTGTATAACACTTTTCTAACTTCTCTTTTAACCTGATCTATTTTCTATACTACTTATAGATAATCCTAGTGAGTGTGAATTACCCTTAACAATTATTATAATTGGGTTCTAAATAGTAAGCTTTAGACCTTTCTAAAACTTGATTATAATAGTTTAAAAGCTAATATATTTAGCTTCCAAGATCAAAGTCTAAAATTTTTCAAGATAGTCATTTACTAAGTAGCTATTCTAATAATAAGAACTTTCCTCTGGCTTATTAATTACTTCTGCTTCTGAATTGACTAGAAAAAAACAAGAGCAAAAGTATTTCTCAAAAGTAAACCAAATCATTATAAAAAGATCTGTCCTGAACAATGATTACCATTAAAATTAGGAAAAAGTAAGAGTCTTAATCATAGTTAATATATAAAGAACTTGATATAATTGAAATCATTATTAGAATTATTATTAGAGCTTCTATTAAGGGTAGGGAAGGAGTAGAAAATGTTTACAGATATGAAAGTAGATAAGGATCAATTTATTTTCAAATCTTGTAGCTGAGTTGCTATATTAACAAAGATATTGTTAGTAATAAGTTCTGAGATACTCTAACACTCAGCTACTTTTCTCAAGTACTACTATAGGTATCTTAAAGTGTCATTCAAGATAACAGCATACTAAGAGAGTCTTGGCAGATCAGACATTATTGAAAAGCATAAATAGTGAGAGAGGCTAGAATAATAACAAAGAGCAGTATGGGATTATTATTAGTCTACTATAAAACTTCAAGGTCTCTAAAGAGAATACTATGTTCTACTATTAAAGCAATTAGGCAGAAGCATAAATAAGCTTCAAAGCTTTAAGAAACCTAAGTTTATTATGATTATTATAGTAATTACATAACTTACCTCCAAGAACCTAAGAAAACAGAATGAGATTTTTAAAGGTGACTACTACCTTATACTCCAGAAGTATATTACAATCTACTAGATTACTCTTATTTAAGTATGAAATAATAGTACTATTATAACCAGACATAACCAGAATAAAGAAGTAAGATGTCAGATAACAATTAGATAGATATTGAAAAAAAGCTGGTACCAGAGTGCTTCCATAAGTGGGTTTATGTGTTTGGAAAGAAACAAAGTGGAAGAATGCCTGTAAAGAAGATATAGGATCCTGCAATAGAGACAAAGCAAGTATTTGTATTAATAAAAAGGAAAGTATATCCATTATTAAGAAAAGAGAGAGAAGAAGTGTATAAGTTCATATCAGAACAATTGAGAAAAGGGTATATTAGACTCTCAAAGTCACCTCAAACTGCATCTGTATTCTTTGTAGAGAAGAAAAATAGTAAGAAGTATATGGTATAGAACTATAAGTATCTAAATAAATAGACTGAAAAAATAACTATCCTTTGTCTCTCATTTTAGATATTATAGAAAATATAAGTACTAAGAAAGTATTTACAAAAATAGACTTGCAATAGAAATGGATAAAAGAGAGAGATAAGTGAAAGAGAACATTTAAACCTATGGTAATATTCTTTAGACTTACAAATTCTCCAGCAACATTCCAAATAATGATAAATGAGATTCTTTGGAATTTAATCAACATGAGAAAAGTGGTGAGTTTCATTAACAATGTCATAATGGAGACAAAAGGAGAAAAAGGTTATGATAAAATAGTAGAAGAAATAGTAAGAAGGTTAGCAGAATGACTTATACATAAAACCAGAAAAATACAAGTAGAAGGTATAGGAAATAGGATTTTTGGGAGTAGTAATAAAACTAGAAGAAATAAAAATAGAGGAAGAGAAGGTGAAAGATATATTGAACTGGCCAACTCCAAAAGAAGTTAAGAATGTACAAAAGTTCTTGAGACTTGCTAATTATTATTAGTGATTAATCAAGGATTCCACAGTGATAGCCAGACCATTACATGATCTGGTAAAAAAGAATCAGAAGTAGGATTGGACAGAGAAGTAAAGAAAAGCATTCTAGAAACTGAAGGAAAAGTTTACAAAAGAACTAGTGTTAGCAGTACCAGATTTAAATAAAAAAATGAAGATGGAAGTTGATGCTTCAGATTATACAACAGAAGGAGTATTATTTATATAATGTAAGAATAGAAGATAGAGACCTGTAGAATCTCTAAATAAAATAAAGAAAAACTATGAAATTCATAATAAAAAGATGCTAACAGTTATAAGGGGGTTGGAAAATTGGAGATATTTGTTAGAAGATGCTAAATTCAAGTTCAAGGTCTGAACAGACCACAAGAATTTAGAATATTTCATAAGAGCACAGAAGTTAAACAGAAGACAAGCCTGTTGGACTCTTTATCTATTAATATTTGACTTCATACTAAAACATATGCTGGTGACAAAAATGGAGAAGGCAGATAGACTTAATAAGAGACTAGACTAAAAAGTAGAAGTGGAGAATGACAATAGTGATCAAGTTTTTATTAAGGACCAATAGATTTGTATTTTAAGAGAAGTAGTAATAGAAGGACTAGAAGTAGAAATATTAGAAAAAATAAAAATAGCTAGGAATAAGGATAAAGAAGTAGTTAGAGTAATAGAGAAGATAAAGAAAGCAGAAGTTAATATGTTGTGAAGGAACAAATAGCAGATAGAGAAAGATTTAGTATTGAAGAAAGAAAAATTTTATATATCAAAGGATAAAGCATTGAGAACAGAGATAATCTGGTTACACTACAATATACCAGTAGCAGGATATAAAGAAAGATGGAAAACAATAGAGTCAGTAACAAGAAACTATTGGTAGCCAGGAGTGATAAGGAATGTGAGAAAGTATATAAATGGATATAATATATATTAGAGAATAAAAAATAGAATAGAGATACCAACAGAGAAGTTGAAGTTAAGTGAGGTACCAGAGAAACTATAGACACACTTAATAGTGAACTTCATAACAAAGTTACTATTAGTAGCTAGGCAAAATGTGATCCTAGTAGTCTGTAATAGGTTGTCCAAAATAACACATTTTGTAGTAACTATAAAAGTAATATTGGTAAAGATGTTAGTATAGTTGTTTAGAGATAATGTATGGAAGTTGCATAGGTTTCCAGAGAGCATGATGTTGGATAAAGAACTACAGTTTGCAGTAGAGATGTCTAAAGAGTTGAATAGGATGTTGAGAATTGAGATGAAATTATCAATAGCATTCTATCTACAAATAAATAAACAAACTAAGTGAATAAATCAAGAGTTGAAATAATACCTCAGATTCTTTATGGATCATAGGCAAAAGAATTGGCCAGAATGGCTAGCCTTAGCAAAATTTACAGTCAACAACAAAGTATATTTGGCAACAAAAGTATCTTCATTTATAGCAAATTATGGTAGAGAGTTGAGAATGGAATTGGATATCAGAAAAAAGAAAAAGATAAAAAAAAGTGATGGAGTTTGCAGAAAGAATGAAGAGGATGCAAGAAGAAGTAGGAATAGTATTAAAAAAAGCACAAGAGAGAATGAAGTGACAGACAAATAAAAGGAGAAAAGAAGTAAAAGAATATAAAAAGAGAGATAAAGTAATGTTGAGTACAAAGGACTTGGTATTTAAGAAGAGACCAGCAAAAACTTAGTAGATTAATATGTTGGTCCATATTTCATTAACAAGATAATATCTACTAATATAATTGTTACAAACTTCATTTAGCATGTATCTCCACAACTAGTAAACTGATTTTTACAAACTAAGTTGCTCTGGAAAGTCCCAAATAAGAGCTATCCATACATATACAGAATATATAAAAGTAACAACAAACAACCAATATATCAGGTCATCAGTAACTGTAAAAGCTTCATTTGCTAATATCTCATGAATAGCTAAATAGATTCACACAATTGAACTTGTGTTGAAAAGTGCTCACCAAACTGTTTCCAATGATATATGGTATATCTCATAGCAATAAATATTCATAGAGATACAAGCATATCAATGTAGTGATATAATTAGTTACCTGTCAAAGATGAAAGTGGTAGACTTAATTTATTTTCATTTTCTTTTCCATTTTCATTTTTCTTTTAATTTATTTTCTATTTTTCTATTTTTAGAACTTAGGATTAGGGTTAGAGTGACGAGATCATACAGTCATATCAGATAACATGGTCACAGTAATGGTCA
>Ga0157359_1001309_pt1 | contig 10109 bp, 10 predicted proteins | sample AttcapACBM3_FD_111482 | JGI IMG/M metagenome (GOLD analysis project Ga0157359, IMG submission 111482) | Fungus gardens microbial communities from leaf cutter ant in Botucatu, State of São Paulo, Brazil - Atta capiguara ACBM3 | ecosystem: Host-associated > Fungi > Mycelium > Unclassified ...
AAGGACTAAGAGGGCAAAAGCAAACCTTTTCAAAATCGGCTTCTTGTGTTCTTTGAAGCTGCTTCTTGAGGAACAGTACAACTTCTTCCACGTTTCTGCTCGATGTCATGCTCAGAGCAATGCCTACAGCCTTGCGCCGGACCTCTATGTCAGCGCTGAGGAAAAGACAATTAATTGGATAGAAAGAGTACATGGAAGAGGCAGAGTGCTCACCTTGACAAAACCTGCAGCAGATCCATGACGAGTCCATCAATGACGGGGCCATGTTTGGAACGAAGATTCTCAATACGGTCTAGAACAATGAGCTTGACATTATTATCCGACTCTTTGACGACGAGGTTAATCAAACAGGAGGCAGCAGCTGCAGGAAATAGGATAAGCCAAATCCAGTGTCGCTCAGAAACACTAAATACCTTTGACCGCGGCAGGGTTTTGTGTCAGGGTTGTCAGGGCTGTTGCGGCTTCGTATTTAACCGCATGAGATGACACGTTCAGCAATTCCAGGATACAGCGAATCCAGCGTGTCTGCGTTGAAGGGAGTATTAAAAGGAGCTGAGGGAGAGAGAAGGGCCGCGTACTCGATGTGCTGAGTCACTCTTGCAGTCCGATCTGATGACCTCAACAATGCTCATTTGAAGCGCCTCGTCCAAGCTTGGAATTGAATCGTAGATGCTCAAGACATATTCCACCGCTTTCTGCATTGAACAGTGCGTGAGAAAGATGAACGCGTTCCTTTTACACGTCGAATCAGTTTCGGCAATGAGGAATGTGTGCATGAGCTCTGGTGCATCTGGTATGAGATGTACAAATTCGCGATAGATGGAGTAAATCGCGAAGACAGCATTCTTGCGTACGTAAGAGTGTCGATGCTCAAGACATGATCGACAAGTGGGGATGAGAGGTTCAAGGAGTTCCATGTCTTTAGAAATTTTCTGGAGGAATCGTAGGGTCGCACCACGGATATATTCATTTGGATGTTGCTGTAGGGCAGACAGGTATTAGTGAATAAAATAACTGAGTTTGAGACACTCACCAGATCATTGCGGATTGCATTGCTGCAGAAGAGTTGGATAAGCCCTTTCTAGGCTGAATGCTGCGAGAAAAACGTACACAACCAGAATCATTTCCTGTTTTAGCTTGCCATTGTCATCGTATTTCGGGCAGACCTCCCAATAGAAATGTAACAACTTCTTGAGTTGCTTGTTCCGAGAGGGCATGACATATTGGATGATGGGCATCATGAGCATGGGCTACGTGGAGAATTCTCAAGGAATAGTACTTTGTTGAATATCGAATTGACTTGCCTGAGGATTGCCATTGATGGTAGATATTATGATTTTGCGTAATGTCTCAATTTTGACCTCATCGGGACCCTTTTCAAGGCCAGATCTGAGTTCCTGCACGCCAGGATATTCTGCATTGCTCTCAAATACAACCGTATGACAAGAAGAGTCCGACGTAGACATGATGGACGCGGTCAGGAGAGATGCAGCCGTGGGAAAATTTATGTCTATATCAAACAAAGAAATTATCACTTCCACTGCTATCATCTTGACAAGATTATATACTCGTTGTTTTACCACTCTCAGTCTCAGCTATCTTCATTTACTTAAAGCTGCTAATATATTTGCTAGTATCTGTATAGCCATAGAAATAATCCATTAGTAAAGTGATTACTATCAGATGTTTGTAATTCTGAGGATTACCACTATACAGATAAGATAATATTTTCCCTTTTTGTTTCTGTACCACACTGTTTGGCTAAACACTATACAACACTCAAAGCTACCTGTGATGCCTTCCTAGTCTTAATTCCAAGCATCACAGTCTTGAACTTCCAATTGTAGATAGCTGAGTTGAGTGAGGTTTCTTAGACTTTTCTTGGGACTTTCAATGACTGTTGAAAATTACATACTCATACAAACAGCTATCTACCCAGATTCCTTGTCACTTGCAGCCAGACATAAGCAGAATTGGTAGCATCATAAAACTGGTCACTCCTGGCATCACTATAGTATTCTACAGTAATCTTACCACCATAGTATAACATTAACATACTGTTACTGCTGCCACATACTACAGTCACATCACAGAATACCTCTGGTCCTAAACAGATACCAACATTATTATTAGCAACTGCCAGAACAATGATCCAAATGGTCAGTACTTATCTCAAAGCCACTGTCACACAATTAGTTCCCTTCAAAGTCCTGGTTCCCAAAGTTAGGAACATAACTGTTGAAGTAGTTACACAGTAGGTTCAGACCTGCAAATTCTTCTTCATTCATAGAGATATGCTGGCTGCTAACCAAGTCAAACTAGCTGCCACTACTTTTGTTCACTTGAAAATTTAATAGTGATACTAAGTGAATAAAGAAGACTATAATAGTTTCTTCTTTGAAGAATTTACTGCCAAATTTTGTAACATCTTCCTTCTAGCTGAATAAGAGCTTAAATAGCACTACTTGTTACAAACTCAAGCTCTTAGAGTTGGACAAGAGAAAGAACCTTGTATTGGGTTAACACAAGAGAACTCAATAGAGAACTCTGTACAATACTGATTATCTTATATACAAATACCTAATGGTTCATGTGAGCTATTTCTAGCCTATCCTAAATGACCATGTATATGCCTTAAGATCAACATGTGTATCACATGTTGTATGACATCATCTTTTCCAGAATGTTCTGCATCCTTCCATGTATCATATAACTTGTGACTGTGTCATCTGATGTAATCTGCTGTGTAACAGCGTGATCTTGTCACTCTAACCCTAACCCTAGTTCTAAAAATAGAATAATGGGAAATAAATCAAAAAGAAAATAAAAATGAGAATAGAAAAAACTAAGTCCATTTCTTGCAATTCTGACACTATTGCCTTCTTTACCTTTACTAGAATCACCTCCTTTTTTAGAAATAGCAAATACAAGTTTGTAACATTAATACCTCTTTTTTTGGGATAGCACATTATCTCACTGTGCCTACAATATATATCCAGCTGAAAGCTCTTATATTGTGGCAATCACTAACTAAGATAGTTAATAATATACTAAAGTAATCTTATAAGTAAAAATATTGTAGGGATTACAAGAGAACTCAACAAGGAGTTTTCAATGTATTGCTATTCTATTTATATAGATAGTTTATGGTTTATGCTAACAATAAATAACCCTATCTTAATACCCATATGTTAGCCATAAGTATACAATATGTATATCATAAAATGAATATACTGTTGACATGCACCTTGACATTATCTTTTCAGCTCCTTCTCCTAGATTCTAGGTCTATAACATCATGTTATGTGACATGTTATATGTCCACAGTCATATACCTCTTTGTTGTTCAAGAAATAAAATAAAAAAGAAAATATAAATAAGGAACTTCAACTAAGCCTGAAAAGTGAGCTAGTGTCTAAACTTATAATATCTCAGAATATAGCTATTATTTTTAGGATCAGACTCTTGTAGAGAACAAGAGTCTCTCATACTAGCTCTAACAAGTCAAGACTTATAATAAGTACCTGACTATAGTATAAATGACTATGAAAAATTACAGAGGCTATAGTAGCTATAAACTATCTCAAACATTGAAATAAATAACCTACTGTCAACCACATAATCCCAACAATAAGTCAGCTATGTAATAGAATACTTCTCAAGCTCATAGATAACAAATATGCCCTTTTGAAATAGTACTAAGATTACTTTAAATATCAATGGTTTTTATATTCAGTATACTAACACCAATTGTATAGCCAGATTTCCACATATCAGACTCTAACAAAATCAGCTATCTTAGTAGTTTCCTCTACCACTTGCTATTATTTATAGTATACTGATATAGCAAAAAGAAAAACTCCAAGGGTTAAAACTAAACTCTCCCAGACATTTATATATATATTTAAAGAAGGTACTATGTTAAGGAAAATTCACACTTGCTAGGATTATCCATAGGTAGCATAGAAGACAGGTTGGAATAGAAGATAGAATCAGAAGATAAACCAGAAGTAGTGCTATGTAGATAAGATGACTTTGGATTCAATAGAAAATTGTTATGCCTAATCTTACTTATTGTATAGTTATATTCTGGAAGAGAAGATTCAGATGTACTTAAAGTGAGTGTAGCACAATCCAAGTTAATTATCAGACTAAGAAATAGTACATAGTGGCCAATGTTTTTGAATATGGAATTCTGAATCTAATAATACTCTACCACTGTACACATTCTAAATTATTAGACACCACAGAGATTGTTGTTTAGAACTTTATAGGTTTGGTCCTTAGATTAATAGGTGATTGGAATAGAATGTGATCTATATTGAAAGAGGGTGGGAAAAGTGTGGATGTTAGATGGTATGTGATATACTATAGAAAATGCTAATAAAAAATTTTCTAAGTATGTTGAGTCCTATATATTCTGTTTTTCTTAAATCTATCCCAAACCTCTTGTTATATTACTTTATATATTAAGCTATCTATTGTTATATGCTAAGTTTAACTATTTTGAAGACTTGTCATATTATGTTCTGATTATATCTGTTCCAATCCATAGATAACATTTTCTCTCTTATTCACACTCTCTAACCTCTTCTAGTACAAATCACATATCTCTATTCTATCTTGAATGTTCTTGCTGAACCCTTACTAACTCCATGGACCTTTATCCTCTAATATCTGAGGATTACTAGAAATCAGAATAGCTTATTTAATAGTTTTTATTTCAGATAACTACTCTAAGTAGTATATCTAGTATATAATCTGGTATTTTATACTGTACTAGCTATTCTGAAAATTGACTAAAACTGACATCCACTTCCTGTATTGGTGATGATACATTTTGCTATCCTCCAGTAGTTCTAACTCACTAAGTTTCCTAAGTCCACTTTTGAAATATATGATTAGTACAACTAGTAAAGGTGCAATATATAAACTAAAGCCAAAGGTCATTCTGACCTGTCTTTTGTATTCTTGGATAACATGCTAACTAACATACTTGGACTTTCAAGATGCCTTACTGAATCTCAGATAATGAGATGTGAACTATATCTAACAAGACTATTCTTTGCAGTAGTAATGTTTTTTTTTGATTTCTAATAAAAGCCTATCTTCTATAATAGTTGTATTTTCTATAATATGTCTTTACAGTAGTAATGCAATTATTTATGAACCTCTTAAGTACTTAGTTTTTCATGATAGAGATATTTCTATTAAACTCAGTCTTTTATGATAGAGTTTCTCTATTGACCTCTTTTAGTATCTTATTACTGAAATCTCCACTTGGGACTATATTCTGAAACCCTTGAACATTTTTTATTAATCTTTTAGTATATAAGACTAGTAGTTACATTATAATTCACTAGTTTGATAATTGGTAAATATTCAAATGAACTCAATCTCTAGTATTCAATAGTAATATACTATTATTAGTACTTATTTCTTTCAGACTTTGATTCACCTCCTAAAGTTGCAACCATGTAGCAAGGAGATGGTGTAGCATATAAACTGAAGCCAAGGTTATTCTGAAAAGTTCACATTACTGAGCTCTTTGTATAGAGTATAAAAACTCTATATATCTCTAAGCTAACCCCATAGGATTTTACTTTCTAATATGAACTGCACCTGATAGTATTATTAAACTCCCAAGTCTGCTGTTGCTTTTAAATAGTTCCATCTATTAAAATTTCTATTATAGTTTTGTATTAGAATTATAAATAATAAACTCTGTTTTATTTTATTTTTTATTTTATTTTATTTTTATTTTCAGGACTTAGGGTTAGATTTAGTGTGACATCACATGTCACAGTCACACAGTCACAATAAAACATAGTGAAAGATTCTAAAAAGAAATAATGTCATTATAATATATTTGACACATGTTAATCTTATGGATAATATATAGTCTTTAGGATAGATTAATAGTACTATAGCATACACCAGTAGCCTAACATATATAAGGTAAATAAGTTTGTACTAGGAACTTTATTAAGTTCTCTTGTGTTTACTCTAATACAAGATTCTTTTACTTGGTCCACTCTAAGGTCTTATAATTATAATATTCTGCTTGTCAGATATGTAAAGCTTGGATGTTAGTTTCTTTATTTAATTTTCTTTTCTTTTTTCTTTTATTTTCTTTACTTAGATTTAGAATTAGGGTTAGAGTAACATTATGGTCATACTATTATACATCTGTCACATCAGATGATATGGTCACAGTAACAGTCACAAGTTATAAGATTATAGAGAAAGATAAAGAAGATTCTAAAAGAATAATGTCATACAATATATGTAACACATGGTTGTTTAGGATAGGCTAAAGAAGTGGTAGCACAGACCATGGTAGTTTAGTATATAAGGTAGACAATCTTGTACAGAGTTCTCTATCAAGTTCTCTTGTGTTACCCTAATATAAGGTTCTTTTTATTGACCAATTCTAAGGTCTCTGAGTTGTAACACTGTTTATAAAACCTCTCAACTTTCTTTTGGAGGATATCATTTTATATTATCAGACACTATGACAACTAGCATTGTTGATATTAGTCTGATATGTGGAAGAGGAAGAAGCAACAAGGTTATTAAAGTAGGTACTAGAAAATAATGTAATGTTATTAAATTTACAAAAACAACTATTGAAATTGCAAGTAGCAGAAGATCAGAAAAGGAGAAGAGAACAAGAAAAAGAATGGAGAAGAAGAAAAAATAATGAAAGGTGGAAAGAGGATGAACAGAGAAGAAGAAAGAAGGAGGGTAAATGATGAGCGGAAAAGAGTAGAGGAAATGAGAATAAGAGAAGAAAGAAAAGTAGAAAAGAAGTGGAAATGGTAGAAAGTATAGAAAAGAAAAAGAGAAATAATAAAGAGAAAATGTTTTGTTTGTAGAAGTTTTGGGCACATTGCCCATTATTGTAGAAATATGGAGAGTAGACAGAAGGAGAGACCAATTGTTACAAACTCAAGTCTTTAGAGTTGGACAAGTGAATGAACTTTGTATTGGGTTAATATAAGAGAACTTGATAGAGAACTCTGTACAGGATTGTCTACCTCATATACTACAACCCTATGGTCTGTGCTATTCTACTTTTAGCCTACCCTAAACAGCTATGTGTTTGCTTTAAGGTTAATATATGTTATATATACTATATGATGTTATCCTTCTAGAGTCTTCTATGATGCAACATATGATCATGTGACAGTGACCATGACATGTGACTGATGTGTAACACAGAGTCACCTCATGTGACAGTTTGTGACAGTGTGACCATGATGTTGCTAACCCTATCACTAAGTTTCTCAACATAAAAATAAAAGAAAAGAAAATAGTTAGAGTCCACTGTCTTGGACTCTGACACCAATACAGAGATTTTTAAATAAATTTGAGGTACTAAGGAGTAAAGTAATAGATATAAGAGAAAAAAGTAGAGAGAAGATAAGCAAAGATAGAAAGACAATTCTGAAAGAAGAAAAGAAATTTTTGAGAGAGGTAACAGTGAAGAAGCAGGAGGATGATAAAGAAGAAATTGTTGTGAAAGCATTATTGGACAGTGATAAGTTCAAAGTTTGTAGAAAAAAATAAGTTCAAAGGAAAATTTAGAAAATTAACTGTAGAAGAGAAAATAGAGATAGAAAGAATGATAGAGGAAAAGTAACAAGAAGAAAAATATTTGATAGAGATTAGAATGGTAGAAGAGATAGTTCTTAGAAAATTCCATAAGTGTTTAAAGATATTTGAAAAGAAGAAGTCAGAGAAAATGCTAGTGAGAAAGATATAGGATCATGCCATAGATCTCAGAGAAGGATTTGTTCCAAAAAAGGGGAAGATATACCCATTATTAAGAATAGAGAGAGAGGAAGTCCAGAAGTTCATGAAAGATCAGTTCATAAAAAGATATATTTGACCATCAAAATCACTACAGATATCACTGGTGTTCTTTGTGTTAAAGAAGGATGGGAAAAATAGAATAGAATAGAACTATCAATATTTGAACAGTTGGATAATTAAAAATAATTATCTATTGTCACTGATTTTGGATTTTATAAATAATATTAGAAAGAAGAAAGTGTTTACAAAGATGAACTTAAGATGGAAATATAATAATATGAGGATAAAGAAAGAAAATGAGTGGAAGGCAGCATTCTCAATACCAAAGAGTGTCTTTGAGCCAACAGTAATGTTTTTTGGACTTACAAACTTAAAGGCAACTTTCCAGACAATGATGAATGACTTACTTAGGGATATAATAGAGGCAAAAAATGTAGCAACATTTATTGATGATATTATAGTAGGAATAAAAACAGAAGAAAGATATAATAATGTTGTAAAAGAAGTATTGAAAAGGATGGTGGAAAATGATTTATTTGTAAAACTAAAAAAATGTGTGGAAAATGTTAGAAAGGTTGGATTCTTGGAAGTGGTAATAGAACCAGATGAAGTAAAGATAAAAAAATAAAAGGTTTAAAAGATAGTAAATTAGCTAGTACCAAGAAGTATGAAGAATGTACAAAAGTTTTTGAGTTTGGCAAACTATTACAAACAATTTGTTAAAGATTTTACAAGGGTAGCAAATCCCTCTCTATGAGATGACAAGAAAAGATATGAAGTGAAATTAGAAAAAAAGACAACAGAAAGTGTAATTAAACCAGTTTTAATAATACTAGACTTAGATAAAGAGATGAAAGTAGAAACAAATGCATCAGACTTTGTCATAAGAGGAGTATTGTTGATGAAGTACAAGAATGAGAAGTAAAAGTCAGTAGCTTATATTTTAAAGGCATGAAGGCATTTCTTAGAAAATACCAAGAGTCAGTTTGATGTATGGACTGACCACAAAAACTTGAATTATTTTATGAAAGCTCAGAAGTTAAATCAAAGACAGACTAAATAGGCCTTGTATTTGTCAAGATTTGATTTCACCTTGAAGCATGTAGCTGGCAAGAGTATGAGATAAGTGGATAATTTGAGCAGAAGAACAGATTAGACTAAAGGAGTAGAAAGAGTAAAAATCAAGTAATGTTGAAGAAAGAGTAGTTAGAAATTAGAGTGATAGAAAAGGAACAATTGTTGATTGAAGGAGTAAAGGAAGAAATTATAGAGAAAATTAAAAAATCAGAAGCAAAGAATAAGATATTGGAAATAGAAACAAAGTTATTGACAGCTTTTTATCCATAGACAAATAAATAGACAGAGAGAATAAATCAAGAGTTAGAATAGTACTTGAGAATGTACATTAATCATAAACAAGAAAATTAGTTGGAATGGTTGGCAACTGTAGAGTTTGTCTTTAACAACAAAATACATACATCTACAAAATTATCACTATTCAAAGCTAACTATGAAAAAGAACCAAGGATATACTTTGAAATTAGAAAAATAAGAAAACATGCAAAGACAGAAGAGTTTATGAAGAAAATGAAGAAGATGTATGAGAAGGCAAAAGCAACATTGAAAAAATCACAGAAGAAAATGAAAAAATATCCAGATAAGAATAGAAAGAAAGTAGTGGAGTATAAAGTGAGAGATAGGATATTGTTAAGTACAAAGAATTTTACATGGCAAATGAGAAATAGGGAGACAAAGAAGTTAATAGAGAAGTTTGTTGTTATAAGATGAGTGTGTGGACAGACTTTAGGGTTAGGGTTAGGATAGAGATAAGATATAGGACAGTAGTATTATTTTTAGTCTACAACAGGAGAAGAGAGGGCACATGACTGGGAAGTCACATGATATGATATCATAGGCCTAAAGAAGTCTAGAGTGGCCTGGAAGGACTTAGGGTCTAGAAGGATCAGGAAGAGTCTAGGGTTAGAATGACATCAAGGGACATAGGTTCCTCATGGTGTACACATGGTGCATGTATGTATAACAGAGATTAAAGAGTATGATGTCAGGACACATGGACATGACATGGTGGCCTTGAGGAAGACGCATGGAAGATGAGTAATAGACATGAGGACAAGGCATAGATATTAGGGTAGGACAATGCACAGTCATAGCATGGACCATGGATACTTTATATAAATAGTAGGTAGAATACTGTTGTGGTTCCCTATCAAGTTCTCTTGTGAATACACAACTTGTGTTCCCACTAGATATTCCTACTGAGAGATTTACTT
>Ga0157359_1001310_pt1 | contig 10106 bp, 12 predicted proteins | sample AttcapACBM3_FD_111482 | JGI IMG/M metagenome (GOLD analysis project Ga0157359, IMG submission 111482) | Fungus gardens microbial communities from leaf cutter ant in Botucatu, State of São Paulo, Brazil - Atta capiguara ACBM3 | ecosystem: Host-associated > Fungi > Mycelium > Unclassified ...
ACCCTAACCCTAACCCTAACCCTAACCCTAACCCTAACCCTAACCCTAACCCTAACCCTAACCCTAACCCTAACCCTAACCCTAACCCTAACCCTAACCCATTGTGAAACACAAAGCAGATCGTTAACAATCTGTCCAAGACCACTAGTCAGCTTAAGGCAGTGCAGTTGCAGTGAAAACTGCTCATATCTACCAGGTCAGATATAGAGTAGAATACAAGATCATAAAAGATATCCAATAGTAGTCTGGAAATATGGCGAGTGATTTGGAAGTCACGACATTCAGATTGGCCGACTTCAATCCAAGTCAATTGCAAGAGCTCGACAGTGAGCTCACACTTGTCGTTTTCGCTTCCATACTCAACTATGTGTCGGAAACACTTGAGGCAGTTAATGTGCTCAGCAATAAACAATACAGTGTCATTGTCTTTACCCTGTCTGAATGGAGTTCGCTCGTTGCGCAGAACCATATCATTTTCCACGTGCGACAGACCTCCCTGGCTCTCCAATCGACCTTCATGTTGATGTATGCTTTCTTCACGGGGATATAGTCAAAATGGAGGAGCAAGGGTTGGCAGAAAACGGTCCTCTCATTGCTGAAATCGATACCTTACAATTTAGGGCAAGTGGCTGTATATGGCATGGTAATGAAAACCGAAGTCGCTATGTACTATACCAAGGGCGACACCCTCTATTTAGTGACATCTGGACCAACAAAGCTTGCTGAGTATAAATTTCCACCAAGTGATATGAGAAAAAAGCCAGAAATGCCTGTGCAGTTCGTCGACACAGACTATTATCTTAACCCTATCTCAGGTTTTCGGAAAGCTATTCCATCCAGTTTGTTCATTCTCGTATTGGGAAAAGATACAAGCTGAGTAAAGATGGAGAAAGTGAGAAACAATTTATACGAACAGGGCGTATATCCAGTGGAATGCGATATTAGATTCTTTGCTCTGAACGACATCTATCATCTTGCTGAAGGTATTATTGCACCAATTATTGTCTCTAATGCATTAGCGCCTATTGCGCGTTGTCTCAGAGCGTAATTGCTTTCGCGGATTGGCAATATAGCGATTATAAGCATAAAAAATGCAATCAATTTGCGAAGCGGACTCACATCGCTAATATTATTTTGTGTAATGGAGGCCAATAGGCACGCTCATCTAATGATAGTCTCTAATAATTTATTTTACTCAAAATGAATTCTGGGCCGCCATGTAATGTGATTTCGCTATGCAGTGGTGCTGTATTCAGAAAGAGCATTTGATCCCGGAGACGAAGTAATGAAGGAGATAGGCTAACCTTCACTGACATACAAATAAACAAGCGACACGAATGACTGGGAACCTTTCAATCTAAGTTCGGAGCGTGACAATGACGATGACAGCGTGGGATCCTTCAGTGCCTGATTTCATCCCACAGCGTTGCCTAGCCATTTGAATCTTTGATCGCGGATAATGCTTCTCGTTATTGATGTTTAATGACTGTCGGTGGATTAGTGACTATCGCTGTTTCCACTAGAACACCTTGTCTGATTTGGTTTTACCCACATTCTGTCACATGTGTGACCAATCAAAGCCTTGATACAAATATAGCTTCTTTTTGCGATGCCATTGTAAACGACGTGTGAATGCTTGGCAGATGCGATTCAGCTTTTCATATTTTAAGGCTCGGTTTTTCGTTTGAGAGGTTAAGAAGGCGACTGAGCGGCAGTTAATGAGAAATCAGCGCTAAACATCTGACATACCCTATGTTAATCCTGTTGTTCCATAATGCATCAAAACCCTCACAATCTGTATAACTGGGACTTGAATAACAATTGACAGGTCGTCGAAAATAGGTTATGCCCCATCTACTCGTGCAAACACAATCATAAGGTATGTGTCATCCGACGTTCAATCTCTGAGACATGTATGTTCCTGTCACCATAGAGAAATCCATAACAGGCTCCCGTGTGATGACCGCGAACTCAATCATCACACGGACAATTTGTGCTTCTCAAGCCCAATATCTAAGGATTGGCGGGTCCTAGACGAGATAGAGTGTGTGAGCAGAGCTATGATGGATCACGAGGAGGCCTGGTGCGCAGAAGAGGAATTCAACTGACGATAGAAAGTCAATATGAACAAGCATATTCACTCCAGAGAATGCTCTCCTTTGCCCTCATATACCTTTTGGAACGGCAACTATTTGGAGAATGAATCAATAAACTCAGACGAGATTTTGGTAGAGATGAATCTCATTGACCAAGAGCAGGATGAAATGATCAGTAAATTGATGCGCACCGACACGAGATCGGAAGAGTGGGGAATAGTGGATGAATTGCACGATGAGACGTTAAGGAAAGACCAGGATTCAAGAGCTGGGGAACATGTTCAATACTGTTACTATCTTCTACCGGACAACGACATATTGTGTCATAGTGAAGCCATAGTTTCCGATCCTGACGAGAAGGATATCGTTGCGGAGACGGAGGGTGGCGATTGATAGTAGGAATTTAGATTAATGTGACAAAACTATAGATGGCCAGATTCGTGGCATGTTATAGGTTTTGTGCCAGTATTTTAATGTGATTTCCATTGAGCTAAAGCCATCCAAAGAGCTGTTCAACAAACGAGAACGTATCCTTAAGTATTTTCAAGACTTGGTATGCTTGTGAGAATCAGCAGTTGCTTCAAAAACAATGTCATTGATGAAGGTTGTGGAAGCGTATATTGTATCAACTATCAAAAAGCTTAACAGTGTTTGGTTGCCGTAATAAAAAAGTAAGTTAAACAAACGGACTTGCATGTTTGGTCGATAGGACGATCTAACTTAAACCCTGTTTTATTTAATGGAAAAATAATAAAAAAAGCCCGCCTTGCAGAAACGAATTCTTTTTACAGTATTTATTTTTCAGCAGACTGGTAGCCCTTTAAGCGAGAGCTTAAAAAGCATTTCAAAAAAAAGGCGATGAGTGTGCAAAACAACTCCGCTGCATATGGTCATACGCATGATTTTTGTGTCGAGTCTGACATCCAATACATATTGGATTTGGTTATGCATGAGGCCGCCATGGCTTTTGTGAGGAAATACGAAAATATATATGTGCAATCGAGGAGAAACGACAATGTCCTGACTTAATATTAGTTGCAACTCGCTTTTAGGTTCAGTAAGAGAATGTGATCATTTATCGCTAGATTGCTAAGGACGGGACATCTAGTTCCGCTGGTTGGTGCCCCAATGCCTACTTTCACTGATCAGAGGTTTTAGGATTGCGGGACAGTTATCTACTTGGACTACTATATTCGACGATGTCGCCCAGATTGCAGTAGTCCAGTGATAGGAATGGTTAATCAACGAGGGAGTCTTGAGGACGCGGCTGCACAGTTTCACTACAATACAGGTTTTCTAAACGCGATATGTCTTGCTGGGACGAAACCGAGGGTCCTGTTAACGCTCGGCCAAGTACACACTGTTGTGAGTGAGAAGGCTTGGTACAAATTTGCTTTTATATGGATTCATTGGATCACAGGCGGGGAGAGTCAAAGAGAAGCGGTTTATGGTTGGCTTTGGTGTCGTACAAATTGTTGCTCGACCACCCTTGTAATTAGAACGGAAAGAAGAAATCACTCAAGAAATCCATATTAGTAAACACTAAATAGCTAATGATATTCACTGTATGTATCTTGAATGCGCTTTTCAGCATAGATCGGGAAGCAAACCGAAGAAGCTAATGTACATAAAACAAATAAGTCCTTATCGTCTTATCTTTAGAATTCTCCCTGGAGATGCAGTCTGATACCAATGCTCATTGATTTGAACTGATGCGGCTACTCAGGTAACTGGATTGAAATAATGGTCCAGGGCTGAACGATTAGCTTTTGCCAAGTATAACAGCAGATTTCGACGATATTATCGTATGTTTTGAAGGTGCAGTTGGACAAACAGTTTTCGCACATGAACTGCCAGATGTTTTCCATCGGGTTGATTTCCGGTGATTTCGGCGGCAAGATGACGAAAGAGATGTTGTCTGGAACTCTCAGATTGTTCGTCATATGCCAGCCAGCCTGATCGAGAATGAGGACAGTATGCGCGTTGTAGGCAACATGGTGGGATATTTTGGTCAGATTCTTGTTCATTGCATGTGTATTGCAAAAAGGCATGACGAGCGTTGCACCCTTACCATGCTTCGGACAGACAGCTCCGAAGATGTAGGCTGAACAGGTTCATTGGTCCTGCGGCTCAGAGGGCCGAGTTCTACGCATAGCCTACTACCGGGTGAGTTTTCTCTTCTGACTGACAAGGACCTCATCTGGTATGAGTTAGAGACGGACAAATGAGCAATGACATAACGCACCTACGCTGAGTCTGAAAGGCGGCTGATGCAGCTTTGCTGGGCTAGGTCACCAGTTTTGTGGACAGAATGTCGAGGCAGTTTAAGGCTGCGTAAGGTGTAGTGCAGTCCACCGCAAGAAAAATCAATACCTGCTTGCAGAGTGTAAATGACTATCGTTATCAGGACAGGAAGCCCGACCTAGTGCTGTCAACCTCGGATTTCCCAACGTAAGAATGACAGCCATTTCCTGGGTATTCTGGAACTGCTGTGCATGCCTGCAGGTAGGCAGTGATCTGCATCGATAAAGCTCATTGGCAACCCTCATTGAAGAAAAGCTACTAGCCCAATCTCGCCATCTCGACAGACGCTGTGCGGTGTCGGAAAAAATGCAGTGATGACATAGGTTGAGGTTTTGGTAGGTTTATAGTTAGAATTTAACAGGGAATAGACTCAGACATTGCCATAACTATTTGAAACCATTTATGTTTCCGCCACAATTTCGATACTAGCTGTTTTGATCCACTCATGAATGGAAATATCACAAATACAGTTCAGTAAGTTGCCCTGATCTGCAATAAAGGCACTGAGAAAGAGTAAGGGGGATATGGACTTGATCGAGGTCTATATACTTACCAAGATTATTGAGTGAGCAATATATTGAACCAGAAGTTGACTGCGGCAGTGTGCGCCTTGCCTGCTGGTCAGTTCTCCACCGCCTCTCTTGCTGAATGTCGAGTTTGAGAGCAATTCCTGCAGTCTAATGGTGTTTGTACCCGAGACCGAGTGGTGCAGGAGTGGCTCAAAGATCACCCAATCAACCACGCGATTCTGCGCTGCAATCCTATCCCATGGCATCCTCATGTAAACCTGTTGGAAACTGACAATTCCTTTCCAGTTCAACACTGTAGAACGTCGGCATCTTTTGCGTGCATCAAAGGCGCCCTGACATTCGGGTTTTCACCAGGCTGAGCACCATCAGAATCAGTTCGGTGTTCTTAGGGTTAGGGTTAGGGGCAGAAGAGCGACCTGATACAGAAAAGGAGCATACAGAGTTGGATAGCCCTTGTCTAGGACGTTTGAGGGTAGACATTGCAATAAAGCCCTGGTCGACTTGCTTCAGCATGAATTAGGTTAGGGTTAGAACACATATAGGAAGTATAGTGGCCTTAAGGAAAATATATGTGGATGAGTAATAGAATATAAGGTAGTGGCATGGACTTAAGGACTAGATAGATATTGTTGTAGCACGGACCAGAAGCTATATATATATATAGTGGATAATATAGTGAGGACTCCTTGTCGAGTTCTCTTATAATCCCTACTACTAAATAGCCTACTGAGAGCTTTGCTGAAATCAACATATCACAAGTGCTGTTCCAGCGAGTAATTGCTACAACATCTGTTATATATGTGTGCATTATGTCTATACCATGAGGAACTATAGTCCCTTGATATTGTTTCTAACCCTAACTCTGATTTAAACTTCTTTTAATCCTTCTAGACTATTCTAGATTCTGTTACATGACTTCCAGGTCATGTACTCTTCCTCCATTGTAGATTAATAATAATACTATCTATTTATGTCCAGCTAACCTTAATCCTAGCCGAAGTCTGTCTGCACTCTCGTCTTATAACACTATGGTTAGTATGTCATAATTCCGAAATAGATTGGAGGACAGGAGAAGTGAAGATGACAAGATATCTAGAGGAGTATGAAAAGCAGTAAAGGCTAGTACAGAAGAAGTCAGATTAGGAAAAACAGAAAGAAGAAGAAGCCAAGAAAGAAGCAGAAAAAAAGTAAGAGGAAAAAGAAAAGAAAGGGAAGATGATGGAAGTTAAGAAAATAGTAGAAGAATGGGAGATTTGGGATGAAGAAGAAGAGACAACAAGATCAGAAGAAGAGGCAAAAAATATGATATCTGAGAAATTCTATCAATAGGTAAAAGTATTTGGAAAAAAACAATCAGAGAAGATGCCAACAAGAAAGGTGTGGAATCACATGATAGAAGTAAAGGAGGGATTTTTGCTGAGAAAGGGGAAGGTGTACCCATTGTCAAGAAAAGAAAGAGAGGAAGTGAGAGAATTTGTAAAGAAACAGTTAAAGAAAGGTTATATTCAACTGTCGAAGTCACTGTAGATGATACCAGTATTATTTGTGGGGAAAAAGGATAAGAAGAAGAGAATAGTCCAGGACTATAGGTACTTAAATAAATAGACTATTAAAAACAACTACTCCCTTCCTTTGATATCAGATATATTGGAGAATATAGGAACAAAGAAGGTTTTTATGAAGATAAATTTGAGGTGGAAGTATAACAATGTGAGAATTAAAGAGGAAGACAAGTAGAAAGCAACTTTCACCACACCAGAGGAGTCTTTTGAACCTATGGTAATGTTCTTTAGATTAACTAATTCATCAGCAATATTTTAGACTATGATAAATGAACTATTGAGAGATTTGATTAATACAGGAAAGATAGCAGCATTTATTGATGATGAAATAATAGGAACAGAAATAGAGGAAGGGCATAATGAATTAGTGGTGAAAGTAATTAGAAGGCTGGAGGAAAACAGTTTGTATGTGAAGCCAGAGAAACGTAAGTGGGATTTTTGGGAGTGGTAATAGGATAGAATGGGATTAAAATGGAAAAGGAAAAGGTAAAAGGAGTATTGGAGTGGCCGACACTGAAGTGTATAAAGATTGGCAAACTATTATTGTTGATTCATACAAGGTTTTGCATCTATTGCAAGACCGTTGCATAACATGGTTAAAAAAGAGAGAAAGTGGGAATGAACAAAAAAGCAGGAGAGAGCATTTAAGAAGCTAAAGAAAAGATTTATGGAAGAACTGGTGTTAGCAGTACCAGATTTAGATAAAAAAATGAGGATGGAAGTAGATGTATCAGATTATATAATGGAAGGTATATTATCAATGACAGGAGAGGAGGGGTTATAGAAACCAGTAGCATTTCTCTCTAAATCCCTAAATGAAATAGAGAGGAATTATAAAATCCATAACAAGGAGATGTTGGTAATTATTAGAAGGTTGGAAGCTTGAAAACATTTGTTAGAAGGAGTGTAATTCAAGTTTGAAATCTAAACAGATCATAAAAACTTGGAATACTTCATGAAAGTACAGAAATTAAATAGAAGACAAGCTTGATAAACATTATATTTGTCTCGATTTGATTTTAATTTAAAATATGTGCCAGGAATGAGAATGGAAAAGACAGATGGGCTGAGTAGAAGGCCGGATTGGAAAGTAGGAGTAGATAGAGATAATGAAAATCAAGTGGTGGTAAAAGATAGTTGGTTATGTAGATTAGAAGAGGTAATTATTGAAGGACTAAAAGTAGAAGTAATAGAAAAAATAAAAAAAGCTAGAAGTAAGAACAAGAAGGTAGTTAGAATAGTAGAGAAGATAAAGAAAGTAAAGGTAAAGGAATTATGAGGAAATGAGTGGCAGATAGAAGGTGATTTAATGTTAAAGAAAGAAAAGATGTATGTGCCAAAAGATGAAGAGTTAAGGGCAGAAATGATCTGGTTATATCATGATGTACCAGCAACAGGACATTGTGGAAAATGAAAGACAGTAGAGCTGGTTACAAGGAATTATTAGTGGCTGGGAGTGACAAGAGATGTAGGGAAATATATGGAAGGATGTGACTTATGTCAGAGAATGAAGAATAGAATGAAGGAGTTGGCAGGGAAGCTAAAATTAAGTAAAGTGTTAAAGAAACCATAAACCCATCTAACAGTAGATTTCATTACAAAATTACTAGTAGTAGCAGGAAAGGATGCAATCCTGGTAGTATATGATTGATTGTTAAAAATGATATACTTTGTGGCTACCATAGAAGGGACATTAGCAGAAGAATTAGTGATGTTGTTCCAGGATAATGTATGGAAGTTGCACAGATTGCTAGAGACCATGGTATCAGATAGGGGACCTTAATTTGTAACAGAATTGATGAAAGAACTAAATAGGATACTAGGAATAGAAATAAGGCTATCAACAGTGTTCCACCTACAAATGGATGGGCAAATGGAATAGTATCTTCGGTTCTTTGTGGATCATAGGCAGAAAGATTGGCTAGAATGGTTGGTATCCACTGAGTTTGTGGTAAACAATAAGATTCATATAGTAACTAAAGTTTTGCTATTCATGGCAAATTATAAAAGAGAATTGAAAATGGGAGAAGATATAAGAAAGAAGGGAAAGGTAGAAAGTACAACAGAATTTGCAGAAAGAATGAAGAAAGTACAAGAGGAAATAGGAGCAGCATTGAAGAATGTGCAAGAAGAAATAAAAAGATATGTAGATTGAAGTAGAAAGGAAACAGAAAAATGAAAAATAGGAGATAAGATAATGTTCAGTACAAAAAACTTAGTGTTCAAGAAAAGACCAGTATGCAAGTTGATGGAGAAATATATGGAATCATATACAACAGAGGAAGTTGTATTATCAAATGTGGTAAAATTGCAATTACTATCTTTAATGAGAATTTATCTGGTAGTCAATGTGAGCCAAATATTTTGGTATAAGGAACAAATAAAAGGGTAGAAAAAGGAAAAAGAAAAACCAGTTGAAGTAGAAGAAATTAAAGAATGCGAGATAGAGAAAATATTAAATAAAAGAAAAATAAGAGATGTGGAGAAGTATCTAGTGCATTGGAAGAGGTTTATGGCAGAATATGATATCTGGATAAAAAGAGAAAACTTAGGAAATGCAAAAAAAATATTGGAGGAATTTGAAGGAAGAATGAATGTAGAAGTGAGAAGACAAGAGAAGTTAGACATGGCTGAAGAACAAGACTTTATTTACAGCAAGAATGTTGTATGGGTAGGACAATGGAAAATTTAAAGAAGAATATTTGAAGAAATTAGAAAGAAATTGGAGAAGATGGAAGATAGTTTCTCTAGAGGAAAAATTTTAAGAAAGGGTAATGTCAAGACTGCAAGAAGTGGACTTTGTTTCTTTTTATTTTTCTTCCTCATTTTTATTTTCTTTTGATTCATTTTTTATTTTTCTATTTTAAAATATTAAGGATTATGGTTAGAAGTGATTGGTCACACTGTCATATCAGTCACAGTCAGATAGTGTGGTCATAATATTGATCACAAGATGTGAGAGAATAAAGTAGAAGGTTTTAGAACAAATAATATCATACAACATGGATACCACATGTTAACCTCATATTCTACATATAGTTATTTAAGGTATGGTGCATAGTAGTTAGCATGGACCATTGGTAGTAGTATATAAGGTAAACTAGTTTGTAAAGGAATCTCTATCGAGTTCTCTTGTATTACTCCTATATAAGAGTTTATTCTTTTGTCTAACCCTTAAGACTTAAGTTTATAACAAATAGCTATCAGAGTTATGAAAAGTAAACTTTATTTTTATTTTTATTTATTTTTTCTTTCTTTTATTTTTTATTTTGAGCTTAGGAGTAAGGTTAGTATAATATGATATGATATGATGTCATATATCAGTCACAGTTACATGTCACAATGGAAAGTAGTAGAAGGTTTTAGGAATATAATGTTATACTATATGTTAACAAGATATAATATATATTGCTTTTAGAATAGACTAGGTTTAGTGTAGCATAGACTAATAGCTTAGTATATATAAGTAGAATAACTTATACTTAGAAACTCTATTAAGTTTTCTTATGATTTACTCAATCCAAATAGCTATCTTTTAAACAATATTATTCTTAAGTTACAATAATAGCTTTCATTCTCTGAAGCTAAATTTATCAATTTGATTAAGAAGTACA
>Ga0157359_1001311_pt1 | contig 10106 bp, 7 predicted proteins | sample AttcapACBM3_FD_111482 | JGI IMG/M metagenome (GOLD analysis project Ga0157359, IMG submission 111482) | Fungus gardens microbial communities from leaf cutter ant in Botucatu, State of São Paulo, Brazil - Atta capiguara ACBM3 | ecosystem: Host-associated > Fungi > Mycelium > Unclassified ...
ATAGGACTAATATTATATTATTATACTATATGATATCACCTACTCCAGAACCTTCTATGACTTTCTCTGTGTTACATGATTGTGTAGCAGCTACACATCACATCACATCACATCACATCACACTCCTTTGTTTTTTTTTTAAAATCAATGATTTATTATATGGTGTATGGTAGCAGACCATAGTAGCTACACTGTAACTACTTATATAAAGAATACAAGGAGAAGAAAAGAAAAGAAAAGGGAAGAAAGAAAAGAAAGGAGAACAAGAAGAAAGGCAAAACTAAACTACAACAAGCTAAAAAAGAAGAAAATGCTATTAAGTGATTCTATTGAAAAGAGAAAATGTCCCAGAGTTGAACTCTAGGAATATGATGAAATGATTAAAAGACTCCCTATTGGGATTCCAATAGTGATTATACCTCCTACACTCATGAAAAATATAATATCTTGATTCAATTGGGTAATATATATATGGATAACAAAAACTTTCCTTTAGAAAAAATCCTAGATGATATTCTTCTATAGGAGCATGATTCATAATCACTCTTGTTGCTCTCATATACAGGAAATTTGAGTGTCCAATATATTTAAGCCATATATCATTCTTTGTGTAAACAGGCTTGATAGGAAGGTAGTTATTGTCAAGTAATTCAAGAAAATGTCTGATGCTTGGAAAGTTATTTGCTAATTTTGAATAATTGAGTTACATTTGTCTTTCATTCTGTAGTCCCATGATAATTTGCATGGGAAGATCAGATTGAGGTTAAACTTCTTTACTTCTTTATTGACAACTAAATAATGAATCCATTTGGCATTGCTAAGACAATCCTAGAATTTGATAGAGTTATGGATGCTCTTCTCAAAGAAGAATCTGAGATCTTGAGCTATAGCAATGAACTGAATTTGATAAGGATGAGATAATGAATCAAATATACATCTCACTGAATAGATAGTATTAGTAACAACTAAGATGCATAAAGCATGATTAACTTGAATCACTTAATTGATCCTATATTTGATTACAAACAGTTCTGTCTTAGTTAATTTGACATTGACAGCATGATGAATGATTTTGGCAACAATGTTTTGATCTGAACAAACATGGACTATAGATGTAGCAATGTTGTTTTTGATACTAGCATCAGATATAACAATGACAGTCTTAATATTATGTAGGGAGTTTTTGAATATATTATTGAGTTTTTGTAGATAGGCAGTCTTGTAATCATTGATTTTGTATTTTATAATGTTGAATGAAAAATGATTATAAAAGGTATCTACTAGTCAAAAGCTAAGTACAAGTTTTTTATGTAGAGGGTTAAATAAAGAAAGAATTTCATTAAGACAACTATTTGCATCTACAATAGAACTTTTGATTTTGAGTCTTTGTTTAAAGGTTAGCTTTTCCAGAAAAAGACAATGTGGATTTGAAGCATTTGAGTAATAATATTCTAGCAAAGACTTGATCTTGTGATTTGAGAGTAAAGATACTGTTCTCAATTGTTGATGACCACAGATCTTGTCTAAATGGGGGTGAATGGAAATAAGGCCTGTGATAGCCTCAATTTCCCAGATGTGAGATGTTCAAAAAGCTTTAGTAATCTATAACATCACTCTTTGTTACATTTTCCTTAGTTTTTTAAAAGGATGGGAAAGAGGGACATTCTTAAAGTACCATAGTAAAAAGCCATATAGTACAATGGAAAGAATACATATTCTGTAAAGTAGTCATTTAAGAAAGGGTAACAAACTCCTAGTGAAATTACCCAATATTTTCATATTCTTAATCATTAAAAGAGTCTTGTTGGAATAAAAGTAAATATATTGTTGAAAGAAAAGTTTCCTATCAAAAATGAATCTGAGGTATTTCTAGGTATTATTTGGTTATAAAATAGGTCTTTTTAAGGAAGATAGATCCAAAGGAGAGAAGCTGAAGTTCTTGGTTGATCTAAAAAAATGGAAAACTTCTGACTTTTCATGTTTAACCATAAGTCTGAACTGATAAAATAGAGGTGAAATAATGTTGTAGCTACAAAAAAGAAAAACATTTGATTTTTCAAAAGATTTTTCCTGAAAAATAAAAAGACTATCATTCACAAAAGATAGAAAAGAAATGGAAGAATTATGAAATAGATTTTTTAACCTTTTTTCAAAGATATGAAAAATTAGAGTAATATAAAAAGTAGATAAAATAGGAGATAGGGCTGACTCTTGTCTTATACCTACATTTGGATTGAAAAAAGGGAAAACAAAATTGTTCCACATATACTGTGTTTTTCTGTTTATTGAATAATTAGAAAAGAACAATGAAATTCTAGAATTGAAGCCAGCTTTATCCATGATCAAAGAGAGGAGCTGATGATTAAGTGAAGGGAAAAACTGGATTATGTCAAAGGCCAGAATACTTGTTTGGAGGCCTTTGATCCATTCTAAGCAGATAAGATTGAATGCAATGGAATGATATTTCTCTCCAATGACATTTTCAATGAGTTTTCCTAAAGTATTAAGGAGGATGATAGGATAAAACATCTTGTTAGAGTTGTACAATATTTTGTTGGGCTTTGGAATGATAATTGAAGTGGACATCTTGAAATGTGATGACCAGTTTAATATTACACTTTTTGTTCTATCATGCTTTTAAATATTTAGTGATGTTGACATTCTTGGAGAATTTATACCAAGTGTAATTTAAATACAAATGTAGTATGTTCTCATCTCTAGCAATTTTTGCATTAAAGAACACTAGAATTCATACTAGTGCCTCTGATAGTGGCAATATGACAACTGATGCTAAAACATCTATTAATTAGCATTTTATCTTTTAGAGAATCCCAGATATAAAATTCTTACATATTCTTGAACTATATTTTCAAGAGAACCTTTACTTGATATATCTGTTGTATTAATATTTCCCAGAGCAAATGTGAGTTCCATGACAAATATCTCTTCTTCTTTACTATTTTTAATAATAGATCATTGTTTATCTTAAATAAATTCCTTGCTGATGGATATGTCAACTGTTAAAGAAGCATAATCTAATAGATATTATGATTCTGGTAAAATGAAGTGGATATCAACTACAACCAAATCTGGACAAAGAAATATAAGATCAATAACTAAATTAGAATTATTAGTATTATTAGCACAATAAGTCATGACCTGATGAATAGGAGAAGATATTCTTAGATTGAAAGAATCAGTAATCTCTATGAGGATATCACTGTGAGCTAAATGATAAGGATAAGCCAGATTTCAATCTCTGTTTCTAATGTTGAAGTTCCCAGTTATAATAAGAACATTGAAAATATTGACTTCAGTATTCTTGAGATACTTAAAAGCTAATTGGTGTTTGTCAGAATAGATGTTGATTATAAAGAAAATAGATCCATTGTTGAAAAAAGAAATATCTCTGTAGTTTAAAATATCTTTTCTGACTGAGAAATACAATTGAATAAGTCTAACATTGATGTAAGTTAGTATCCCTAATTATCCTATCTGAATAACCTTTTCTAGACAATTGTCCAATGACAATGAACATCTAAGAGTAATAACAATTTTGTCACTCTTCTTATTGGATAGACTTGGGATGTTTTGAATGAAAGACTATGACAGTTCTTGAATGAAATTTTCTAGAATTATCTCAGTGGATATTCTGTTCTTGCAAATATTCTGCAAGAATAAGTGAAGGTTTTTTAAATTCATGAACTTATCTTGCCCACAATTAAGCAGATTGATTTGCTTCTGTTTTCATAAAGCTCTTAATACTTTTTAGCATACCACTCTTTGTTGAACCTGTGTCTCCAGAATAGACATATATTGCTATCTGCTTGGTATTTACCTTTGCATTTAATGAACTTGAAGCTATGTGAGTATGATTGACCTTTCTTAGTTTCAAGTCTTGGTAGGTTCATCTTGAAGTTCACTTTGCAATACCAAGTTAGATCATGATGGTGTTCTATTCTGTATTGTCCATTGCACTTGATGTATTTTGATCTATGAGCATGACAGAAGAATATTATGTACTCCTATTTCCAACAGTTCTTGTATTGAGATATCTTTGAGTTCATATTGATGCCTCAAATAGTAGCAATATGGTTTCTTATATTGAAACATCTTATCACAAAATGAGCTACCCACTTGTTTGTAATATCTGAACCTTGGTGTACTCTTAGAAGTTTAGGAGTGATTCAGAAGTTCAATGATGATGACAATAATGATAAAGATTAATACAGATATCAATGATAATAAGAGATAGATAATGAAAATTGATGTTATTTAGTCTAAGATCTAATTCTCAGATACAGAAGTATTTATACAAAATAGCAATGATCTGTATACAAGCTGTTTTTATCACATGATCAAAACTTGTACCTGGTAGAGCTGTCATCTGTCATAGCAGATGTCAGGCTAATTTTAGAAGGTAACTAATTATATCACTACATTGTGATAAGATAGAAATGTATTTGAAAGTCACTGGGACCAGGGGAAAAGAAATTGGCTCTAGTATAGTCTAGCTACAAAGTAAATACTGACTGTTTGAGTATGTATCTATTTACATAGTAATGAAGATAAGTCAGATATAACTATAGAGACCATAAGAAAAATAATAGAGGTGTGAAATAACAACATATGAGATAAAGAATTAATAAAGTGATAACAAGATAGGAATGAAGAAGTAAGTAAGATATAAGTTCAATTATGTGAATCTGTCTAGCTGTTTATAAAATATTAGCCAATAAAGCTTTTGCAGTTACTGATAGCCTGATATATTAGTTGTTTGTTGTTGCTTTTATACATCCTACATATGTGCAAATAGTCATCATTTGAGGCTTTCTAGCATAACTTAGTTTGTGAAAATCGATTCACTAGTTGTAGAGATACAAGTTGAATAAAGTTTGTAATATATCTGTTATTTAAGGACTTAGCCTTGGAGCCACTTTATGCATCCCAAATATCTATTCAAATGACCACCATGTCCAATTTTGGAGAGGCTTTGATAACCCTTGGTTTTGATGTAAGAACCACATCATTGAAAATATAAGTGGATTGTAAGATATATTTTACAATTTCAGAGGAAACAGAAGTATTGGTATCCTTTATAATGTATAGAATATCTAATAAGACTTTGACTGAGGTAAATTTGTTGTCATGACATCTTCAGAATCAACAACATTGATATTCATAATATATTTTTAATTGTATTGAGATGCAACTTTATTAGTGGTGATTATATGAGTAATATGTATACTAAACAGTATCATGAATTTGTTTGAATTCATTAAACTTATAAAAACCAAAACCTACCTTCCTAGAGAATCTTTTATCATCATGCTGAATCTAGGTTTGTTTTTCTCATTATTTCCTTGATGTTAGCTGAGGATGCTTAGGTATAAAACTGACTATTTTGAGTATTTGTCTGTTTAACTAGGTTTTTTCCTTTATCTTTGTGATATTTTAATATTGCCAAAATCTTCTTGCTTACCCTTAGAAAAATAGAAGGGGAAACCTTAGAAATGTTGGCTTTCTTGCCAGAGTTAATTAATTCTTTCTTGTGATTTAAGTTATTCTTGGGATTTCTTGGCCTAAATTAAGCCAATATACATTGATGAAAAGTTCTGTTATTATCATTAGCAGTTAGGAAATTTCATTCTAATTCATAGATGGACAAAATAAGATTCTAGATGGCATAGCTAAATTCTGCAATATGTAGAATTTCTTTTTCTTTTTCTCTATCCAGAAATCTGTTTCTGACAAATGAGACAATTCTATTAAGAGATATAATAATATTGGTAGTATCAGCTTCCAAGTATTCATTTAGACTGTAAATAGAAATAGGATGTGCAAAGTCATCTCATAGACTTGGATCCACCAGTTAATTGACAGAATAAGGAATTGATAATGTTTCAAGATCTTGTGATTGACTTGTATTTGGTTGGTTGACCAAATGAGGAATTGATATTGTTTCAAGACATCATAGTTAATACACTCTCCTTGAGATTCTAGTATGTTTGCTGTAACTGCAGTCTTATTAGCTCTACCAGTATTTACTGCCTTTAAGAATGTATATGATAAGTAAAATCTTTGAAATTTGGTATGTTCAACTTGTTCTGTCTAGAAACGACTATTGTTGAGAGCTAACATTCTTTCTACATATGGAATAAATAAAGCACTCGAATTGATTGACAGCTCCTTAGAACTATTAGCATTAGAAATATTAAACTAACCTCTTGGAGTATCAATCTCTATGTTTATGTTTATGTTGTTGCAAGTTAGAGGATTGGATAGTAAGCTAAGATTAAAAGAGAAAAATATATCTGCTAATTCTCTTTTGAGTATTACTATACAAGATAGTGATATGAGAGAAAAAAACATTGTTATACTCCTTTGTCTAAATCTATAATAAATAAAATAGAAATAAAAACTAAAATAAAAAATAAAATAAAAATAGAAAACAAAAGTAAGAGTAAAATAAAGTTAAGTCTCTTGTTCATAACTTGAATAACTAGTATGTATAAATACTTTGTAGTCCTTATCTTAAAAACCAACTAGAGTTAGCACAAATTTGGATGCTTATACTCAAACTCTTAACTTTCTTCATGTCTTACTTTTTATTACTACTCTTTTTTCAAAAATAAATACTATGATAGAGGCATAATATATCTGATAAAGCTAATATTATTTCTAATTTATATTTACATAGTCCAAATAAAGTTCCCACACTTTATCTAATATCTTCTATAATTTCTTCTATGAATGGTTTTCTCTTTCAAGCATGTTCTATATTCTAATACATATCTAAGAATAAGTATTACAAAATATTCATAGACTAATGCTTGGAAAGATAAATTTTATTAGTAATCAGACAAAGAATAAGAAACATGTTGTTGGTATACTGTTGCTAAACTACCTTATAGTATACTTATAAATGATATATCAGTGACTTCTTGTTGAGTTCTCTTGTGATTCCTATAAAATTCTCACTTATAAAACTACTTTAGTGTGCTATTAACCATCTTGGTTAGTGGTTGCCACAACAAAAATCATGTATATTATGATTTAAGACTTGAAGTATTAAGTCAAGAAAGAAATATTGTATCAAGGTTAATACAAGAGAACTTAATGGAGTTCTTGTTACAAACTAGTCTACCTTTTATACTACAGACTGTAGTCTATGTATACATTACAACTAACTTACTCTAAAGTTCATATGCTCTCTATAAGGCCAACATTATTACAATTCAAGACTTAGGGTTTAGTCAAGAAAAGAATCTTATATATAATTTATATAAGAGAACTTGATAGAGTTTTTGTTATAAACTAGTCTACCTTATATATCATAGATAGTAGTTTATATATATACTATAACTAACCTATCCTAAAGTTCATGTACTCTTTACAAGACCAATATGCTATAACTATACTATAAAATGTTATTTGTTCTAAAACCTTATTTGTGATAAGTGACCACCCTGTAACAAGTATCACACTTTATGATATGTGTAACATTAATAGTGACTCTAACTTTAAGTCCCAAATAGAAAAATAAATATAAAAGGAAATAAAAATAAGAAAGAAAAATAAAATAGATATAATCTATTGTTTTCAACTCTGATAATATAAAGCTACCAGTAATTTCTTATAATGAGTTTGTAAGTCTGAGTATAATCTAGATGCTGTTATGATATACTTTAGACTCTTTTTATTTTTCTTGAAATAATTATCCCTTTATTTTTGTTTCTTTTTATTTGGATTATAAAGAAGCATATAACTATAGTCATATCATCACTTCTTTCTCTTGTACTACCATCTTGTATAGTAAAACCCATAAGAAAACTAGTAAATATACATTTTTCTACTTTTGCTCTCAACTCAAAACCTCTATTAATGGCTAACTTACCATCTGAAATGGATATGAACATCAATTGTGACATTATCAGGGAAAGGTCAACTTTCTCAAGCAAAGCAAGCTTAAGAAATTCTTCAGTTATTTCAAATGCATTATTTATTCTATATCACAAGATAATGAAAATTAACAATAATCTCTCAGACAAAAACTTGATAGACCCAATTGATAGCTCTCAGTTGTCATACAAAGATGATGTTAGAAAAGATAATTTGATTAGAAAGGCAGCTGACAATAGTCCTACTAAGAACTTACAACATATTCAAAACAAGATTCCAGCCCTAAAGAACATACCCAAACTACGATGTAAGAGTACATCTTTAAATAGCACTAACATAAGTCCTTTGCAAGACACCATCAATATCCAATTACTGTACAATCCAAATCAAGGAACCAAATTAAGGAGTTGCTATACCAAATAGCTAAGTATATTGGGAACAAGAAAATTGATGTCAACAAATCCAATGAAGTTTCTGAACTTGAAGATATTGGCATAGCCACCTGGAAGTTTCTTTCTGCTATCTATAATTTAGAATGGGACTTACTTATTACTAATAAAGATAATAATTCTTTTAGGCAAAAGATAAGATTTAAATTCACCCCCAAAGTAAATTTGATCAAGACCAATAAAAAAGAGGAGAAAAACATAGATAAATCTGGTAGGTATTTCTAATCATCCAAATTAGCTCATCTTTTCTAAGAATACTATGAACAGTCATGACTCATCCAGAGTTGCTTCATATATAAACATTAGACTTTCACACTTTCAATTTTCTTTGAGAAACAATGTTTTCAATTACAGAGATTCATCATGTATTTTCTTTTTCAACTATGGCTCTATTTTCTATTTGATCAATGTTTACTCTGATTTATTGCAAACTGCTTTAAAGTATCTAAAGGATACTGAAGCTAACATTAACAATATATTAGTTATAACAGAAGATTTCAATATTAGGAATAGTATTTGGTATCCTAATTTTCTACATTACTCTACTCATAGTGATCTTCTTATTAATATTGCAGACTTCATGAATCTTTGTCTGTTGAGTTCTATTAACCAATTTTCTATCAGGTATTCAGATAATCATAATAGTTTGAATTCAGTTATTGACATTATATGTTATGATGTGCATGAGAACTAACATTTTTCTTTTTCTTTTATCTATTTTTCTTGATTTTATATTTCTTTTCTTTTGATAATGAAGAAGCACATGATGTGAGGTCATAGGCCTAGAGCAGACTAGATAGATGATGTTAAGAAGCATGTTAACTGCATGGCTACCTCATAGTATATACATAGTACACTTATAGACGGCTCATGGATGATGCATAGACATTAGGGCAGGAGTAATTATTTGTAGCATGGACCATGTGTAACTTATATAAATAGGGTAGCAATCCAGCAGAGACTCCTTGTCAAGTTCTCTTGTAATCCCCACTTGATGTCCTATTGAGAAATTTATTACTTGTGTTGCTATTGGTCATTGTGACTAGTGGTTGCCACAACATTATGTTTCTTAGGCAAGACTCTTTGAAATTAGACAATCATATGATTCATTCAGACTGGAGACTCTCTTTGAATCATACCCCTCTCACTATTAACATCATGATAATAGGAGAACATATTCAAACCAAAAAGCATATATTGGTCAAAAACAGCAAAAAACAAGAAAGGTTCATTGAAAAGTTAATTAATACAATTGCAAAGCTTAATACTGACAACATTTCTGACAAAAAAATACTTGAATGAATTGTACAGACTCTTGTTAATGAAACAGACAGACTATGGCTTGGATACTTTCAAGTCATTAACATCACCAAACATTCAAAGGCATGGTAGAACAATGATTGTCATAGGGATCTTGAGAAGTATCAAGTCTTTAAGCAATTAGAAGATTAAAAGATCTTCAAGAATACTGTCAGGAAAACCAAATAAGTGTTCTTCAATCAGAAAATTCAAGAGATCTCAAATAAGAAGTTGGGCTCCTGGAAGCTCATGAATTGGGTAAAGAAGTGAAAACTTCCAAATATTGAAGCCATTCAATATGAAGGCCAACTACATCTCAAGTTAGATGACTTATGGCAAGCACTTTACTGTTATAAGACAAGTGTGTGGACAGACTTCAGGTAGGGTTAGGGTTAGGACAGAAATAGGACAGTAGTATTATTATTAGTCTACAATGGGAAAAGGGCACATGACCTG
>Ga0157359_1001312_pt1 | contig 10103 bp, 8 predicted proteins | sample AttcapACBM3_FD_111482 | JGI IMG/M metagenome (GOLD analysis project Ga0157359, IMG submission 111482) | Fungus gardens microbial communities from leaf cutter ant in Botucatu, State of São Paulo, Brazil - Atta capiguara ACBM3 | ecosystem: Host-associated > Fungi > Mycelium > Unclassified ...
CTTGCTGGCCGTTTTATGGTTTACGGAGTGGAGTATGTCTTTCAGTCGTCGTCAATTTCTTCAGGCCTCTGGCATAACGCTTTGTGCCACCGCATTACCCTTCAGCGTAAAAGCTGCCGGGCCTGGTAATCCTTTGCCTGTTCCGCCACTGATTGAATCACGCCATGGCCAGCCGTTATTTTTGACCATGCAACGTAGCCACTGGTCTTTCGATGGTGCCAGTAAAGCACAGGTCTGGGGATTTAACGGTCTGTACCTTGGGCCTACGGTGCGGGTATGGCGTGGTGATGACGTTAAACTGATCTACAGTAACCGCTTAAATGAACCTGTGGCGATTACCGTGAGCGGGTTACAGGTACCCGGTGCACTGGCGGGGGGCGCTGCACGTATGATGTCATCCGGTGTTGACTGGTCACCGGTACTGCCTGTGCGTCAGCCTGCGGCAACCTGCTGGTATCATGCCAGCACGCCTGGCAAGATGGCTCCGCATATCTATAACGGCCTGGCAGGGATGTGGCTGATTGAAGATGAAGTTAGTAAGTCCTTACCTATCCCCAATCATTATGGTGTTGATGATTTTCCGTTAATCATTCAGGACAAACGGCTGGATAATTTTGGTGCCCCTGAATACAACCCGCCAGGAAGCGGCGGTTTTACCGGGGATACACTGTTGGTGAATGGTGTACAGAATGCGTACATCGAAGTTTCCCGTGGCTGGGTACGTTTGCGGTTGTTGAACGCATCTAATGCACGCCGTTATCAGCTGGCACTGAGCGATGGCCGTCCTTTTAATATTATTGCCAGCGATCAGGGCTTTTTACCTGCACCTGTTACCGTTACGCAGTTGTCACTGTCTCCGGGAGAACGCCGTGAAGTCCTGATCGATATGTCTCAGGGTGAGGAAGTGTCGATTACAGCCGGAGAAGCCGCCGGATTTGTTGAACGCTTACGGGGCATTTTTGAACGTTCTGACACGTTGATCTCTACACAGGTATTAAACATCCGTCCAACGGGGCTTCTGCCGTTAGTAACCGATAATTTACCTGCCCGTCTGGTGCCGGATCAAGTGATGGAAGGCAGTATCAGCAGAACCCGGGAGTTCCGCCTTGGTGATTCCACGCCGGGAATTAATGGCGCGGTATGGGATATCTCCCGTATTGATACCCAGGCGCAGCAGGGAAGTTTTGAACGCTGGATTATTCATGCAGATACTCCGCAGGCGTTCCACATTCAGGGGGTCATGTTCCAGGTGAAAAGCGTGAAGGGAGGACAACGTCCGGCAGAAGACAGTAGCTGGAAAGATACTGTCTGGGTTGAAGACAGCGTGGAACTGTTGGTGTACTTTACGCAACAGGCTTCAGCAAACTTCCCGTTTGTTTATCACAGTCAGATACTGGAAATGGCGGATCGTGGAACAGCCGGGCAGTTGCAGGTTACTCCGGCGGGATGATTAATAAATTGCCCGCATTATCGCGGGCAATGGCTGTTTATTTACCGAGGAAAACTTCCGGATCTGGACCCAAACGGTTATTACGATCCAGGGTTGCAATATCACCCAGTTCACTTTTTTCCAGACGGAAATCAAAGACATCAAAGTTCTCTTTGATACGTGATGGGGTAACTGATTTTGGAATCACCACCAAACCACAATCCAGGTGCCAGCGAATAACAATCTGTGCCGGAGTTTTGTTGTATTTCTGTGCCAGTTGCTTAATCACCTCCTGATCAAACACACCAGCACCACCCTGAGCCAGCGGGCTCCAGGATTCAGTCTGAATATGATGAGTCGCGTTCCAGGAATGCAGGGAACGTTGCTGCAGCATTGGGTGCAATTCGATCTGGTTGATCACCGGAGTGACCCCAGTTTCATCGATTAAACGTTTCAGATGTGCTTCGTGGAAGTTACAGACGCCGATGCTTTTTACCAGCCCTTGTTCCTGTAATTTAATCATCTGCTGCCAGCCTGCGACATAGTGATCCTGTTGCGGGCATGGCCAGTGCATCAGATAGAGATCAACACTGTCCAGTTGCAGTTTTTTCAGACTGGTTTCCAGCGCTTTCTCTGCATTCAGTTGCTCGTCATTCCACAGTTTAGTGGTAACGAAAATGTCCTCACGAGGAACATTGGTTTCCTGCAATGCCTGACCGATACCTTCTTCATTTTTATAGATCGCGGCGGTATCAATGGAACGATAACCTGCTTCCAGCGCAACGAGTGCAGCACTGCGAGCGTCATCTACACTGGCCTGCCAGACACCCAGCCCAAGTTGGGGCATCAGATTACCATCGTGTAGTTTAATGATTGATTGCTCTGCCATGTTAGCTCCTTTTTTTGCGGAAAAAACCGATGCAGGGGCATCGGTTGATAACAGTAAGTTTAGTTGATCCACACCTGGTGGTGAGAATTAACGCGCATCCAGATAAATCTGACGGCTGACGTCCAGTGTAATATCTCGTCGTTCACCGAGAGCTGTACGTCCTTTTTCTTCCAGTTTTGCCACCAGAGCTGGGATGGATGAACCATCCAGATGATAATCAGACATACGGGTTGGAATCCCCATTTGTTCAAAGAACTGGCGGGTTGCCGCGATAGCGCCATCAATACGCTGGTCATCACTTCCTTCAGTAATTCCCCAGATACGTTCTGCGTATTGCAACAGCTTCTCTTTTTTCTCTGCACGTTTGATATTAAGCAGGGATGGCAACACGATCGCCAGCGTTTGAGCATGATCGATATCGTGGAGTGCGGTGATTTCATGTCCCAGCCCATGTGTTGCCCAGTCATGAGGAACACCGGCACCAATCAGACCATTCAGTGCCATCGTCGCGCTCCACATCACATTGGCACGAACATCGTAATTTTCCTGTTCGGTGAGGGCGCGAGGTCCTTCTTCCAGTAAGGTCAACAGCAGACCTTCAGCAAAGCGATCCTGAACACGGGCATCAACAGGGAAGGTCAGATATTGTTCCAGGGTATGCACGAACGCATCCACCACGCCGTTGGCGATCTGACGTGCTGGCAGACTGTAGGTATAGACCGGATCCAGCACAGCAAAGCGCGGGAAAACATGGTCACTGGAGAAGGCGCGTTTATCCAGCGTTGAGCGGCGGTTAATCACCGCTGTTCTGTTTGATTCAGAGCCGGTAGCCGGCAGAGTCATGACTGAGCCAATAGGGAGAGCCTGAGTAATATGTTGCCCACCGGTTTCCAGGATATGCCATGGTTCTTGTGGATAGAGCGCTGCTGCTGCAATAAATTTAGTCCCATCCAGTACGGAACCGCCACCGACCGCTAACAGGAAAGTAATTTTCTCCTGTTTCACAATCTCAACCGCTTTCATAAGGGTGGCATAATCCGGATTAGGCTCAATCCCGCCAAATTCCTGTACATCAAACCCCTGTAATGCGTTGTAGACTTGATCCATAACGCCATTTTTTTTGACACTCCCACCACCAAAGAGAATCAAAACTTTACTGTCAGCCGGGATCTCGGTAGCCAGTTGTGTGACCTGATTTTGACCAAATAAAATGCGAGTAGGGGTGTGTAAGACAAAGTTATTCATGGTTACTATCCTGAAAAATATAAAATTTCACTAATTATTGTGAGTAGTAGGGACAAATAGCTCAATATTTATTTGTAACAGAAACATGACAGATTTCCTGAGCATCCGGAGAAATGTGACATGGTGCATATATTGTGGAGTTTGTGGTGGAAAAGAGCATATATGCAATTTATACGGCAGATTTTTTACATTATTGACAGTTTAACATTTTTCACTCAAGGTTTAGTTACACTTAGCCTTGGTGAATATAATGAGAAGAATACCTAATTTCGCCGCTATTAAGGCGTTTGAAGCAGCGGCACGGCTGGGAAGTTTTTCAGCTGCCGCTGATGAACTACATTTATCTGTATCAGCAATTAGTCATCAAATCCGTAATCTTGAAGCTACTCTCGGAGTGGAACTGTTCAAACGCAATCCCCGATCTGTTGAACTATCCATTCAGGGGCGTGCATTAGGGGGAAAACTCACTCAGGCTTTGGATGGACTTGAGTCTGCATTATCACTTTGGATGCCACTACCAGGGCAATCGAGCCTTGCTGTACATTGCTCTCCCAGTTTTGCATCGAACTGGCTTTCCCCTCGCCTTCCTCAATTAATGAGTGAACCTAATCCTCTGAATATTCGTCTTACCTCCAGTGCTGTTCCCCCTGAATTAACCAGACATGAAGAAATTGATGTTGCAATAACATATGGAGCACCTGTCAATTGTTTAGGCGTAATTTCGGAGGCTTTGGGGATTGAGACTATTGCACCAATGAGCGCACCATCCTATTTGGGTGTAACACGTTATCTCGAATATGAGACGATAAAGCCGGGTTCATTGATCCATTCTCAGCTAAGCCCAGTTACGTGGAGCGATTGGTTAGTTCATGAAAATATAAAAGAAGTTTCCGGGATGCATGGGCTTTCGTTTGACAGAGCTGCTTTGGGATTATTAGCTGCTGCTGATGGATTGGGAATTGTTCTCGAATCTACCCGATTGGCTGAAAATGAACTGAAAAAAGGGAATTTGGTAATACTGAACGGCCATAAACCGCCATTGCAACAGGAAATGCATTTTTTCTGTTATAGGGAATCAATGAAAGGGAGTCGTAAAATAGAACGTTTTAGAGCATGGCTTATGAAACAGATTGATTTGGTATAAGGAGGGTCCCGTTTGGGACCCTTGCTTGTTTAACGGTTAACAATTTTTTTCGGCATAGACAGGCAAATAGCGGCCGCACAGACTAATGCCAGAGCGATACAATACAAGGCGATATCCGTTGAGCCTGTTGCATCTTTTACCCAACCAATCAGATAAGGGCTGATGAAACCTGCAAGGTTGCCTATTGAGTTGATCATAGCGATACCTGCTGCTGCAATCACACCAGTTAAAAATGCAGGTGGGTAGCACCAAAATTGACTCATCGCTGTCATAACGCCCATTGCGGCAATGGATAGGAAAGCTACAGTTATCAGTGGATTTTGTCCGCTAAATGTTGCCAGCACTAACCCAATTGCTCCCAAAACAGCAGGAATAGCTGCATGCCATCTACGTTCACGCCGAGAATCTGAATGGCGACCTGTGACGATCATTGCAATAGTTGCACAAGCGTATGGAATAGTTGTTAGTAAGGAAACAACAGCCGTATTCTCAATACCCGTATTTTTAATAAGGGAAGGAAGCCAGAATGTAATCCCATTCAGTCCCATCATCACCCCGAAGTATCCCAGACTCAGGATCCATACACGAGGATTACTGAAGGTACTAAATACGGAATGTGATGATGATTGGGAATTACTTTCTTTTTCCAAATTTTTCTTAAGAATGTTCTTCTCATTAGTCGTCAGCCATTTGGCATCATCAGGATTATTACGTAAATAGAATAATACGATGACACCAGCGACTACGGATGGAATGGCCTCCAGTATGAATAGCCACTGCCAGGTAGAGTATCCATGTATGCCATCTGTAGTTGACATAATCCAGCCAGATAATGGCCCACCAAGCACACCAGCCATTGGAATCCCAGTCAAAAACATAGCGGTTATCTTGCCTCGGCGAGATGCAGGAAACCAATAGGTCAGATAGAGGATAATGCCAGGAACAAAACCTGCTTCTGCTATTCCCAGGAAAAAACGTAGGGTGTAGAACATTGCTGGGGTTTTGACAAAAACCATACAGGCGGAAATTAATCCCCAGCTAATCATGATACGGGCAATCCATTTACGCGCACCAACTTTATGCAACATCATATTACTGGGAACTTCAAAGAGGAAATATCCCAGGAAGAATATGCCAGCACCAAGGCCGTATATACTTTCACTGAAATGTAGATCATCCAGCATTTGAAGTTTTGCGAACCCCACATTCACCCTATCCAGGTAGGCGAATACGTAGCATAAAAAAAGAAAAGGAATAAGACGCCAGGTAACGCGAGAGTAGAGGCGGGTCTCATTTAATTTTGTCGATTGATCAGACACGCAGGCAGTGTCGAGAACAGTAGGCATCAGTCTATCTCCAGTTTTTTTTGTTATTGAGATTTATAAGACACCATCTGGCAGGATGGCGTCAGGATGCATCACGAGAACATATCGGGTTGTTCATGGGCAATTTTTTCGTAGAGTGCCTGGAAGTGTAACCAGCCAATATATGGGCTGCCGACATTTTCACGGCTATAACGTGCTCGTTCCGGAGTGACAAGTTTTGGCTCAATTCCAGCAGCTTCAAGTAACAATTGTTGTTGGCAACAACGTTCCAAAGCAATAAACCAAAATGCGGCTTCATCAATACTATGACGACTGGCAGTGAGTAACCCGTGGTTTTGGTGAATGGCTGCACGTACATCTTTAAAATAGTCACAGATAGCATTACCGGCTTTAGTTTCGACAGCAACAGCCCCTGCTTCTGCGGTAATAACCACATGATCTTCATAGAATGCTGCTGCATCCTGAGAAATCGGTAACAAAGGACGTCCGGTTGATGCCCATGCTCCACCATAAACTGTGTGAGCATGGCACATAGCAATAATATCGGGATGAGCTTCATGTACTGCGGCGTGTAGAACGAATCCTGCACGATTGATGGCATAATTTCCCTGCACGACGTTACCTTTGTGGTCGGCCAGGATTAGGTTTGACATTTTTACCTGAGAAAAATGAACTGCCATCGGGTTCGTCCAGTACAGTTCTGGAAATTCAGGATCACGAACGGTTAGGTGGCCGGCAAAACCATAATCCAGACTGTGTTCGGCAAAAGCTCGACAGGCTGCAACCAGATGTTGCTTGCGATACTGACGTTCTTCCTCGAAATTTTTGAATTCAGGTATTTCCGGGAAGATTAAACCTTCTTGCTCTGGCTGATAAATCGAAATACGTGGTTTTCCGCTTGCAGTAGGATTGAGTTTCAACATTGGTTCCATAGTAATGGCCTCGGTTATGTATTGTTGGTGTGACAATACTTTCCCTGGAGTTGTGTTGATGAACAAACGAAGGTTTTTCATATGACATTTAATTAAATTCAACCTATATTTAACATATCGTTAGTTTTGTGAGTTTGTTCACGTATATAGATTGAATTTTTTTGAAAATTAGAAATTAAAACTTTTTATTTTTTGTTTTTTTTAGGAAAGTTGTGATAGCTGTCTCAAGAATAAAGAAAATGAATTGGGTTAGGGATCACGTTAAATCATGTGAATTATTTTTTAAAAACTATATTTGGTGAGGGGTAATATCAAATTTAGTAATGAAATATGGGGAATACGTTGGATACTCTAAGAAAGAGCACCAGCGATGGTGCTCTTTGTAATAAAAGGTAGAAATAACTGAAAAATTTACTCAATCGGCAGCTCCCCCTTCTTCCCTTTTTTCCGTTTCAATACCAGCACAAGGCTGCCAAACAGCCCGATACACAGCATAAGTAACGGAAAAATCATCAGACCGGTCATCACCTGATTTTCGTGATGTTTGATGAAAGGTACCTGACTAATGGCATAACCCAGGCCAGTAAGAATACCAACCCACAACAGGCTGCTCAGCCAGTTAAAAAGTTGAAAACGGGTACTTTGCAGACCAGCAATGCCTGCCATTATGGGCAAAAGAGTACGCACGAAGGCCAGGAAACGCCCCATCAGTAAAGCCACTAAACCATGGCGATTAAACAGTCCCCATGCCCGTTGATGGTATTGCGCGGGTAAATGTAATAACCAGCCTTTTACTAAACGCGTGTTACCTAACCATCGTCCCTGCAAATAACTAAGCCAGCAACCAATACTGGCTGCGGCGGTGAGGATCAGTAAGGTCGGGAAAAAGGTCATAACACCTTTGGCAACCATGGCACCTGCCAGCAGTAACAGGCTGTCACCAGGTAAAAATGCTGCGGGGAGTAACCCGTTTTCCAAAAGCAATGTCGTAAACATCACCCCGTACACTACCCAAATCACATCAGGATTGGCCAGTGCAGTAAAATCCTGATGCCAGAGTGCCCGGACAATCTCGTGTAAAACGCCCATTCGTTATCCTGTTAACTGCGGTGTCGCAATGTCCTTATGATACCCTCAAATTCTGTTTCAGATCCCGATTAAAGGCGCTTGTGACACGCCTTATTACGAATTTGTAACAATGATGGTTATTTTTTAAGACGTTCGAAGCCGTTCCGTAAGTCTTCGATCAGATCATCAACATGTTCCAGACCAATATGCACCCGGATCAATGTCCCACTGAAATCAATTCCACCTGCCGGACGAATGGCGGTCAGTTCTTCCGGTTGGTTAGCCAGAATCAGTGATTCATAGCCACCCCAGGAATACGCCATACTGAAATGACGGAAATGATCAAGGAAGTTAGCCAGTTGTTCATGGCTGAGACGTTCCTTCAATACAAAAGAAAACAGACCGCTACAGCCAGTGAAATCACGCAGCCAGAATTCGTGTCCTTTACACTGTGGTAATGCCGGATGGTTAACCCGTTCCACTTCATCCCGTTCAGCCAGCCACTGAGCCACCTGAATGCTGCTTTCCTGATGCTGGCGCAGACGCACTGCCAGGGTGCGAAGACCACGACTGGTGACATAAGCGGTATCCGCATCCACCATTTGCCCCATCAGATAGGAGTTCTCACGTAACTGTTCCCAGCAACGTTCATTCGCTACAGCAGTGCCAATCATGGCATCGGAATGACCCACAAGGTATTTGGTGCCGGCCTGAACAGAAATATCCACACCAAAATCCAGCGCCCGGAACAGAATGCCGGCGGCCCAGGTGTTATCCATAATAATGATGGCTTCCGGTGCTTTACTACGAATCGCTTTCACCATGGCAGGAATATCCTGCACTTCCATGGTGATGGAGGCCGGGGACTCAAGGAACACAACCCGTGTATCAGGTTGCACCAGATCAGCAATACCGGCACCGATGCAGTGATCAAAGAATGTGGTGCTGATATTCATTTTGCCCAGAATCTGAGTACAGAAATCCTGGGTGGGTTCGTACACACCGCCACTCATCAGCACATGATCACCGGCACTGACAAAGGCCAGAATGGCATTAGAGACGGCGGCTGCACCACAAGGGTACAGAGCACATCCGGCACCACCTTCCAGTTCTGTCATCGCTTCCTGGAGGGAAAAATGCGTCAGTGTTCCCCGACGACCATAAAACAGTTCACCGTTTGCCCGTCCGGCAGTGGCGCGTTTTTTATCCGCCACGCTGTCAAACACCAGTGAAGACGCACGCTGAATCACGCTGTTGACGGATCCCTGGGTATAGCGTTTGCTGCGTCCGGTAGAAACCAGCGTCGTTTCAATCTTTTTACTGCTCATCACCACACTCCCGTTATTCACAATGCGGTTTACGTTAACACAGGTAGGGAAAGGATTCGGGGCAGGAGCAGGTGATAAAATTTCATTGTGAGAAATATCACATTGATTGCAGATAAATACTTTGGTCGCTGGTGAATGATTGTACAAAAACGTGCTTTCAGGATGTAAATAGTAATGAGAACTACTATCAATTCGTGATGAGTTTGGTATGATTCGGGAATATTTTTACGATAAGTATTCGATGTTGGAGAGACAGCGTGGCGAATGAGTTAATGCAGGCGGATCTTTCTGTCTGGGGCATGTACCAGCATGCAGACATTGTGGTGAAGGCCGTAATGATTGGGTTGTTGTTGGCATCCGTTGCCACCTGGGCCATTTTCTTTAGCAAAATGATTGAGTTAAGTTCAGCTCGCCGACGCCTGAAGCGTGAACAGCAACAACTGGCCGATGTGCGTTCCCTGAATGCTGCCGCGAAAATCTGTACCGAATTTGATGCCCGCAGCCTCAGCGGTTTACTGGTGAAAGAAGCGGAAAATGAGTTGGAACTTTCCCGCGGCTCTGATGATAACGATGGTATTAAAGAACGTACCGGTTTCCGTCTTGAACGCCGTGTGGCGGCTTTTAGTCGCTATGCTGGCCGGGGTAATGGTTATCTTGCCACTATCGGGGCAATTGCGCCATTTGTCGGTCTGTTCGGCACCGTTTGGGGTATTATGAACAGTTTTATCGGTATCGCTAAAACC
>Ga0157359_1001313_pt1 | contig 10100 bp, 7 predicted proteins | sample AttcapACBM3_FD_111482 | JGI IMG/M metagenome (GOLD analysis project Ga0157359, IMG submission 111482) | Fungus gardens microbial communities from leaf cutter ant in Botucatu, State of São Paulo, Brazil - Atta capiguara ACBM3 | ecosystem: Host-associated > Fungi > Mycelium > Unclassified ...
CCTAGTAAATTCTCATTCCTTGTAATTCTCTTTCCTTGCCAACTCTTTCGTTTGTTAGCAAGACTGGGTTGTGCAAGTGAAGAAGAAGACTGATGCCATTAAGGCAATGAAATTGACGAGGAATAGTTGTTTTGCAGCTAGAGAATCAGCAGTGACTCTTCTTATATTAATAAAATCCGATCAATAGCAAGTTGTGGGACTGATAACTGTCCTCTTGATACGGATTTTCCTACCGGGCTAGAAATTTCTTGTATTTAAGGAAAAGCCCCAACTCGCCGAAGAAAGAGGATCAGACCAAGTGCGAGATTGGATCCAAAATAGCGTATGAAATGATTATGGTCTATCTAGTACAATATGATCAAGTCATTCACTTCGCTGGGTCTTTCTATTAGAGCGGGTAGTGGAAATTGCTCTGTTTTCCAGTTTCCTTTGTGCATCTTTCCCATGTCTTTCTTTGGTCAACAACCAAGCACAGCTTCTAGTTTTTTGTAAGTCTCTTCTTATGGGGGAGCAGAGCAGTCAAATAATGAATCAATATGCAATTTCCACGCATCTTTTTATTTGATGAAAGCAGTCTGAATTCTTCCAGTGATACATCTTCGAGTCAAAGTCAATCCACGACGACTATTAACGATTATAGTCTTCAATCGTCCGGTACTCAGGGTCCTGCTGCTGGTATTTATGAGGATCATCCGGGTCTTAACCCGGACAGTGAGCGTGTAAGCGAGCTGCAATGTGAGATCAGAGAGACGTTTGAACAAGTGGTTCAAAACGCGGGCGATCAACATCTTTTTCCAGATGGTGAGAGCGATTATACCGCGGCCGCTGAACTTTTACATGGGGAAGGGGATAATACCTACTTTTTGCAGTCTATTGTGGATGATTTAACTGTAAATGGCGCACAGGGAGAGACCTATAGGGAAGCCATTCAAATGTGGGTAGATACGGTGTCTGCCCTCAGCCCCCTTGATCAATTTGCCATTCACCCATTGATTCCTATGAATCTAGGAAACTTTTATTTCTCATTCACAAATCCATCTTTGTTTATGCTGCTCACTCTCAGTTTGGTCTTACTGCTGGTTCATTTTGTTACTAAAAAGGGAGGAGGAAAGTCAGTACCCAATGCTTGGCAATCCTTGGTAGAGCTTATTTATGATTTCGTGCCGAACCTGGTAAACGAACAAATAGGTGGTCTTTCCGGAAATGTGAAACAAAAGTTTTTCCCTTGCATCTCGGTCACTTTTACTTTTTCGTTATTTTGTAATCCCCAGGGTATGATACCTTATAGCTTCACAGTTACAAGTCATTTTCTCATTACTTTGGGTCTCTCATTTTCCATTTTTATTGGCATTACTATAGTGGGATTTCAAAGAAATGGGCTTCATTTTTTAAGCTTCTCATTACCCGCAGGAGTCCCACTGCCGTTAGCACCTTTTTTAGTACTCCTTGAGCTAATCCCTCATTGTTTTCGCGCATTAAGCTCAGGAATACGTTTATTTGCTAATATGATGGCTGGTCATAGTTCAGTAAAGATTTTAAGTGGGTCCGCTTGGACTATGCTATGTATGAATGATCTTTTCTATTTCATAGGAGATCTTGGTCCTTTATTTATAGTTCTTGCATTAACCGGTCTGGAATTAGGTGTAGCTATATCACAAGCTCATGTTTCTACGATCTCAATCTGTATTTACTTGAATGATGCTACAAATCTCCATCAAACTTGCTTGTTATTTCTTTATAATTGAACAAAAGCGAGGAGCGAAGTTAGAGGAACTCGGGACTGAGCTCCCAGATGCAGGTAAACTAGCTAAAGGATAGGTTGTTTAAGAGATCTCCGTACAGCACTGAATGCTTTGTAAGAATCTCTATCTTATAGATACTCGCTTAATCGCTCGTTTGCTTCCAAAGATAGCTTGGCACCCGGAGATATAGGCGTAGCGCAGGATGGACAAAATACGAATTCTTTAGTATACTTTGTTTGGGTTAGACGAAGTCCAGAGGTGGAGCGAGATACCTCCATGCCAAGAAAGTAATGCAGCGGATGAAAGAGAGAAATTGGTTGCTAGTCTTGTGGGAATAGCCCCGTCACTTGCCTGAAAGCATAAAAGAGGAGACGAAATAACCGGGATTAGCGTCGCCCCTTTGCCCCTTATTGTTTGTTTGCAAGGCAAGTAACTGAACTGCCTTAATCGTAGAACAACAAGAGGCATGAAAAATTGCATCGAATAGAAGAATAGGAGCGGGGGGAAGCATGGAAGAAAGAAGCATCCAACATCATCGTTGAAGAGGAAAGATGCCATAGAATAGTACCGGAGGCCTAGTAGTAGGAATATGCCTTTTTTTTTTTGAAAGAAAGCATCAGAAATTCGATGCGATAGACCTATATTTAACAAGATGTAAAGTTCATTCTTTACATGGGATGTTAAAGAGGTAGGAGCTCGAAAGCAGTTAGGGAGTTATAATGCCCCCTTTCCAATCGGCTGACCCGCTTGAAGATTAGGAATCTATCTCTATGAAATTCAGGATCGAATACATCTTTGGCTTCTGAGTTATGCGTTGAGGCTTTCCGGAGTCTCTTTAAGCAACTTGGCACTTTCGGCTAGTGCATAATCATGCCTATGGGGAGCAGTGGTCACAAGCTTGCCTGTGGCCCCCAGAAGGTGGCTAAGGTCTATGAGCATATCTTGTCTAAGTTAGGAGTTGATATTCGTTTTCAAAAATCCTTAGTTTCGACAAGAGGCTCTGCCGAGTTTGCCAAGAGGTTTCACCTGGGATTGAGGGTTACCAGGCTATCTCGATTAGCATCGAGTCTGGAGTGAATTGTGCTTAGGTCGCGACAGACCTCTCATCTCTCAAGCTCTACTTCCGTGGAGAAATGCGACCGCGGGAGCTTTAATTATTCCTATTCCAGGATAATCTATTTGAAAGGGAAGGGATTTTCGGTAGGCATCGAAGATTCTTTTAGGCACCAGTCGTGAACCGAAGCTGGAGGACCGATCGGACTGAACCGAAGTTGGTCCACTTGGGTCTCATGTGCTTTGAAATTGACATGCTTTCTCAACGTGTGAATAGGATCGAAAAAGTCCAACTATCTTCAGGCGAATGGTCAACGGATCATGACAGAAAAAAAAAGAAGAAATTTCTTCTTTCTTCAAATCTCTATTTTGCAGCATTTAAGATATTAGCCTTTACTTCCACCATATCGACAATTTATCCCGTGCAACCTCGTCCGAAAGAACCCGTTCTACCTTTTCATTTAGCCCCGCCCATCTCTGTTCTGTAAAGATCGTCTCGATTAATTAATAGTCTTCCCCAGGCGATTAACTACTTACATATGAGTTCTTTCGTCTTACAAGAAATAACAGATCGGGCATAGCTTGGTCATACATAGAATTAGAATTTGCAACTAGGGCTAGAGATGACGTCTATTGAAGTGCTTGTAGGGCCCAAGAAGCTTGAGCTGGGAAATTGGATCAAGGAAATTCATACATATTTAGTGCTCACTCGTGACAACAGACTTCGTATTCATTGATGTGCTAACTTACAAGTGCCAATGGGGGGAGTCTATATCAGCTGACCGGAGAAAGTCGCTTGACTTGCCAAAGTTAGGGGCTGTCAGGAGTGAGGGAGTGAGATAGAAATTTCATTTCACAATGAGAGAAGTGTCAGAGTTCGAATAGAAGTAGAGTGAAGTACGTAGCCCTTAGGGCACGAGAAAAAGGAAAGGAAGAGTTGTAAGGAGAAGCTACTCTGTAAACACAATCTATAAAGAGTTCCGTTAGCCGTGCAGTGAGCGGTACTCCGTCAACAGAGTCGACAAAGCAGTCAACGGTAGCCGACACCAGTTTAGTTACCATAGCCCTACCTAGTCTTTTAGCAGACTCAAGGTGACTTCTAACCAGGAGTTCCTCAGAGCACACAAGAAAGAGTGCCTCAAGCGAGCCTATTATGGTACTTATAGTAAAAGTAGCAACAAACCTAGTTCTTCGATCCCGACTCTCCGTCCGAATGTAAGGGTAAGGCGGCGCTTTCCGAAGGCGCTGAAGGAGGGCAAGTGGTCCACTCTCTCATCTACAACAGTGGATCAACCCATTCGTTGTTGTCCAAACTTAAACAAAAGTAAAGTGTGCTTGAAGGGCCCCGCCCCCACCTACTTCACCTTCAACTCATAGCTTAAGCTCTCAGACTAGAGAAAAAGCTATTCTCACTAAACCGAATCTCTAAATCGAAGACGGCTCACTCACCTCTTTGAAAGAATCTCTGACTATGCCGCCTCTGTACCAACCTCTTCTTAGGAGAACCTCGTATTCGAGCGCTTTCTTTATAGGATGTGTGAATGGTAAAGGAAAGCACTAGTTACTTTTCTCATCCGAGAAGTTAAGTTCTTGAGGCATGTCATCAAGGAACAAGCCCCGAGGAAGGTAGGGCATTTTCGGATTTAGAGTACGAGACGCCCTAAAAAGTAAGCATCATGGGGGCTAAAAACGGATTGAAATCGAATCTAGTATGTCAATAACTCAGACACAAATGTCTTAATTTGACTTTTGAAGACTAAACGGGTTCGGGGCGGGGGCAGGATTCGAACCAATGGACATCAATGTCAGAGCAGGGTGGGCAATCGAAGAATTAGGAGCAATACGAGGGGAATTCTGTCTAAATTCGTAGCGATCGTAGTCAGATTTTGACGAAAAAGTTTATATTATTATATATATTATAATAAGCATTGATTAGACTAGGTGCCCATACATGCAAACACAACAAATAAAACCAAACAAAGATAGTTAACATAGATAGGAGTCTATCTCCAGTAAGCACCGGAGTAGATCTTCACTAAACAAAGAGAAAGAACACCATAAATTAAAACACACTACTTTGCGTCTACAGACACTTATTGAATTTAAACCCTAACCTTAAAAAATGCAAATAAAAAACTAAAAGAGTCAGAGTCGCCGGTTTTCTTGGCAGGTTATCCTCACGATAAGTTCCCGCTGCTCCTGCTGTAGTTTCCGCTGTTCCTGCCGGAAGCCAGAGAGTTCCTCTTCAAGTTGCTGGATTTTTTTTCTGTCTTTTTCAATTTTTTCTTGAACATGGTTGAAAGAAAGACCCCTCTGGCAATAATCTAACAAAAGTTGAGTAGTTTTTTCTAAATAAAATTGAGTAGTTTTAAGGGCAGATTCTAACCCTTGTATTTCAAGGTCAATAAGAAAAAGTTGATGGTCAATTTCAAAAAGTCGACCGGAATCGGAATTTTGGATTGCAAGAGGGAGGGCCATAGCTTTTCGATAGAAACAGGTAGAAAACTTATGTTTTTTTGTTTTTGTAAGAGCACAAAAGCTTATCAAATCAAGCCTATATTTATACAGAGTGGTGGTAGAGGAATCTCGCCATGTGTCACGAATTGAATGGAAAGTCTAATTCCGACTAGCTGGCCACCCCACTTTCCGGCGGTTGAATACTTTCATTCCTATTTAGTGAAAGAAACTGGCTGCCCCTGACGATCTTTCTCTGCAAGAAAGAAATCCCTGCTCTGGCTGTGTGCCTGTGTGAATAGACCGAACGTCTCACCAGCTTCAGCAAGTTTTTCTACTTAAAGTATTCAGCTAAAGCAAAGAAAAAAAGAACATATTCGTGCCGATTTTGGGCTCTGCTGGAAGATATTGCTGAGCACCAAAGCAAAGTACACACGTGATTCTGCTTTTGCAGAAGTGCAATATAGTGATCTTATAAGTTTAACTGGTAATTGAATTGTTTCACAAGTAGGTTTTGGTAATAGAAGAAGAAGATTACGACTTTTTCTAGTCTTTGTGAGGGATTTTCGATCTTAACCAAGTGATGGAATCATTTTCAGTTCGATGTAGTAGGAAATATATTGTAAGTGTGCATGAAGGACTGGTCACAGAAAAGCAGTTAAGTTCCTCGTGCAAGCACTAGCCCGAGGCGCCCGTTGGCAGAAATCTTAATCTTAGAATGGAAAGAATTTCTTTTTCAGTCTACCATTCTGACTAATCCAAGTCATAGGTTCGAACCCTAATTCCCGTTTAGGGCTGGAACTGATTAGAATCCTCAGCCTAATTCACCCAGGTGTTATTAGGAAAGAAGATGGACAGAGTCACTATCAAAGTGAGTGCTACTGGTTCGAATCCAGTTCGCAGAGTTCATTGGTGTTATCTATTTCTTTATTAATGAGCTGAGTTGAACCTATTTTCACCAGCCGATTGGAAAGTAAGTTAGCTCTTCGGGCAATCGACCAAGATTGACCTGCTATTTTCTACCTGTACTGAGAAGAGAGGGAAGACTAAGCCCTCAAGGAGTAGCAACTAGAAAAGTAGTCTAAAGATATAATGTTATAAAGGAGCATTTCTTCTATTATTTTCCTTTTATAAACTGAACTTAGTTAGAGTGTGATTTGAAGGATGATATTGGTCTTAATTGGTCTGATTAGAAGGAAAGATGACCAAGACTAGACCACTTCGATAGGAATCAGAAGAAGTCAGGTTCGAATCGCAAGATGGAAGAATACCTTGGCAGAGATTAGAATTCTACCTCTTTATTCTCACATGAAAAGGAACGAACCGTACCCAATTAATTCAGTTTGAAATTACTGAAACTGAAGTTGTATTTCCATGCTAACCCAAATCCTATGGGGAGAGAGTAAATAAGAATGGGAATGCGAGTACGTGCTATTATCAAGGTGCTTAAAAGGGTGGTATTGACAATCCTTTCTCTAATCTGAGGGAAAGATGACCCGGATTAAATCACTTTGAAGAAAGAATAAGCAAGAAAGGTTCGAATCGTGAAATGAGGTTTCGACGAAGTTAAGATCAAACAAAGCAAAGGTACAACCTAAACGAATATCTTTGAGGAAGTAAGATTATGGATGAGAAAATGAAACAGCTATGCAAGAAGGTGTTGTAAAACTCAAACGCAGTTTAATTCTGTACTGGCGCAGGAGCACTCTAATACGACAAAGAATTAACCTCGCCAAGTCAGACTCTGGTACTCTCTGCAATCCTTGTTACCGGCAAAAGCCACAGAAGTCAGACAGAATGAGGCAGAGGAAGTTTTAGTAGATACTATCCTTGGCAGTTCGGTCCGATCAGTCGGATTCATATGTATTATGGGCTATTTGCCTTGGTTTAGGGGCCTGATTCAGAGCAAATCACTCATGTCGAAACTCTCGCGCCAAAGCCTCGTGGTTGGGACTTCTTTCAATTTACCGAGTTGACTAAGAATCAGTCGTTTACCTCGACTTTGAACCCCAAAATATGCCTGTCTACCTCTATGAGGTAAAGCCAGGAGCAGTAAGTTCACCCCCAACAAAGCTATACTCCTCCTCTGCCAGTTCGAGTTACCATTGTTGATCCATCAGCTTCTGAGCTAGCAGAGTCAAACTAAAAAGGTGTACAAGTCACCTCTTCTCTTGGATATCCGATCGAGACATAATTGCAGTGGTCCGAACAGCAACTCCTGTGCCATATTCGAACCCACCAATAGCTGTGGGAGAGGCACCACCGCCGCTTAGCATATCCACTTCCAGAAGCAGATGGGAATGGAATAGAAGAAAAAAATCCAGTCGTTTATCCAAAACCAGAATGAGGGCTTATTCTATTCACCGAGCGGAAGCAGCAGTTCCATCAACTTGCATCTATTAGTTAAGGGGTTGGGGTACGGGACGCAGAAGCATAGGGAGTGATAGCAGCAATTGATCCTGATCCGGTTAAAGACCAAGAGCATTCCTACCTACGGGATTTCGATTAAGAACAACCAATGGTGGAGGCAGTTGATCTTAATCAGCCAGTTGCCAGATTCAGATGCAGATCGAATTGGACCCGTTCCAGCCAAAAAACGTGAGCGCCTAGCGCGAAAGGTTGCTTTACTAATAACATAGAAAGGGGCAAGCCAAAACCTACTCCTAACAAGTTGCTGGATCGAAGTAGAACATTCTCCATCCGCCCGCCAGCAGCAGAGGGGGTTCGATTCCCGTTATACGCGATGTGGCGAAAAAGACTGATTCAACGAGATATGCCTTGCCTGCATTAAGATTTAAAACTTGTCGTCTACTTTCAGGAAATGTTCGGAACAGAGAACTTACAATAATACAACGCCGCATTCTCCGAAGATTGAGGAACAAGAAGAGATCTATTAAGAGAAAGATTTATCCGAGAGAAAATCTTAACAGTTACATCCAATCACAAACTACACGAAAGTTGCCCCTTTTTCATGGGGATTTACCCATCACAGAGATGCACAGAGGAACAGAACGAACTTCATATATCCCTTTTCTACTCAATCCAGAAACAAGATCGGACGTTATTCCGGTTCGTCTCCATTTTCGTGAAACTATTCCTCAAGCAAGGCAGCCGATAAGTCATCGAAGGGTTTGTGTGAATAATAGAATGGTAAGCATTACTCATTTGAAAGTTTCCCACGGTGATCTAATATCTTTTCAAGAAAATGACGCGAGAATCCGCGGTGAAGAAATAAGGAGATCTTTCTATATCGAAATATCAGTTGAAAAAATCATAGGCAAATTCCTGCCGGTAAGAATGTGGAGAAGAACCAAAACAAAATGGTTCCACCTACTCAAAACTAAGAGGGGATGCCGCCTACTACTAAAATCCTGGTTTTTCCAACAACGGTTGCGTTCTTCTATGCAAAAAGAATACTTAAAAAGAACAAAGAAGTTTGGATCCGAAAAAGTATGCTTAGGCAGTTCCTTCGCTGAGCACAACAGAATGAAGAGGAATTTGTATCATTTCAAATCCCTATTCTTATCGAAGAGAAGAAACGAGAAAAACCGAAATCGCTATAAAGCTCGTCCTATAGTTTACAACTCTTATTTATATAGTAATTCGACCTATTGCTCCGCATCCCCCCAAAAGTTTACTAGGAAGAGAAGAAGAATCAAAAGGATCGAACTACCTACTCATTATTCGGAGGTGAATCATAGAACACCAAAAGCTGTGGTATTTTATGGACCTAACATAGGTCACATCCCTCACGACATAAGATTGAAAGATCCAAACCTTCCTCTTCGGAGCGGAAACGGACGTGGCCAAAACATATAAAGATCGGCGTAGTCGCTCATAGGGACATATCTATCCGGATAGAGGATAGTCTAGATCGATTCATAGATCGATTTCTATCCATATAGATAGGTATCTCCGTGGATAGAGATAAAGATAGGGATCCATCTAGATCTTGATTCACTATTTCCATTTTTTTTTCTTGATTCTGACCTTTCCCAGCAAGAAAACTCCATAGCTAACGCGAACGGCTTTCGCTAACGCGCGCCCCTATCTCTAAGGGCCGTTGCTTGTTTGGGTCGAGCGTCTTCAAACCTTTTTGACGACAAGTTTTAAATCTTAATGCAGGCAAGGCGCGTAGCGATGCTCGACTGTTTTGAAAGGTATGAAGTGACTCGACTGATAAGGAGAGGTTTGCAAGAACTCGACCGGGAAACATAACATCGTTTTTCAATTATTACTTGCTGGGTCGGAGCGTAGACGAGCGAGCAGAGCCCAGGATACAGGGAAGCCCGTCATAGAGCAGTCGACTAAAAGTAGAAGACTGCTGGCCTGAGAGAAGGCGGCCTCTCTCGGGAAACATGGCCCAATTTCTCTTCTTTCTTTTTGATTTCATTCAGTATCTCTGGATCTCTGGAAATTTTGCCAGCCCATACTTTTCCGGTAAAGTCCTCGACCGTACGGGCCATACGCTCAGGACCAAGAGCCCGCATCCCTTCCTCCTTTCGCAGACGATGTACTTCATCTTGGATTTTGTTCTCTAGCCGGGAGAGGTTTGAAGAGGATCCAGTCGTCGCTTTGTTTCCAAATAAATTCCTCTTCTTCGGTCAAAGAAGGTAGGGCTTTGTTTGGTTCTTACACCACTAGAAGAGGCAGGATCCGTTGGCGGAGCCACCCTAGCATTGATTTCTGGGTCGGCCGTAAATGCCGGGTTGCTCTCCTTCTCCGACTCAAGTCGTCGCCTTACCGAAGAGGGTCCGACGTCGTCACAAAAGCAAATCAAAGGAACACCAAAAAAAAAGCTACATACAAACGAAATCCGGGTGGGAATTAGAAAGTTTGAGATGATCCCTA
>Ga0157359_1001314_pt1 | contig 10099 bp, 7 predicted proteins | sample AttcapACBM3_FD_111482 | JGI IMG/M metagenome (GOLD analysis project Ga0157359, IMG submission 111482) | Fungus gardens microbial communities from leaf cutter ant in Botucatu, State of São Paulo, Brazil - Atta capiguara ACBM3 | ecosystem: Host-associated > Fungi > Mycelium > Unclassified ...
CATTGAATAAGAAGCCATATTTTGAGTCATGAACATATTGCTGATAAAAATCAGCGACAGGTTGGATGGTGTCCCGCTCCCAACTTTCTAGCTCCCAGCCGTCAATACTAATCAGATATTCATAAAGTTTAGACACTGGTGATAAAACACGGAAAATATTGATACCACCGTTCTTGGAAGCAGTAAAATTCTGACTGGCTCTCAAGCGTCTGATTTCCTCGGCCATACTGGCAGGGCCAAAAGCTGCAACTGAATAATCTACCGTTCTACGCATTGTCCCCTTACGTTCCTGCTCAGTCGCAATTGCTTCACCGCTACGCTGGATGGTGCCATAAGCACTATAGTAAGTTTTCATCGCTGCCATCATCTTGACTTTGATTTGCTCACGATGCTTCATCGCTTGATCTGGATTTTTCGCCTGAATTAACTGCATGGCAGTTGCTTCCTGACTTTGCATATCACTAACGACTGACTGATATAAGGTTTCAACCTGAGGTAAAACTTCGAATTGTGTCTTAAATAAGTCCCCATGCTCTTTTTGTAATTGCTCATAGCTATACATCCGTACACCTGCCTGTACGGCTTCATTGAGCATATCGCGTAAAGGGATACGGGCAAAATGATCGGTAATCTGGGTTTCTTCATCCAATGGCATATACCCCCCTCCAACATCCGAATGCATACCTGGATAGACTACTTCCTTCCAAGCTGGATTGGCCAATGTGCCATCTTCTCTTTTACAAATCAGATCAACTGGAAAGGCAAAGCGTTGCTCATTGCCTGCCACATGATGCACACACATCTTAACCCGTTCATCGACCACCATATCACGACCTTTAAAGGTCAGATTATTCAGAAGATTGGTTGAGGGTAAACCAAAGGATGCGACTGTATCAAAGATCCCCAAGAACTGAAATTCGATCGGAGATTTTTTCTCTCCATAGGTCAAACCATCACACGTAGATTCACATTTCCCGAGCATTTGATTGGTAAAAGCGCGTGCCAATGCTGCACCACGAGAGAAACCAAATACAGAGATATTAATTTTTTTAATAAGACGATGCTCTGACAAACATTGGGTTAGCTCAGTTTCGCTACTGGCTTTCCCAGCTGTTGCATATTGCGATAGATTTTTTTCAGCACTCTTTACTTTGATTTCCAAAACTTTTTTTAGGTGATCGTTAAACTGTTCTTCGCCATAATCTAAACGTCTCGCGCCACCAAGTCCTGCACCAGAACCAAGTGCCAAATTATCCTGCATCCATGAAATGGTTCTTTGAAAAATGCCTAACTCTGCATTGAAATTAGTCCCAACTCCTGAGACATAAATGGCGTGATTTAATGTCACCCTACTCTTTGAATCTTTCCTTTCAGATAAAGCTTTCTCATTAGCATTACGCCATAAACGAGCAGGATTCGACCACTTCCCACTCTTTTCATCAGTCTCTTTATTATTACCTGTCCCATCAAAAAAGACAGAAATATTGACCACATCACTACAGTCCTGTTTAGATGTCGGAGTATCATTAGATATATCATTATTAATATTAGCGACTCGTTTTAACTCTTCAGATAACATTATTTATTTCCTCGTTTTACTCCCTGACTGCGTTGTTTATCCATCCATTCTAAGCCTTTTCGTGTTGGATCAGGTAAATCATTTGAAGTTGTAATTTCCACTGTATCATCGGGATATAAATGCGCGGCTAAATATTTCTTCCCTTTAAGCTGATCTTTAGTAATGACTACAGCATTTTTTGCTCTATGTAATTTCCCAGTATGACTATCTTTCCAAGTTATAACCTGTTGGCCAACTTTAATTGGTGCAACATTTGTTCCACCTCCAAAACCACCACCGATCTCTTTACTATTTAATTCGACCATATAAGCGTTATAAGAGAGATCATAATGAAAGGAGGTCGTTGCCATATTATAAGTTGCATTTGGACCAATCCCTGCACAACCAGCCAAGCCTAATGGTATTGCTGTAAGTAATGCGAATAATTTCTTAAATATCATAATCCTACTCTCATCTTTATCTATATATTTAAGCCATATAAACGCAAGATTTTTAAATTTATATGGCTTAAATATATGTAACACTAACAGCTATGACCTACTTTAACTGTTTAATTATTATTTACTTCCCCTTTTTATCCCCATACTCCTTTGTTTTTCCATCCACTCTAAGCCTTTTTGCGTTGGATCGGGTAAATCATTTGAGGTTGTAATTTCAACCGTATCATCTGGATACATGTGTAGAGCTAAATATTTTTTCCCTTTTAATTGCTCTTTGGTAATAACTAATTGATTCTTTGCTTCATGCATTTTATAACTGTTTGACTCCCCCCAGATCACCTTTTGAACACCAACTTTAATTGGCGCAACATTTGTTCCTCCACCGAACCCTCCACCAATTTCATTTCCATTTAATTCAACCACATAGCTTGTATATCTAAGATCATAATTAAATGAGGTTGTTCCCATATAGTAAGTTGCATTTGGACCAATCCCAGCACAACCTGCCATGCTTAGTGGTATTGCTGTAAGTAATGCGAATAATTTCTTAAATGTCATAATCCTACCCTCATCTTTATCTCTATATTTAAGCCATATAAACGATTTTTTTGAATTTACATGGCTTAAATATATGTAAAACTAACAGTTATGACCTACTTTAACTGTTTAATTAATATATTTATCTCCCTTCTTTACCCCTGCTCTTTCTTGCTTTTCCAACCAAGTTAATCCTTTTTGTGTGGGATCGGGTAAATCATTTGATGTGGTCACCTCAACGGTATCATCTGGATAGATATGTAGAGCTAAATATTTTTTCCCTTTTAATTGTTCTTTATCAATCAACAATTGATTAGCAGCTTTATGTATTTCACCTGTATTTGTATCTTTCCATGTTACAATTTGAGAGCCTACCTTGATTGGACTAACCATTGTTGATTTCCCAAATCCCCCAGCGATAGTATGTCCATTTAATTCAATCATATAGGGATTATATCTTAGATCATAATGAAAGGAAGTTGTCCCCATATAGTAAGTTGCATTTGGACCAATCCCAGCACAACCTGCCAAGCTTAGTGGTATTGCTGTAAGTAACGCAAATACTTTCTTAAATGTCATAACCCTATCCTTTCTTTATATACTTAAACATTATAAAAGCATCCAAAATAAAAATTTATTGATTATTATATTTTTGTTTCCACAATTGAGTTCTCCACTTGACTCCCTTATCTGTTGGGTCTGGCAATTCATTTGATGTTATAATTTCAACCGTATTATCTGGATATAGATGTGCTGCCAAATACTTTTTCCCTTTCAACTGCTCTTTAGTAATAATTACTTTATTTTTTGATTTATGTACTTCCCCTGTATTAGTATCCTTCCACGTTATGATTTGAGACCCAACTTTAATTGGTGCAACATTTGTTCCACTACCGAATCCACCACCAATTCTTGAATCATTTAATGTAACCATATAACTGGTATATCTAGGATCATAATTAAATGAGGTTGCCCCCATATAGTAAGTTGCATTTGGGCCAATCCCTGCACAACCTGTGATAACAAGGGATAAAATGATAAAGACTATAAATACTTTTTTAAATTTCATTTTTACATCTTAATAATAAATACTCTTAACTCATTATTAATTTATCACGATCAACAATACATTCCTGCTAAATCAACCATACACATTATTTATCCAGCTTTAGTCATTAACTTCGCCATTAGCTCATCCATCGTAATCACTTTTTTACTTAATTCAGCAAGCACGATTTGTAGATCTTTATCTTTATTAAAATGGTCGCCATACATCAATTTAAGGCAGAGAAAGTTTAATAAATCCCGTGTTCCAGACAAATGATATTCTCGTGCTTGTGGAAGCGTATCTATTACAAATTGATATAAGGCATAATCATCCATTTTATCGACTAAAAAAGAATGATTCAGTTTGAGGTGATAAATCAAATGATCAGGTAAAGTAGCCTCAACCATTCTTTCCTCTTGTTCTACTGTAAACATGAGTGGGGTTGTATAATGAGGTAAAATATCAAGCTTCTGATTTAAACCAAATATAGCCTGAAGATTAGCGAGACGATCCCAATACCACCAACTTTGGATAGGGCGTAATAAGTTTTCGATCTGCTCAGGACTGAACACAGGTTCTTTAACATATAGAGTTTGATCCTCAGCATGCCCAACCAATGTTGCCAATATCACTGGATCCCAAAAGGCTAAAACCATTTCTAGCCCACCTTCAAACTCAACCTCTAAAAACTGACGTAGATGTTCAAACAACAAATCGAAAGAAACAGGCGTTACAATCAACGTCATACTTGCTGTTCCAGCAACATGACGTTCAACCCAGCTCCATTCTGCACTGGAAAAATCACGAGGTAACTGCAAGAGATGAGGTGAAATAGCTCGCGCTTTCTCTCCACTGGCTTCTTTTAACAAGCACTTCTGGCGTAAATGCTCAAATACTTTGAGAAAGCGCTTATCTTGAGCTGCATCGGCAATCGCATAGACATTCAGCTCCAGTTCATCTAGTGGATAATCTTTAAAGGTTTCCAAAAAAAGAGTCAGATTACCCTGCATTACACACCCTCGCCTTTGTTAATAAATGCTCCACGTTGCGAAGCTCGTCTTGCTAAACATTCCCAGCAGATATTATTCGGAAAAATAGGAAGTTGGGGCGTTTCACTCGCCCCTGTTGTAAAGATATGCTGTCCAGCTTTAGCTTTGAATGTATTTGGCGTAACCACCGTTACCCCTTCAGCATTAATTTTTAAAGCGCTGTCTTTCGCTTTTAAAACAATTTCAGTTGGGCTTTGTATCTCAACTTTCCCTTCTGATGACGTAATTTTGATGTCTAGCCGCGCAGCAGCTTCCAAATGATTATCCTGTGCTTGTAAATCAAACTTTCCTTTTGCAGCATAAATTTTAAGGTCTTCCTGACCTGCGAACATGCTCAGTTTTTTCTTGGTATTTAATACAAAATGTTCGTCTGCACTAATATTTACAGATTGCCCACTTCCGACTGTTACCGCCTCTAAAGCATGAAGATGTACATTCTTTCCTGAAACCATAGCAATACTTTCAGGCGCTGCTATGAGCATCAGTGCATCACGTGCTGCTTTTAAGTCAGCCCATTGTGTTTCAACTTTTTTGATATAAGCCTCGACCTGACTCAACATGTCCGCAGCTTCTGCTTGCTGTTTTTCTGCATATTCGGACAGCGCTTTCATACTTTCAAAGCTTTCTGAAAATTGTGCCAGAGCTTCTTTCGCTTCCAGTTGAGTATCTTTTGCTTGATCTTGTACAAAGGTTGAAAGATATAAACCCTTGCTTCGGATTGCGCCCGCATTATCACTACGTAGTTCAAATCCCTCACCACGGCCATCACTTTCAGCCTTATCCTTAGGGTGGCTTAAATTGCCTAGATTCAATTGAGTTGCGCTGTGACTACTATGTAACTGTGCACTGATTTGCCCTGTCGTATCATCAAAACGCAGTTGGTTATAACCTTCACCACCCACTTCTTTTGAACGGATACCACTGAGCTTTTTGGTGTCAGGAAGTTGCCCTTTAATATCAAATTTAGTGGGTGAGCGTTGCGCTTCATGAATACGACCGGTTACGAATGGGCGATCAATATTGCCATCAAAGAAATCAATTACTACGATTTCATCTTTACGTGGTAAAAAGCGCGCACCATAGCCTTCGCCGGCCCACGGGGTAAGCACATCGACCCACGCCGAATCGGTATCACTGTCATTCGATCCTGCACCACCATCATGTGCATGGTCTTCTGTACGGGTAAATAGAAAGCGAACCTTGATTCGTCCCCATTCATCAACATGAATTTCTTCACCATCGCTCACGACTTTGGCACGTTGTACATGTGCGGTAGGACGGTGAGTCAATGGATCATATTCAGGTACAATCTCAATCGTTCGACGTACCACCATCAATTCATTGGCTTGGCGTTCTTGTTCACTATCTTTACTGATTGGCCAATGGCTAAGACTGAGTAATTTTTCGACTTGCTCTTTAATCTCTTTCGGAAGATTGTTCTGGTTATAAAAATGCTTGGTTAGGATTAGGAATTCTTTATCATTTTGACTATGGTTTTTTTCTAATTCTGGATGATCATTCAACTGAAACCAGTAACCCACCTGAGTATCTCGAACACTACTATGTGCAGTAAAGTATTTCGCCTGTAAAGCTTGATATTGATTGAGCTGCTTGTTGAGTTTCTCTAATTGATTATTTCCTGATGCTGTAGCCTGATCTTCTCCATTTAAATCAGCAATCCAGGCAGGTGAAATATTCCAGGCTTGTTCCAGACTTAAACTCTCATTATCTCGCTGGGTACTGTGTTGATGTGAACTGAGAACTGAACCACTGGCATCTTCTTGACTTAGACTATCTGCTTGCCAACGTTGCACATGTATAGCCGTAGGCTGTAATTGGCGCTGGGCAATAAAACTGGTAATACTGTCAGCCTGCTCAACCGCATTGGAACGATGGTAATGAATAGATCGGCGTTCAAGCGCCTTAAATTGTGCGTTATCATCAATCAAACGTAGCTTTTGGGCTTCGATACTTTGACTTGAACTCGCAACAATATAATTCGATTCATCAATTAAAAAGTTAATCGACTCTTCGCGTAATAACCGAGTTAAATATTCATAATCGCTTTCATTGGACTGCATTGAAAAAGGGCGAATATCATAGTTTCTAGTTAAACCACTGCTATCCAGTTTAAGGCTGGCGGCAAACAAAGGGCTTTTGCTTTGCCATTCCTTAAAAATAATTTCGCAAATCTCTACGGCACTTTTATTCATAAATACGCGGCTATTGCGTCTTTTATGCCATAAGCTCGTTGCATCCTGCATTGTTAGTCGATAAAGGCTCAATGCACCATCGCTTTGTCCTTGACTTGCACCAGTAATAATTCCCGTCGTTCTAAAGAGTTGCCCAGAATCCGTCACTTGATCAACGGCAATCTGACAGCCAATAAATTGTTTGAGTTCAATATAAGGATTGGTAGATAAACAGATCAGTTCTAGGGAGAGTCCATCATTAATGCCATGATAACCATCAACGCGTTGCAGCATGATTTGAGTATTTAGAGCCGCATTTGAAAACTGAATACTAATGGCACGCTTTTGAGTGCTGAGACCTAAACTTTCTAATATCTGAAAAATACTACTTAACATTGTTATTATTTAACCAATCGAAAAATACAGTTAATTTTGCCTAGAATTGTCTGTCTTGTCTAATTTCTTCAAAACAAAAAAAGCCCAAGTTTCAACTTGGGCCTTTGCGCTGAGGTTTTATTATTATCATTTTGCTTTATTTTTCTTGTTAACTCTTCTTCTCCTTTCACATTCATACCCTCTGAATGATCTTACACACATCATTGTCTTTATTATCTCGTTCTTGTGTGTGCTGTTTCTATACTGACTATTCTGTCAGAATCAATTGTGGAGAAAAATAGCATTTTTCTTATCTCTGTGTAAGAAAAAACGTACAAGTCTGTATAACATTTAACTTAATAATAACAAAAAATTGTTCTACAACAGAATTCTCATTTCTTCTTTTTATCTGACTTGATTCAACACACACAAAGCGACAAAAACATGAATATTCACGTTTTGATTGGATTATAGAAATAGATTGATGGTGAAAAATTTGACGTGCTGAAACAGTAAAAATAAAAAAGCCCTGTAGTCTCTCCCAAAACTACAAGGCTTAGCGGCTGTAAGTTTCCTCTCTTATCACTTACTTCACTGTAAGTTCGCTGTCATCACGACGTTATTATTATATTTTTGCGATTTACCTAGCTTTCCGTGCTAGGCTCTTTGTGGGTACATAATCTCAAAAAGCTTTAATTTGCTCTAGCGACAATATCTCGAATCTTTGTAAGCTTTTACTTACAAAAGCTCATATTTTGTAGAAAAAGTTCACAATATAACCAAATTGATCTTTTGCACTAAACCACTGCGGCGTACTGTCCGTGTTGTGAGTGCCTGTTGTAGCGCATTTGGATCAGCCAAAATACTCACCACTTTTTTCGCTCGGGTAACCGCTGTATAGATCAACTCCTGACTCAGCAATTTCTCCGCACTTGCATCCAGCACAATGGCAGTATGAGTAAACTCGGAACCTTGAGATTTATGGATCGTCAAAGCAAACGCGGTCTGCATATTTCGTGGTAAACGATGGGCTGCGATCCATTTGTTCAGGCTAGGGAAAAAGACTTCAAATTGCTGAGGTTGGGTTCTATGTTTGAAGCAAATCCCGATATCCCCATTGGAAATACCGAGCTGGTAATCATTATAGGTCATCATCACTGGACGTCCGATATACCAGTCCCCTACGGCAATTTGTTTGAGTTGCTGGTTCAGCCATTGTTCAGCATGACGATTCAGCTGTTCAATCCCCAATTGTCCGTGGCGAATCGCGGTTAAAATACGATAGTCATCAAAGGCCTGAATCACCTGTAACGTATATTGCTCGGGTTCATCTGCCTTTAGATATGTTTTTAATGCCTCGACATAGCCTTGAAAACCATACATTAATTTCTGCTGTGCCGTCGTAATATCAGTCTCATTCTGTTCTGGCAGATACTCAAGCTGAATCAGGTCAGGCATATTTTGAGATAAGACCACTGCTTGTAAAGCTGTTGCTGGTACGATCTGACTTTCCAGATTTTCCAATACAGAAACAGCTTCTGCCTGATTGTGTTGATTCTGAATAAATCTTGCCAGTTGTCCAATCTTGGCCTCTCCAGAGAAACGACGACTGGTTTGCAGTTGGACCCGATTCTCCGCCAGTGCAGGAACTTGCTGTAAATCAGCCAAGACTGAACCAACATCAACCGAAGCCAACTGATTGGCATCTCCCAATAAAATAATGCGGCAAGCATCAGGCACTGCTTCAAATAAGGCAGTCGCCAGATTTAAATCCAGCATTGATGCTTCATCGACGACGATTACGTCATAAGGTAAAGGTTGTTTCTGATTAAAACGAGGAATCTGCCGATTACCCATGCCCAATAAACGATGCAAGGTTTGTGTATTCTGATGGCGTAATTCATCGGTAATCAGTCCCGATGCCACCAGTTTTGGATCATTAAATGAGTTCTGTAATGCTTCCTGCATACGTTGTGCTGCTTTACCTGTCGGGGCTGCCATGGCAATACGAATATCAGGAATCATCTGGTTCAGGGCAGCAATAATACGTGCCAACGTATAGGTTTTACCTGTACCCGGCCCACCTGTAATAATACTCAGCCCTTGTTGCAACGCCATTTTCAATGCCGCCTGCTGATGTTCGTCACTCAGTAAATCGTGATAATCCTCAGCTTGAATGGTCTGAATCGTTTGTCGCTTTAATCGACAAATCTGATGAGCGAGGCGTTGCTCTAGTTGCCAATATCGGTATAATGCCAAGCCCTGCTGATCATAGACGCACGGCGCCACCTGAGTGGTTGCAAGCTCACTAGAAACAGCAAGATCTCCGAGGGCTTCAAGCTGTAGTGGATTAACTTCAATACAACTATCGCCTTGCAAGCTGGCCTCAACCAGTTGCTGCAATACTTGTGCAGCGCCAACGGATTGCGATGATTGAGAAAATGTTGCTTGTGTGAGGTAGTTACTCCACATATTCAACCAAGTCATTTGCTCAGGCTGATTATCCACTAGCTTGTCCACAGAGTTATCCTCAAACTTACCCACACGCTTGTCCACAAGGTTATAAACATATTTATCCACATGATAAGTTTTTGTTTAGTTTAGCTTCATACATTTTATCTACACCATTTTTCCTGCTTTATCCTCAGAGAAATATCCAAGAATTGCATCCAAACGCAAGATAAATTCGTCCTCAGGTTTCCAGTACAGACAGCCTTGTTGTGCCTGTCCATTCATCCCACGTAAATATAAATAAGATGCCCCGCCCAAATGCTGCTCTATGCTGTAGTTCTGCAATTTCACGCCCAGATAACGGTGCAACGCGACCAGATATAAAGCCGCTTGTAGCCAATAACTAGAGAGCGACATACTTTCTGCAA
>Ga0157359_1001315_pt1 | contig 10099 bp, 7 predicted proteins | sample AttcapACBM3_FD_111482 | JGI IMG/M metagenome (GOLD analysis project Ga0157359, IMG submission 111482) | Fungus gardens microbial communities from leaf cutter ant in Botucatu, State of São Paulo, Brazil - Atta capiguara ACBM3 | ecosystem: Host-associated > Fungi > Mycelium > Unclassified ...
CACCACCTGCAATTCCTTCGCCCGTGCTTCCTGCCAGGCAAATGGCGGCTGTTCATCCATATAGTTATATTGCGCCAGTTCCAGCTGTACAGCGTGTTGATTCAGTTCCGGTTTGCCATACGCACGGGTGATATGTCCGCCTTTAAAACGTCCATTCAGTACCCAGCTAAAACGTGACTGAGCTTCACAAACCTGTTCCAGTGCCTGGCCGATATGCGCACCGCAACTGGCGCCACCATTGGTTCCCAGATTCAAATCCGGTAACTGACCATCAAACAAACGCGGGATGTTCGATGCAATAGAGTGCGCATCAAACAGTAAGGCATAACCGAATTGATTACGAATTCGTTCCAGTTCCTGTTGGATCTGGTTGTGATAAGGCTGCCAGATGTTTTGCAGATAACCCGCACGCTGTTCTGCTGTTGGTGTCATACCTGGTTTAAACGTCGGTGTACCATCAAACAGGGTATCAGGATATAACCCGGTCGTGGCGGTGGTGTACAGCGCCTGATCATCGGCCGGACGGTTGAGGTCGATCACAAAACGGGAATAATTTCCCACCAGCACACTGGCGCCCATTTCACGGGCAAAATCATACAACTGTGGAATATGCCAGTCCGTATCCGGCAGGCATTGTGCTTCCGGGCTTAATCCGGCTTCCACTTCGGCGGTCAGTGCCGTCCCTGCGTGAGGAATACTGACCAGTAATGGCAATGTGCCAGCACTAAATTGATATGCGTTCATCGTTCTTCTCCTCGGAAAATGACCCGGCAAGGCAACTGTCCGCCCAGCCAGTAAACCAGTTCTGCCGGACGTGCCAGCGGCCAGTGCACAAAATCAGCCAGTTTCCCGGCTTCCAGAGAACCCTGTGTGGCATCCAGCCCCAGCGCTTTTGCGCCATACAGCGTGACACCCGCCAGGGCTTCTTCCGGCGTCATACCAAACAGTGTGCAACCCATGTTCAACATCAAACGTAGTGACAGCGCCGGAGAAGTTCCCGGATTGGCATCACTGGCCAGTGCCATAGGTACCTGATACTGACGGAACAGTTCCACTGGTGGACGCTGCGTTTCCCGCAACAAGTAGAAAGCACCTGGCAGTAATACAGCTACCGTGCCGTTTTGCGCCATTGCAGCCACATCACTTTCAGTGGCAAATTCCAGGTGATCCGCCGACAAGGCGTGAAAACGGGCTGCCAGCGCGCCGCCACCCAGTGACGACAGTTGTTCAGCATGCAGTTTGACCGGTAATCCGAGTTGTTCTGCGGCATGAAAAACTTTTTCCACTTGTTCTGGCGAGAAAGCCAGATGTTCGCAGAAGGCATCCACGGCATCAGCCAGTTTTCCGGTAGCAACCTGTGGCAGCAGATCACGACAGATCACCTCGATCCACTGATCAGGATCATTTTTGTATTCCGGTGGGATCGCATGGGCAGCCAGACAGGTTGACTGAATTTGTGCCGCAACCTCGTTCCCTAACTGGCGAATGGCCTGCAACATCCGCAGTTCACTGTCTGTTTCCAGACCGTAACCGGACTTAATTTCTACCGTGGTGACCCCTTCCGCCAGTAACAACGACAGGCGTTTACGGGCGCTGTCCACCAGTTGTGCCTGTGAGGCTTCACGCGTGGCACGCACCGTAGAGAGAATACCGCCCCCTGCTGCGGCAATGTCGCTGTAACTGACACCATTCAGGCGCTGTTCAAATTCATGGCTGCGATCCCCCCCAAAGACCAGGTGCGTATGACAGTCCACCAGCCCCGGTGTCACAATGCCGCCACCTAAATCTGTACGTTGTTGTGCACTGAAATCCCCGGCCTGTTCGTATGGCCCCACCCAGACAATTTTCTGTCCGTCGACGGCAATCGCGCCATTTTCAATGATGTTATACCGACCATCGCGCATGGTGACGATATCGGCGCCATACCACAAATGCTCACAATGACGTTGCTGGTTCATCACCTCTCCCACGTTGTGTGCTTTACTGACATCTCATAAGTATGTATATGTATATACAACCTCATCGCACAGGAAGCAACCATGACCCGCTATTTTGCGCCCCGCGCTCTGCTGGCAGATGGCTGGCAACACAATGTCCTGATTGACGTCGATCATCAGGGAATCATCACCGGGCTTACCGCCAATAGCCAGCAGCAGGATGCAAAACTGCTGGATGGCGCGGTGATCCCGGCAATGGCAAATTTACATTCACATGCTTTTCAGCGCGCTATGGCCGGGCTGGCCGAAGTTGCGGGTGATCCTCAGGACAGCTTCTGGACCTGGCGTGATCTGATGTACCGCATGGTGCAGCGTCTGTCGCCAAAACAAGTAGGTGCAGTTGCCGCTGCGTTATATGTGGATATGTTGAAAGGCGGATACTGCCAGGTGGCAGAATTCCACTATCTGCACCATCAACCGGACGGCACACCTTATCCGCAGGATGACATGCTGGTGGAACTAATTGCTGCAGCTGAGCGTAGCGGGATTGGGCAGACCCTGCTTCCGGTCCTGTACAGCTACGCCGGATTTGGCAGTCAGCCAGCACAGCCTGGTCAGAAACGCTTTATTCAGGACAGTCAGGCTTATCTGGCACAACAGCAACGGCTGGAAAAATTGATTGCAGAGAAACCACTGATCAATCAGGGGATTTGCTTCCACTCTCTGCGCGCTGTCAGTGAAACACAGATGCAGGAAGTACTGGCAGCAAGTCCTGCACACTGGCCGGTGCATATTCATGTTGCCGAACAGGAAAAAGAGGTCAACGATTCGCTGGCATGGAGTGGCGAGCGCCCTGTCAGCTGGCTGTTGAAGCGCTTCCCGGTAGATCAACGCTGGTGCCTGATTCATGCCACTCACCTTGATGACAGTGAAATCCGTCGGCTGGCAGACAGTCAGGCGATTGCCGGATTATGCCCAACCACAGAAGCTAACCTCGGTGATGGTATCTTCCCGGCAACAGAATTTATTGCCCGTGGCGGACGCTGGGGAATCGGTTCTGACAGCCATGTGTCCCTGGATGTGGTGGAAGAACTGCGCTGGCTGGAATATGCACAACGCTTACGCGATCGCCGCAGAAACCGTATTGTCACCGCAGAACAATCTTCTGTCGGTGAAGTGCTGTATCACCAGGCACTGGCAGGTGGTGCACAGGCCTGTGGCATCCGTAGCGGTAGCCTGCAAACCGGTTATCGTGCCGACTGGCTGGTGCTGAAAGAAGATGCTCTGCTGGGTAGCACTGCGGATCACGCCCTGCTTAATCGCTGGTTGTTTGCCGGTAATCGCGCACAGATTCAGGATGTGTATGTCGCCGGGGTACAACGTATCCACAACGGACAACACGCCGAACAGGAAGCTATTGATGCTGCCTTCCGCGAAGTACTGGAGACACTGCGATGATCAAGGTATTCAGCACAGAGACTCTGCCTGTCAGCCGCTGGCGTAATGGCGGCGGCGAAACGCGGGAAATTATCAGTTACCCCCCAGGTAAAACGGAATTTGACTGGCGCATCAGCATAGCCACCATCGCCAGTGACGGGGATTTCTCTGCGTTCCCAGGCATTGATCGCATTATCACCTTGCTGGATGGCGAAGTGGCGCTGTACCGCGACGGACAGTTACATCAGCAATTGCAGGTCAACACGCCGTATGCCTTTGCCGGAGAAGAGGCTATTTCTGCCCGTCTGACCGCGGGTACCAGTCATGATTTTAATATTATGGCGCGGCGTGGCTGCGTACAGCCATCAGCCGGAACAACCGGAGAGTCATTCACACCATCACCAGAAACCGCCGGTGTGGTATTGATTCTTAAGGGGCAATGGCAGCATACACAGGCCCAACTGGCTGCCGGGCAAGGTGCGTGGTGGGAACATCAGGGAGGCACATTCACACCATTATCCGACGATGCGCTGTTATTGTGGGGCTCATTACAGCCGGGGAATTAACCCCGGCTTTTAAACTCACCCATCAATTTATAGCGTGAGCCCGGATACAACAGGCGGGCACAGGTCACGACCTTTGTATCACTCCAGGTCTGGCGGCGGATCAACAGGCAAGGTTCCTGCGGATCAATCGCCAGATAACGACACTGACGGGCATCGGCCAGTACCGCTTCCACCACATGCTCACCAGATGTCAGCGGTGCCACGCGCATCAAATAAGCGTGAGGGGTTTCGACAGCGTAATCCTGATCCAGATACTCCGGTGCCATCTGCGGATTGACCAGACGATCTTCCAGTTGTACCGGTTGATCATTTTCATAATGTACCATCACTGAATGGAATACCGGCTCACCACGCGTCAGCCCCAGATAAGCTGCCTGTTCGGCGTCGGCTTTACTTTCCGTCAGCAGCAGAATTTTGCAACTGTGGCGATGTCCACGCTGGGTAATTTCTTCTGCGATATTATGCACTTCCATCATCGCGGTATAGCCTTTGCTTTCCGCCACAAAGGTTCCCACCCCCTGCATACGCATCAGATAACCTTCGCTGGTTAACTCACGTAATGCCCGGTTAATGGTCATGCGACTGACGCCCAGTTCATTGACCAGTTCGCTTTCAGAGGGTACCCGCTGATTGGGTTGCCAAATCCCTTCATGGATCTGACTGATAATTGCCTGTTTTACCCGCTGATAAATCGGCGCAGGCTGATCACTCATTGCGGCAGAAAGTTGAGAAATAGCACTCGGCCGGGCCATATCGAATCCTTATTACTGTATTACGGGAAAGTTTACTGGCATCTGTTCTGAATGTATATACATGTTGATTTCACCCCTGACGGATTATTTTTGTGATCGCACAGACACAAGTGAATCCAGTTGTATAGACAAGAATATACGTTTATGTTTCACTCAATTTCAACCAATAAGGCTGATACCTGAAAACCACAGAATGATCTCTGTCTCAGGTTTATCCTCATCTCAGTTGTCTATACAGGAGTAAACCATGTCACTCAATCAAAGCCATTGCTTACTGACTCCCGGCAAAGTGGATCTTGCCACGCTGAAAAAAATTTACCGCGGCGGCGTAACGCTGGCGCTGGATGAACAGGCTCGCAGCCGTATCCAGCAGGCACGCGACACCGTGGATCAGATCGTCAGTGAAGGCAAAGTGACGTACGGTATTAACACCGGATTTGGCAAACTGGCACAAACGTCCATTCCGGCAGCAAGACTGGCTGAACTGCAACGTAATCTGGTGCTGTCACACAGCGTCGGTTTGGGTGAATTATTACCGGATGATGTGGTTCGTCTGGTTATGGCGACCAAAATTATCAGTCTGGCACGTGGCCATTCCGGTATTCGTATTGAACTGGTTGATGCACTGATTAGCCTGTTTAACGCTGGCGTGATGCCGTGTATCCCGGAAAAAGGCTCTGTGGGCGCATCCGGTGACCTGGCTCCTCTGGCGCACCTTTCCCTGATGCTGCTGGGTGAAGGCGAAGTGCGTATTAATGGCGAATTGCACCCTGCCCGCGAAGGGCTGGCACGCGTTGGTCTGGAGCCGATTGTTCTGGGACCCAAAGAAGGTCTGGCATTATTAAACGGCACCCAGGTGTCCACTTCACTGGCGCTGCGTGGCCTGTTTGAAGGGGAAAATGTCTTTGCTGCAGGACTGGTTGCCGGAGCACTGTCACTGGAAGCCATTAAAGGCTCCATTAAACCGTTCGATCACCGTATTCATGAAGCCCGCGGTCAGCAAGGGCAAATCTCTGTGGCGGCCGCTGTCACCGATCTGCTGACAGGCAGCGATATCCTGACATCTCATGCCAACTGCGGCCGCGTGCAGGACCCTTACTCCATCCGTTGTGTTCCGCAAGTGATGGGCGCCTGTCTGGATAACCTGAATCACGCTGCCCGCGTTCTACAAATTGAAGCCAACGCCGCCTCAGATAACCCGCTGGTATTTACCGATACCGGTGAAGTGATTTCCGGCGGTAACTTCCATGCTGAACCTGTCGCCTTTGCTGCCGATATTATCGCGCTGGCTGTGGCTGAAATTGGTGCGATTTCTGAACGTCGTCTGGCGCTGTTGCTGGATACCGGGCTGTCCGGTTTGCCACCATTCCTCGTTAATGATGGCGGCGTGAACTCCGGCTTTATGATTGCTCAGGTAACTGCTGCTGCGCTGGCTTCTGAAAACAAATCCCTGGCACATCCGGGCAGTGTGGACAGCCTGCCAACATCGGCCAACCAGGAAGACCACGTTTCAATGGCGACCTATGCCGCCCGCCGTCTGGGCTCCATGTGTTTCAACACCGCAGCGGTTGTGGGCATTGAAGCCATGGCTGCAGCTCAGGGGATTGAATTCCACCGTCCATTACAAAGTTCTCCACAGTTGGAAGAGGTGCTGAGCACCATTCGCCAGCGTGTGGCTTATCTCGATCAGGATCGCCTGATGGCACCAGATATCGAACAAATGCGTTTATGGGCCGCTGGTGACAGCTGGCCGCAGATGATTGCCGCGCTGCTGCCTGCGCGTACCCATTAAGAGAGGAATTTCATTATGACCGAATCAGTAAGCAAAGCTGTTGCCCGTACTATCCGCGCGCCTCATGGTGATACCCTGCACTGCGCTAACTGGCTGATTGAAGCCGCGTATCGCATGATCCAGAACAACCTGGATCCGGATGTTGCAGAACGCCCGGAAGATCTGGTGGTGTATGGCGGTATTGGTAAAGCCGCACGTAACTGGGAATGTTTCGAGCAGATCCTGCGTTCACTGCAGGCTCTGCAACCGGAAGAATCTCTGCTGATCCAGTCCGGTAAACCGGTGGGTGTTTTCCGCACTCATGCCGATGCGCCACGTGTGCTGATCGCCAACTCCAATCTGGTGCCACACTGGGCAAACTGGGATCACTTTAACGAACTCGATAAAGCCGGACTGATGATGTACGGCCAGATGACCGCAGGTTCCTGGATCTACATTGGTGCACAGGGCATCGTACAGGGGACCTTTGAAACCTTCGCTGAAGCCGGTCGTCAACACTATAACGGCGATTTAAGTGGTAAATGGATCCTGACTGCGGGTCTGGGTGGCATGGGTGGTGCACAACCACTGGCGGGTGTTCTGGCTGGAGCTTCCGTTCTGGCGGTGGAATGTCAGTCCTCACGTATTGATTTCCGTCTGCGTACCCGTTACCTCGACTATCGTGCAGAAACGCTGGATGAAGCGCTGGCAATCATTGAGAAAGCCACCCGCGAAAAACAGGCTATTTCCGTTGGTCTGCTGGGGAATGCTGCAGAAATTCTGCCAGAACTGGTAAAACGTGCGAAAGCAGGCGGTATGAAACCGGATATCGTGACAGACCAGACCTCTGCCCACGATCCGATTAACGGTTACCTGCCACAAGGCTGGACTGTTGAACAATGGGAAGATGCGCGTCGCAACGATCCGAAATCCGTTGAGAAAGCGTCTCGTGCCTCAATGGCCGTACATGTTCAGGCGATGCTCGACTTCTGTCATATGGGCATTCCAACCGTAGATTACGGTAACAACATCCGTCAGGTAGCACTGGAAGAAGGTGTGACCAATGCCTTTGATTTTCCAGGCTTTGTTCCGGCATATATTCGCCCACTGTTCTGCGAAGGTAAAGGACCGTTCCGTTGGGTCGCGCTTTCCGGTGATCCGGAAGATATCTATAAAACTGATGCCAAACTGAAAGAACTGTTCCCGGATAACAAAAACCTGCACCGCTGGCTGGATATGGCACAGGAACGTATCGCCTTCCAGGGTCTGCCTGCCCGTATTTGCTGGCTGGGTCTCGGTGAACGCCATCTGGCAGGCCTGGCCTTTAACGAAATGGTGCGTAACGGTGAACTGAAAGCGCCAGTCGTCATTGGTCGTGACCATCTGGACTGTGGTTCGGTGGCATCACCTAACCGTGAAACCGAAGCTATGCGCGATGGTTCCGATGCAGTATCTGACTGGCCGTTGCTGAACGCCCTGCTGAATACCGCAGGTGGTGCAACCTGGGTGAGTCTGCACCACGGCGGTGGCGTAGGCATGGGCTTCTCTCAACATGCCGGTGTGGTTATCGTGGCAGACGGTACTGAGGAAGCGGACAAACGTCTGGGTCGTGTACTGTGGAATGACCCGGCAACTGGCGTGATGCGCCATGCCGATGCCGGATATGACATTGCGAAAGAATGTGCCGCGAAACATGAACTTAATCTGCCGATGATTAAGTAAATCGTTACAGATTAATTAACTGTGATCCAGGCCGGTATCTCCGGCCTGTTTTCCTTCCGCCTTCTTCCCTCTCTAATTCTTTTTTATGTTAACGTGGTTCAACGCCTTGCTTTGTACAGGAAAAGTAACCAATGACCATCCCTGATTCATTGATTGAAGACGCCATTCACTGGCGGAAATCACTGCATACCCATCCTGAACTGGGATACCAGGAACACCAGACCTCACAATGGGTGGCAGAGCAACTGGCGTCAATGGGGTTGCAGGTACATCGCGGACTGGCGGGTACCGGCGTGGTGGGAACCCTGGAAAATGGTCAGGGGCCAACGATTGGATTACGGGCTGATATGGATGCCCTGCCCATGACCGAACTGGGTGAACAGGCGCACCGCTCCACCATTCCCGGTGTTATGCACGCCTGCGGTCACGATGGTCACACGGCAATCTTACTAGCAGCAGCAAAACATCTCAGCACCACACGTCAGTTCAGTGGCACAGTCCATTTTGTGTTCCAGCCCGCAGAAGAAAACCTGGGTGGCGCACAACAGATGGTGGCTGATGGTTTGTTTACTCTGTTTCCGATGGATGCGATTTACGCCCTGCATAACTGGCCCGGTTTACCCGTTGGCACCGTTGCGGTAAATGAAGGGGCAATAATGGCCTCGCTGGATTCTTTTGAAATTACCCTGCGTGGTCGTAGCTGTCATGCGGCAATGCCGGAAAATGGCATTGATCCGATCGTCGCGGCAGCTCAGTTGATTATGGCGCTGCAAACGATACCCGCCCGCCGCCTGTCACCACTGGCTTCTGCAGTGATCAGTATTACGCAAATTAATGGCGGTGAAGCCATTAACGTGATCCCGGAAAACGTGGTCTTACGTGGCACCCTGCGTTGCCTGCAAACTGAAGTACGCCACAGCGTTCGACAAATGATTACCGAACTCGTGACCTCATTTACTGCCCCATTGGGAATTGAAGGGCAGATTGAATATCAAGGTGATTATCCGGTCACTATGAACCACGCCAGAGAAGCCGGTCAGGTTCGGGATTGTGCGCTGTCATTGTTACCGGCTGAAAACGTGCTGTGGAATGTGCCTCCGTCAATGGCATCTGAAGATTTCGCCTGCATGCTGGAGCACTGTCCGGGAGCTTATTTCTGGCTGGGAGCGGACGGAGAGAAACCTTCCCGCCCGTTGCATAATGCGTATTACGATTTTAACGATCAGCTGATTGCACCAGGCATTGCTTTCTGGACTCGTCTGGTCGGGCAGGTATTACCAAATCAGGATGGTGCTTAGTATCCCATTTGCGCAATATCTTCCATCGCAGCATCCAAGGTTGCAGCCCGTCCTGTTGCCACATAACAACAGGCAATTTGCAGACGTATCGCCTGTGGCACAGCTACCTGTTTATCCAGACAGCGGCGGATCCAGTCGGCGGTCGTTGCTGCATCTTTCGCAGCCGGTAATGCACCTTTTGGCAGCAACAGATCTTCCTGACGAGCCGACAATACCTGAGGGTGATCACCGGTGATCAGATTGATCGCCGGACAACGCTGAGGATTGGCATACACTTCACCTTCCGTTCCCTGCAACAACAATGCCCGTCCACCAATGCTTTTAAAGAAATTCCCTACCCGCACCATATATTCCGGGTGTGAAACACTGGCGATACGCAGTGCGGCATCTTCCGCAAAAGGCGTTGCCAGTTTCGCCAGGCTGTGTGCGCTGTTACGCACGCCCATACGCCAGCGCAGGGATAATTGCTGTGCAATCGGCTTACAGAGCTGATCGATAGTCATAAAGACCAGTTCACCAGCATCAAGGCACTGCTGAGCCTCTTCTGCCATCGCCGTGACCGGAACGCCCAGTTCCTGAAACACCGCTTCACTGGTCACGCGATCGGGATCATCAC
>Ga0157359_1001316_pt1 | contig 10097 bp, 2 predicted proteins | sample AttcapACBM3_FD_111482 | JGI IMG/M metagenome (GOLD analysis project Ga0157359, IMG submission 111482) | Fungus gardens microbial communities from leaf cutter ant in Botucatu, State of São Paulo, Brazil - Atta capiguara ACBM3 | ecosystem: Host-associated > Fungi > Mycelium > Unclassified ...
CATATGTAAAAATACTATAGATGTATGAACCTTCTTATATACTACAGTTCAGTGTTGAAATTATATCTCTAACTTCATAGTAGTAGCAACATCTTTGTATAAAGTAGTAAAAAAGGATGTGTCTTTCAAATAGGAAGTAGCTTAGAAAAAAGCATAGTAAAACTTGGAAATATTAATAAAAAGCTGTTTTTACACTCAGAATTCTAAGTTCTCTGGTGAGCAGCTAATTGTATTAGCAGTTAATATCTCCTGGAGAGTAGTAGGATATTATATCTACTAGAAGGACAAGAATGAGCCCAGAAATATACACTATGTGAAATTCAACTTACTATTAATAAACCTTATATAGTAGAGATATCATTAGCCAAAATGAGAGCTATGTAGTGTGAAACATGCTCTCAAGCAAGTAGTATACCTGTTATATAGATATTAGAACTTTATAGTAAGAACAGATACAAAGTACCTGGCAGAAATGTTAAATAACCCAGAAAAGATATCCAATATGACTTTTAACTACTAAGTAGACTACATCAGAATGAATTTCTTTTTTGAGACAATTCATAAGAAAAAATCTCTGAACTTAATAGACTTTCAAGAAAGAAATAGTACTTTGAAGATTCTTCTCCTGAGAGGTTTGATGATGGGTCTAACAATAAGAAAAGAAATATTCTAATTCTTCTGAAAGAAGAACAAGAGGAGATGTCACTGGAACTGAAAGAGTTCTATGATAAAATCAACTTATAAGAAGATTTCTTATATAAAGAGCTTGAAAGAGACTTGGTTTATTAACTAGAAAAACAGACAGCAAAAAGAGAGAGGAAAAAGATATGCCTGATATTCTTTCACTAACAAGAAGAAAGAAAATTTTCTTTAGCAGTGCTATCTGGGCAAGTAATAGAAACAGATGAATCATTGGCTTATAAAGATCTGTTAGAGTATGATAATATCTACAGAAGCAAGCATACACACAGACTGGAATAATTACTACTAAGAGTCAAGGAATATCCAGCAACAATGGATGAGAATATCTCATAAGCAATAATAGAAGGACAAGCACAACTTTTGAGACATGCCTTTTACTACTGTGTTGTGGCAACCACTAACCAAGACAGTCAATAACACACTAAGTAGTCTTATATTACAAAGAATCTTATAATAATTACAAGAAAAACTTAACAAAAAATTCCTAATATATTGATATTCTATTTATATTACAATTACATGGTCTATGCTAGCAATAAATAACCTTACTATAAAGTTCATGTGCTGTTCAGGATGTTATAAGACGAGAAAGTATGGATAGACTTTAGTGAGATATTTATAGATAGTTATATTATTAGTCTATGATGAGAAAGAGAAGTCACATGACATTATGTCATAGGGCCTAGAGTGGTCTAAAGCAGTTTAGAAGGATCAAGAAGAGTCTAGAGATAGAGTGACGTCAAGGAACATGTTAATAGCATGGCTTCCTTATGGTGTACATATGGTGCACATATGGATGACAGAGATGAAGAGTAGGGTTTAGGGTATGATGTCAGGGCACATGTATATAGCATGCTAGCCTTAAGATAAATGCATGATGAATGAGTAATAGGACATGAGGTAGATTAGTAATGGATATGAAGACAGGACATGAACATTATGGTAGAATGCACAGTAGAAGCATAGTCATAACATGGACCATAGATACTTTATATAAATAGTCAGTAGAATACTGTTATGGTTCCCTATCAAGTTCTCTTATAAATTACACAACTTGTGTTCCCTACTAGATATTCACCTTTAAGATTTACTGCTTGTACTGCTATTGGACACTGGTCTAGTAGTTGCCACAACACAGGAGTGTACTATGTGTATACTATAAGATAAACATGTTGTAGACATATATCTTAATATCATTCTTTTAGTTTCTTCTTCTATATTCTAGACCTATAATATAATATTATATGATACATCATGTTATTTTGGTCACATGCTTCTTCACCATCTAAGAAATAAAAGAGAAAGAAAAGAATATAAATATAAATATAAAATATAAAAGTCTAAACATATTATAATATATTAGCTAGATCTAGAAACTGAAAAACTCTATTCAAAAAAATTATCAGGAATGACAATTCTCAGTTAGTAATTCTTATAGAAGAGCAGTTACAGCTACTAAAAGCTTGTTACAATGAAGTCTAGAACACTAAAAAGCTTTCACAACTGTAAAACTACTATTATAGTAATTCTGGTGGCTAGAACTAGAAAAAGACATAGTGTGATATGTGAATATATACAATTTATGTTAAGTTAGACAGAAAATGGCTCTAACAATCTTCCCAGTAGTATCTCGTATGCTATCTCTTTTCCAAGTTTTATATATAGATATTGTTAAAAACTTAAGACTTAGGAGTTAAGTTGAAAGAATAACCTTGGATTGGGTAATCACAAGAGAACTCAATGAATATACTTAGCTAATGGTCTATACTATACTAATCTAGCCTACTCTAAAGAGACATATATTATTTTTAAGGTTAATATGTGTAAAATATGCTGTATAATATCATCATCCTAAAATATTCTATGTTCTTCTGTGACATGTGACAGTCACAGTGACATCATACTAAACCATAACCCTAATAAATGAAAATAAAAACAGAAAAAAAGAAATTTTATTATTATTTGTAACTCTAATAGATATAGTATATATTAGCTTACTATTGAATGGCTACAAATATATAACATATAAGAGATGTAGACTGTTCTTGTGGATAACAGCTAGAATATTTAGATAGGAGATCTTAAGAGTAATAAAAAAATAACTTTATAAGAATATTATCTGTACATAGAGTAGCCTAGTTAAAATAGTTATGGTGTTAGAATTATGAAAGATAGACTCTGTTTTATTTTATTTTCTTTCTCACTTTTTATTTTATTTTCCTTTTATTTTTTATTTTGGGCTTTAGAGTTAAAGTTAGTATAATATTATATATCATTATTACATTAGTCACAGATCACATGATGTGGTCACTGTCACTGTAACATATCACAGAAGGATATAAAAGGTTATAGGGTGATAATGTTATGATAGTATATTTTGCATATATTAACCTTAAGAAAAATACATGTTTCTTTAGATTAGTGTAACATAGACTATGGGCCAAGCATATATAAGGCAGATACATTGTACTTAGGAATTTGATGGAGTTCTCTTATCTTTCTCTTTAACCCACTCTAAGGTCTTTGAGTTATAACATATAAATAATAAAGTATCTTTCAAGAAAATTATAAAATGGTTACAAGAGAAATATAGAATTAAATAAATCACTATATATTTTCATAACTTGTGAGATAATTGAATTGTTAAGAGACCATACTGAGATCTGTGACATATACTATATAAAGCAACTAGAGAAGATATTAAGAAATAAAACTAGTCTTTACATTATGTAATGTGAGTAGACAGGATAGCTATTAAAAATATAATAGACTGTTCACCATACTTTATTGTAATAGAAGTATAGCCTACTATGCTATTAGATATGTTGAAAATGACTTGGCTAGTGATTTATCTAAGTAAAATCATCTTGGAAGAAAAGCTTATAAGTTTAAGAGCATGTGTGCTAACAAAGTATATTAGCCATATAGAAGAAATACAAGAGTGTTAGGGTAACTAGGTGGAAGAGTAGAGCACTTCAAATCTTCAGAAAATCCTAAGTTTATTGTCTAAGAAATACTAACTATACACTTATCTCTAGAAAATCCTTAAAAAACAGAATAAGAATTTCTGAAGATAACAACTACTCTAATTACTTAAGTATTATTATTATCTGCTTATATAAACAGGATTCTGATACATTAAAATAGACCTGTTATTAATTAGGAATAGTTTAGAATAGAGAAATCAAATTGAAAGAGAGCTAGATATTACAACTTAAGACTCAGAGTTAAGTCAAAAGATAAATCTTATAGAGGGATTACACAAGAGAACTCAATAGAGTTTCAAGTACAAGATGTCTACTTTATATACACTTGGTTACTGGTCTATGCTAAACTAAACCTAGCCTACTCTAAAAGATATATATACTATATACTATTAATATGTAGTATGATATTATTATTCTGAAACCTTTTATAATCTTCTATGATATGTGATTGTGTGACTATGATTGTGACAATATCATGTGACATGTGACATATATGTGACACCATATCATGTTGTGTGATGTCATGCTGACCTCTAATTTCTAGTCTAGAATAAAATAAAACAAAACAAAATTAAAATTAAAAATAGAATGAAAATGAAAAGAAATAGAGTACATCATCTTCAACTCTGACACCAAAGTGCTAAGCAAGTTCTTTCAGAGCATGAGAAAGCAAATAAACATATAACAATAACAGACTATAAAAGACTATAGAGTATTATAAAAGAGTAAGAGAATATAGAAAAGAGAGTTAGATAGCATATCTAGGGAGTTAGGAGTATTGTTATACAGCTCAAAGAAGTCTAGAGCATGGGAAATCAGATCAGTGTATGAGTTTAAATGCTGGAAAGAATCATAGAATATAGATTAGCTAGAAAATATAGAAAAGCCAGTTCTCTTACACTAGTACATAGAAAGATAGCATTCAGAAGTGAAGTACAAGCCCTATTAGATGTACTAGAAATAATTCTGAATAATCTAGAGAAGAGCTCAGTTGAAGAGATATCCAATAAGAATACTTTAGTAAACAACTTAGATTGGAGTCACTTACAAGTAGAGAGAAATAAGAACAAAAAAGGAACATAGGCTTCCTGAGTCTATTAGATGTTATTATACTTGTGATAAGCATACTTGAGATTGTTAATAGTCTGTAAGATGTTCGTAGAGGCTTAGAACAGAATATACTTTATTGTCTGCTCACTAAAAATAAAACCAATATCATCCTGCTAGAAAAAGAACAAAGTAGCATCAAACAAGGCTTGAGCTATAAGAAAGTGAAAGATTAGATTCTCATAAAAGACAAATAATAGAATGCTTACTATTATCAAGAATGTTTAATTCTGATATAAATGGGACAAGCTAGAGGTAAAAGATGGAAAGATGAGACTAAAAAAGTGCTTATAAGTGACCTACTAAACTAAGCTAGAATAAGAAATCAGAATAAGTAGACAAAACTCTACAAGAATAAGAAACTCATTATAAGCAAAGAATTGTGAGGAAGGGGAAGAGAAGAGCCATCCATATTATCTACTTATATGGAAACATAGAAAAAAGCTTGAGAGTGAGAAGGCAACAGTAAATAAGAAGACATGAACAGGAATCTGTAAATAGAGGCCTTTAGTAATGTGACTATAGGAAGCCAACATAATGATCTTTATCTTATCACTACTAGATTTTTCACTGTTAAAAGTACTAGTTGCTAGGAAGAGAGAGTCTTCTTTAATATGGCAGTGCTAGAAATAATGAACATGAAATAAGACAATTAAGAAATAGTTTGGATATAGAAGATAAAACCCATATCTTGCTCTGAGTATCTATAGAAGACCAGCTAGTAGAAGCCAAAGCCTGGGAGTTAGAAAGGATATCAGCAAAATATAATATCTCAGAAAGCTAAGAAGACTTGTTATATTAAGATAAAAATTAAGATACCTGTTTAAAAACAGCTAGAAAATGAAAGATGGAGTCATTTTCTTTCTTAAACTCCTTGTAAATATGTTTGATCTTGTAAACTTGCTTAACATAGTTGGTCTTTGCAAGAGTATCAGGATTACTATTTAAGTGCTTGAGAAAGATATACTAAGTATAATTGGGATGAGAGACCTCATTGAGATCTTCACTAGATGTTGTACAAAGTAATAGGAGAAGATTTAGAAGAGGATAAAAAGTCCATTTGAGAATACTTATAGTAGACTCAGCAAGAGCATCAACAGTTGTACAAAGAAAGCCCAAAGTGATTTCCTTTTGAGAGAGATATTAAACAATACATCTGTGAGCTTGAGATAAGCATTGACAAATTCTTCTGTGGATTCACTAGATATAGATGTAGAATTGATATAGTAAAAGAGAACTTAAGAAAGCTCTTGTGAAAAGTAGAATTGCTTATGTATGTTATGAGAGTATTATTCTCAGATTGACTGTACTAGTTAATTTATGATAGAATGGACATTTGGAAACATGAGAAATGAAATTTTTAATAAATAAACCTCTCTCACAAGCAGAAACCATCATCTAGTCATCTAGGAAGACAACAAAAAGTTTTACATAAAGACAGCCAACTTGATAACAGATATGGAATACATCTGACTATGAGTAAAATGTGAGGATATATGTTATTTATAGATAAGCAAAGAATAGAGAAAAACACAGAGAAGTGGTAACCTGTGAATAGGAAAGAAAGGTTCATAAGTAGAAGACTGATCTAGACAGAGAAGAGAATACCATAAAAGAAAATAAAGCTGAAAGTTTATAAGAAATAAAAACAAAGCAAAAAGATACTTCAAAACTGGATACTTCATAACTTAAAACAGTAGAAATGAACTTAGGCTCACATAAAAGATAGTAGAAAAAAACTTATAATAAAAGAGACTAAAGTACACAATAAATAGCAAAGATAAACTTAATTGATGTCAGAGATAGACTTAGCTTACACCAGAAACAGAACTTATATCACACAATATAAAAAACAACACAGAATGAAAGAGAGCTATAAGTTGACATTGAATGTATAAAACAAACAATATAGAGAAAGAACACCCTCACTGCTTAGCTGATTTTACCAAATTTTTAATACTGTTATAACTTAAGTTTCAGATTAAGACAAAAAATATATCCTTATACTAAGTAATATAAGAGAACTCAATGAAGCTTCTGTTACAAACTGATCTATCTTATATACTGTAGACCATAGTTAGTTAGAACTAACCTACTCTAAAGTCTATATATTTTCCATAAAGCTAATATGCTAGTATTATACTATATAATGTCATCTGTTCTGAAACCTTTTATAATCTTCTTTATGTTATATGATTGTATAACCTATGACTGTGATATATATGACCATCATGCATAATATCACATCAAATTTCTTTACCTAAGTCAAAATAAAGAAAAAAGAGAAATAAAATCTAAAAATAAAATAAAACCAAGTCTATTGCTTACAACTCTAATAGATATAAGAGAATGTACTGGCAGAGCAAGGAGGGAGAGAATAATCATGGCACCAGCCCAAGACTTTAGAAAAGGAGCTATCATAGTCTATAGAAGTAAGTGTTATAATTTAAGACTTATAAAGTAAAATCAAGAAAAAAACCTTGTATTAAGATTAACACAAGAGAACTCAATAGAGTTTCTAGTATAATATATCCACCTTATACATGCTAGACTAATAGTCTGTATTACATAAGTTTTTAGCCTATTTTAAAGGCCATATATATTATATACTATTAATATATAATATACATTATTCTTCTAGAATATTCTACATCCTTCTATATATCATATGATTATATGAATGTGACTAGTGTGACTTGATATGTGACAGTTGTGACAGTCACATATAATATTCATACTATCCCTTAACTTTAAATCTAAAAGTAGGAAATCAAATGAAAATGAAAAATGAAATAAAAATGAATCAAGTTTATTATAGTATCTTAAGAGAAAAAAGTTTATATATCTATCATAAAGATATAGTTATAATTATATAATATAAAATAAAGAAGATAAATTGAAAATAAATATGGAAGTTCATAGTATATTATATATTGGGTACTCAAGCCCTAAGTACTGGACAAAAGTATAACTCTTATATTGAGTAATATAAGAGAACTCAATAAAGCTTCTAGTATGTACTAGTTTATCTTATATATTAAGAACTATAATCTATAAGTATTACAAACTTAAGCTTAAGAGTTAAAGTGAAAGTGCAAATTGTATATTGAGTATATAAGAGAACTCAATAGAGTTTCTACTACAAGGTAGTATACTTTCTATACTTTATTTTGTAAGTTTATATATATTACACTAGCCTATTCTAAAGTAATAGCTAAGTTTTTCTAGAAGATTTCTTAATGTTCCATTAGATCAAATGACTATGTAACAGTGACAGTGACATATATGACAATATGTCACACTTCTATCATGCTTTCTTATAAAAGAAAAAAAGATAAAACTAAACTATAAAAAAAGAAAAATCAAAGATAAAATGAAAAGATGACCAAGTCTACTTTGGTGAATTTTAATAGTAAGCATAAAAAGCTACCTTATCCTAAATTTTATATATTAACTATAAAGACTATAACTAAGATATTAATATTCTAGTAACTTATTATATACTAAGTTCAACTCCAATAATAGTCTATCTTTCATAATAGTGTTATCCTATCTGAACATCTAGTAATAGTATTATAGTATATTTGAACCTTTATATTTTATTTTTTGATTTAATTTTTCTTTTATTTATTTTCTTTGATTGAATTTCTCTTTTTATTTTATTTTATTTTTCCTTTATTTCTTGAACAATGAAGAGTTACATAATATATTATATGATATCATATCATAGGTCTAGTATCTGAAAGAAGGGGCTGGAAGAATGATGTTAAAATACATGTCAATAACATGTTCATCTTATAGTATATACATTGTATACTTATAAATAATACATGGACTTTAAAGTAAAGTATTGATTATTAGCATAGACCATCTATGTATTATATAAATAATGTAAAAATACAGTAGGAACTCCTTATCAAGTTCTTTTAGAATCTCCATAAGATACTTTGTTCTTAAGTTTGCTTAAGTGGTCTATTAGTCATCTTGACTAGTGGTTGCCATAATAAATAGCCTGTCTTCTATGGTAGTATTATTCTATGACTTGTTCTCCACAGCAATATTAACTTCTGTCAAAACCCTATTAAAGATAATCCACACTTGCTAGGATTATCTATAAGTAAACAGAAGATAGGTTAGGTCAGAAGTAATACTATGTGAATAAAACAACATTAGCTTTAATAGAAGATTGTTGTGCCTAGCCTAACTTATCATGTGATCATATTTTGGAAGAGGGAGTTTGGATGTAAGTTACATATATACAATTATTAGAGTCAAAGAAGATAGACTTAACTTTTTCTATTTTATTTTCATTTTATTTTATTTTTCAAGCCTAAAATTAGAGTTTAGCATGATATCATATATAACTATTACACATTAGTCACAAGTCACAGAGAAATATTATAGCAAGATTTAAAATAACTATTGAGTTCTCTTGTATAAACTCTATATAAGGTTTCTTTTCTCATCTTAATACTTTAAGACTTGAATCATAATAGTTCTGATAAGTGTTTATAGCCTAAAGCCTATAACATAGAGAGCAGTAAATATCTACAATATAATTATAAGTAGGATTATCACAATCTAAGTTGATTATTAGACTAAGGAACTATATATGATGGCCAATGTTCTTAAATATAGAAGCATTAACCTAATAATATTCTACTGTTACATGTACTCTGGGTTGTTGTTCAGAACTCCATGAGATTAATGAGGAATGCAAAGTTTGGTCCTTAGATTGATGGGTAATTAGAATGGAGTGTGATCTATACTGGAAAAGGGTGGGAAAAGTGTAGATGTTGGATGGTATGTAACAAATCCCATAAGTACTTGGTCTTCCATATCAGAGTTTACTTCTTTCCAACTCAGTCTTCCATAACAGAGTTCTTCTATTTAACCACTGTTAGTGTCTCATCACTAAAACTATCACAAAATAAACTACTCACTTATTTGTGATATCTGAATCTTGGGTGTACTCCCAGAGGTTTGGAAGTGATTCAGAAGTTCAATAATGATGACAATGATGATTAAGATCAATACAGATAATAAAGAATAAAGATTGATGAAAATTGATATTGTTAAGTCTAAGGTGTAATCCTCAGATATAGAGGTATATATACAAAATAGTAATAGTTTGTATGTAAGCTGTGTTCATCACATGATCAAAACTCATATTTGATAGAGACTGTCATCTGTTATAGCAGATGTCAGGCTAATTTTAGAAGGTAACTAATTATGTCACTAGATTGATGTGCTTGTATCTCTATCAATACTTATCACTTTGGGATATACTATATATCATCA
>Ga0157359_1001317_pt1 | contig 10093 bp, 9 predicted proteins | sample AttcapACBM3_FD_111482 | JGI IMG/M metagenome (GOLD analysis project Ga0157359, IMG submission 111482) | Fungus gardens microbial communities from leaf cutter ant in Botucatu, State of São Paulo, Brazil - Atta capiguara ACBM3 | ecosystem: Host-associated > Fungi > Mycelium > Unclassified ...
CGACACCCTGCTGCGCTGGCTGCTGCCGAACACCTCGGTGCCGCGCCTGCATACCCGCCTGGCGCATTACCTGGGCGTGCTGCTGGTCATGGTCGGGCTGATGTTCTGCGCCCTGGCGCTGATCTACAGCCAGGTCTCCCAGGGACTGCAGGTCGATGAACGCCACCTGTTGTATCAGGGCTTCTTCAAGGCCTTCATGGTGCTCACGCTGTTTGCCGGCGCCCTGGCCTGGTGGGTGGTGCTGACCCGCGAGAGCCGCCACGTGGCACTGGAGGAATCGACCCGGCAGACCGCGCTGCTGATGCAGGAGATCGAGGCGCACCGCAAGACCGACGAAGCGCTGCAGCGGGCCAAGGAGGCGTCCGAAGCCGCCAACGCGGCCAAGAGCCGCTACGTCACGGGCCTGTCCCACGAATTGCGCACGCCGCTGAACAGCATCCTCGGCTATACCCAGATCCTGCAGCGCGATCCGGCCAGCAGCGGCCGTCAGCTGGACGCCCTGGCCACCATCTACCGCAATGGCTCGCACCTGCTCTCGCTGATCGACGGCCTGCTCGACGTGGCCCGGATCGAAGCGGGCAAGCTGCAGCTGGAACCCTCGGAAATCCCCTTTCCGGAATTTCTCGAACAGCTGCAGCAGATGTTCACGCCCCAGGCCCAGGACAAGGGCCTGAGCTTTGCCCTCGAGGTCGAGGGACGCCTGCCCGCCGTGGTGCGCGGCGATGAAAAGCGGGTGCGGCAGATCCTCATCAATCTGCTCGGCAATGCCGTGCGCTACACCGACCAGGGTGGCGTGATCCTGGCGGTCACCTATGCGCGGGAAACCGCCACCTTCGCGGTCATCGACAGCGGCCTGGGCATCGCCGCAGAGCAGCTGGAGCGGCTGTTCCAACCCTTCGAACGGGGCGATCCGCTGCGCCAGGACAACGGCCTGGGACTGGGTCTGACCATCACCCGCATGCTGGTGACGCTGATGGGCGGGGCCCTGGACGTGACCAGCACGCCCGGCCAGGGCACTCGCTTCGTGGTGCGTCTGTTCCTGTCCGAGGTGCGGGTGCCCCAGGCGCTGGTCCACGTCGAACACAGCATCAGCGGCTATCAGGGCCCGCGGCGCCGGGTGCTGCTGGTGGACGACCACCTGGATCACCGTCGGGTGCTGGCCGGCATGCTCGAACCCCTGGGCTTCGAACTGGCCGAGGCCGCCAATGGCCAGGACGCCATCCGCCAGGTCGCCCTCTGGCAGCCGGACCTCATCCTCATGGATCTTTCCATGCCGCTGCTCGACGGGCTGGAGACCAGCGCGCTGATCCGCCGCAACGGCCTGTCCAGGGCGCCGATCATCGTCATTTCCGCCAATGCCTTCGCCGTCGACCGCGAACGCAGCACCGCGGCCGCCTGCGACGATTACCTGGCCAAGCCGGTCCATACGCCGCAGCTGCTGGAAAAGATCAGGACGCACCTGGACCTGACCTGGCTGGAGCGGACCGCCGAGCCGCCTGGCCGGCGATCGATGTCGCTCCAGCCGCCGAGCGCTGCCAGTCTGGAAGCATTACAGGAGCTGGGGGCGCTGGGCTATGTGAAAGGCATCCACGCCTGTCTGGACCGCATCGAACGCGAGGAGCCGGCCAGCGCCGCCTATGTCGATACCCTGCGCGCACTGGTGAAACGCTTTCAGCTCAACGACTTCAACCGCCGGGTCAAAGACGCGCTGCAGCCGGCCGACCTGCCCCTGGAAGGAGAGAATCCATGACCGCCGCCCTACCGCCCAGCGTGGTGCTGATCGTCGACGACACCCCGGACAACCTCGCCCTGCTCTCCGACGCCCTGGACGCCAGCGGCTACATGGTGCTGGTGGCCCTGGACGGCGCCAGTGCCCTGGAGCGCATGCAGCGCCGCCGCCCGGACGTGGTGCTGCTGGACGCCATGATGCCCGGCCTGGATGGCTTCGAGACCTGCCGGCGCATAAAGGCCCAGGCCGAACTGGCTGATATCCCGGTGCTGTTCATGACCGCCCTGACCGAGACCGAGCATGTGGTGAAGGCCTTCGCCGCGGGCGGCATCGACTACGTGACCAAGCCACTCAAGACCGATGAGGTCCTGGCGCGGGTCGCGGCCCACCTGCGCACGGCGCGCGAACTCCAGGCGGCGCGCAGCTTGCCAGCGAGTCGCCCGCACGCCAGGACCGCGCTGGACCTGGCGCCGCTCAGCAGCCGCTACCAGCTGACCGGCCGCGAGGTCGAGGTGCTGCACTGGGTCGCCTGCGGCAAGACCAATCGCGACATCGGCGACATCCTCGGCCTCTCGCCCCGCACGGTGAACAAGCACCTGGAGCACGTCTACGTGAAACTCGGCGTGGAAACCCGTACCGCGGCGGCCACATTGGCCATTGCGGCGTGTCGGTAGAACAGAAACGAGGCGACGCTAGGCACGCTCGTCCTTGGCCGTATCCATGACGATGTAGCTGACCACCGAGTTCACGTGCGGCAGCACGCCAAGTACCTGGGTATGGAAAGCGCGGTAGGCCAGCATGTCGGCCACCTCCACCCGCAGCAGGTACTCCACGGCGCCGGTGACGGTGTGGCACTCCACCACGGCGGCCGAATCGCTGATGGCCGCCTCGAAGGCATCCAGCTCTTCGCGACCATGGCAGGACATGCCCACGGCGACGTAGACGATGAAGCCGATGCCCATCCGCGTGCGGTCCACCACCGCCCGATAGCCCTTGATGATCCCGGAGCGTTCCAGCTCCTGCACCCGCCGCAGACAGGCCGAAGGTGACAGGCCGACCCGCTCGGCCAGCTTCACGTTGGTCTGGCGCGCATCCTTTTCCAGCTCACGCAATATTCGACGGTCAAGACGGTCCAGCTCAGTCACTCATTGCACCTGAGAAGCCTAATTACTGATTTATGCAATCTTAAACGGATAGAAGCGCAATAAAATAGCCATTCACTCTCGTCACTGCACAACAATCTTGTCCATGACTGACCTCAGCGTTCTCCTGCCCTTCCTCCTTTTCGGCCTCATCATGACCGCTACGCCCGGACCCAATAACGCCCTGGTGCTGGCCAGTGGCGCTCAGGTCGGGGTACGCCGGACCCTGCCCCTGATCCTCGGCATCGCCCTTGGCGTGGGCCTGCAGCTGGTGGTGATCGGCCTGGGGCTGGGCGCGTTCTTCCTGGCCCTGCCAGAGCTGCATCTGCTGGTGAGTGCCTTGGGACTCGGCTACCTCCTGCTACTGGCCTGGCGGATCGCGCGCAGTGGTCCGATCCGGCTCGACGCGGAACCTGCCGCGCCCCTGGGACTGCTCGCCGGCGCGGCCTTTCAGTGGATCAATCCCAAGGCGTGGACGGTGTCGATCAGTGCAGCGGCCGCCTATATCCCGGTCGAGCATCATGCCGCGAACGTGATACTGGCCGCGCTGCTGCTGGCCATGCTGAGTCTTCCTGGCGTCGGTGTCTGGGCGCTGGTCGGCAGTGCGCTACGGGGATGGCTCGCGGATGCGCGGCGCGCGCGCCGCTTCAACCTGGGCATGGCAGCCGCGCTGCTGGTATCCACCCTGCCACCGCTCTACCAATTGTTCGCCGCCTGAGTCTTGGCGAACATCGCGCGCCTTCATACAGGAAACCGCCCCGTGTCCTGCCATACCCGCACCGCCCTTGTCTGCGAAGGTCACCAGGGCCTCGGCGGCCTTATCGCCGAAGCCTTGATCCGCAATGGTGTTCGAGTGATTCGGGCGTCCAGCGAGCCCCCAGGCGCCGCCCAGACCGATAGTGTGCAGCTGGATTTCCTCGTACCCGCATCGGTACGTCATTGCGCCGAGCACCTCGCGGCGATCGGCTGCCAGCCGGACATCCTGGTGCTCAATGCCCCTGCGCTGCCTGACGGCTACAGTGCCGGGCTGGACGACGCTGCCTGGGCGCGGGCGTGCCAGCTGTTGTGGACCGGGCCTCTCGCGCTGGTGGGCCGGCTGCTACCGGGAATGCTCCAGGGTGGCAACGGCAGGCTGATCTGGCTCACCTCTTGCGCAGCGCATCGCTTCGTCGCGGGACAGGCCATCGCGACCTCGTTGCAGAGCGGCATCCATGGGCTGGTCCGCACCCTGGCCGCCGAATACGATGCCCAGGGCCTTACGGTCAACGCCCTCATCCCGACCGCCAGGTCGTCACGAACGGCGCTGGCAGGCCAGCCGACCGCCTCCCTCGCCTTTGCTCGCTATGTGGCCTTTCTTGCCTCGGATGCGGCGGCCTACGTATCCGGGCAGTTGCTGGTCGCCGACGTGGATGCCGTCCCGTAGCTCAGCCGCAGCGGGTGCACTGCCTCTTCCGGGCCTGCGATCGGGCGGCTAAGGTGTGCGCCTCGTCCCTTCCCCTAGTCGTCTTTCCGGAGCTTGACCAACCATGCTCAGCCAGGAGCTCAAGGCGTTTCACATGGTCGCCCGGTTGGGCAGCATCACCCAGGCGGCCAAGAAGCTTGGCCTGAGCCAGCCGACGGTCACCACCCAGATCCGCAACCTGGAAGCCCATTACGGCATCGAGCTGTTCCATCGCGGCGGACGGCGGCTGATGCTCAGCGAGGTAGGGGTGCAGTTGCTGCCCAGGGTGCAGGAGCTCCTGCAACGGGAAGCCGACATCGATTTCCTGCTGCGCAACAGCGGCCAGCTGCAGGGCAAGTTGCGTCTCGCCGCCACCGCGCCCTACTACATGCTGGATCTGCTGAGCGACTTCCGTCTGCGGCATCCGCACATCGAGGTGACCCTGACCATCGGCAACTCGCAGCAGGTGGTGGAAGCGCTGGAAGACTATCGCGTGGATCTGGCGGCGTCGTCGCAACTGGAGCAGGACCCGCGCTTCACCCGCCTGGTCCTGGGCGAGGATCCGCTGGTGCTGACGGTGCACCGCAGCCATCCCCTGGCCGGCCGCCAGCGCCTGCCGCCCGCTGCCCTGGCCGGTCAGTGCCTGCTGTGCCGCGAAGCGGGCTCCATCACCCGCCAGCTCACCGAGCGCTGGCTGGCGGCGGCCGGCGTGCAACTGGGCAGCCTGCTGGAGATCGGCAGTCGCGAGTCGATCCGCGAGGCGGCGCTGCGTGGCCTCGGGGTGGCGGTGATCGCCCGGCACGAGGTGCCGGATCATCCCGCCCTGCGGGTGATCGAGCTGGATCAGGCGCCGACCATCACCGAATACCTCTATTGCCTCAAGGAGCGGCGCCAGGCGCGCCTGCCGGCGGCCTTTCTCGCCGTGGCCCGGGAACGCGCCCAGCGCTGAGCGACGCTACCCAAATCCGCCGATACCACTATCGGCAGGTTTGGCTCAACTGCCATCAAGGCGTCGCGCCCGGCGCCCAGCATTGACCTCGTCTCCCGCTACCCGAGGTCACTGCCATGGCTACCGTCGATCTACGCCTGACTGGACTGCACAAGCGCTTCGAGGGCTTCGCGGCGCTGGACGGCGTCGACCTGGAGGTCGCTGCCGGCGAGCTGGTCTGCCTGCTCGGACCCTCCGGCTGCGGCAAGACCACCCTGTTGCGCTGCATCGCCGGGCTGGAGCGACAGGACGCCGGACAGATCCTCTTCGGCGGACGCGACGTCTCGCGGCTGCCGCCGCAAGCCCGCGACTACGGCATCCTGTTCCAGTCCTATGCGCTGTTCCCCCACCTCGACGTGGCCGCCAACATCGCCTATGGCTTGCAGGGTTGGTCAAGGGCGGACATTGGTGCGCGGGTGGCCGAATTGCTGGAACTGGTCGACCTCGACGGTAGCGAGCGCAAGCATCCCGGCCAGTTGTCCGGCGGCCAGCAGCAAAGAGTCGCCCTCGCCCGGGCGCTGGCGCCCCGCCCTTCGCTGTTGCTGCTGGACGAGCCGCTGTCGGCGCTGGACGCCCAGGTCCGCGAGCGTCTATGCGGCGAATTGCGCGCCCTGCAGCGCCGACTCGGCATCACCACCCTGATGGTCACCCACGACCAGGACGAAGCCCTGCTGATGGCCGACCGCATCGCGGTGCTCAACCGGGGCCGGGTCGAGCAATACGCCACTCCGGACATCCTCTATCGCCAACCGGCGAGCCCCTTCGTCGCCTCCTTCATCGGCCAGGGCAACTGGCTACCCTTCGAGGGGCGCGCGGGCGTTGCCTGGATCGGCGAGCGCGCACTTCAGGTGGCGACGGCCCTGCCCACGGGGCCAGGGTGGCTGTTCTGCCGACCGGAGGCGATCCAGGTCAATCCGCCGACGCCTCAGCCCAATCTGCTAGCGGGTCGGGTGCGGGAGCGGGTGTTTCTCGGCAATCGCTGCCGCCTGGGCTTCGAACTGGATAGCCTGCCCGGCGTGCCCCTGACCGCCGAACTGCCGCCGGAGGCGGCCAGCCTGCTGCCCGGCGGCGCCCTGAACGTCGCCCTGCCCCCGCATGCCCTGCAGGTGTTTGCCCCATGATCCTCGCCCGGCGTCTTGCCCTGCCGCGTCTCTCGCGCCGCCCCGCCAGCGATCTGGCCGACCGGGTCTTCGTCCTGGGTGGCCAGGGCCTGCTGCTGGCCCTGCTCCTGCTCGCCGTGGTGCTGCCGCTGCTGGCCATCTTCTGGCGCGGCCTGGCGGGTGACCCGAGCCAGGGCGGCGGCCTGGCCAGTGCACTGGAGTTCCTTGCCAGCGCGCACTTCCGCTGGTTGCTGGGCAACAGCCTGGCCACTGCCGGCACGGTGGTCGCCCTGGTGGTGCCGGTGGCCTATCTGTTCGCCTATGCCCTGCAGCGCGCCTGTCTGCCGGCCAAGGGACTTTGGCGGGGCCTGTCGCTGTTGCCGCTGCTGGCGCCGTCCATGCTGCCCGGCATCGCGCTGATCTACCTCTTCGGCAACCAGGGGCTGCTGCGCGGACTGGTAGCCGACAACATCTATGGCTTCTGGGGGATCGTTCTGGGCCAGGCGCTCTACACCTTTCCCCATGCGCTCATGGTCCTGCTCGGGAGCCTGGCGCTGGCCGATGCGCGGCTGTTCGACGCCGCCGCCAGCCTGGGTGCCTCGCCCTGGCGGGCCTTTCGTACCCTGGTGTGGCCAGCGACGCGCCAGGGTGTGTTTGCCGCCAGTTGCCTGGTGCTGAGCCTCTGCCTCACCGATTTCGGCGTGCCGGTGGTGGTGGGCGGCAACTACCAGACCCTGGCACTGGAAGCCTACAAGGTGGTCATGGGCCAGCAGCAATTCGGCCGCGGCGCCCTGATCGGTCTCTGCCTGTTGCTGCCGGCGCTGCTCAGCTTCGCCGTGGATCTCTGGCTGCGCCGCCAGCGCGGCGCCCTGGATGGCCGCGTACAGGTCTACCGCCCGCGACCGGCGCCACTGCGCGACGGCGGCCTGCTCCTGCTGGTGGTGCTGGTCTGCGCCCTGCTGGTCGGCGTCTTCGGCACCGCGGTCTATTCCTCGCTGGTGCGCTTCTGGCCCTACGACCTGTCCCTGTCGCTGCACAACTACGCCTTTTCCGACCTGCCCGGCGGTTGGCAGGCCTATGGCAACAGCCTGGTCCTGGCCAGCAGCAGCGCCCTGCTGGGCGGATTGCTGATCTTCACTGGCACCTACCTGCTGGAAAAGACGCCCCAGACCGCCCTGACCCATCTGTTACGGCTGCTGTGCTTCATTCCGATGGCGGTACCCGGGCTGGTACTAGGGCTGGGGTACGTCTTCTTCTACAACCTGCCGGCCAATCCGCTGCACGGACTCTATGGCGGCCTGCCGCTGCTGGCGATCTGTACGGTGGCGCATTTCCTCACCACCGCTCAGCTCACCGCCGCCACCGCCCAGCGCCAGCTGGATGACGAATTCGAAGCCGTCGCCCGCTCGCTCAAGGTACCCCTGGCCCTGCACTTCCTGCGGGTGACCCTGCCGCTGTGCCTGCCGGCGCTGCTGGACAGCATCCGCTACCTGTTCGTCTCGGCCATGACCACGGTATCCGCCGCCATCTTCCTCTACAGCCCCGACAGCCTGCTGGCCGCCATCGCCGTGCTCAATCTGGACGATGCCGGCAACGTCGGCGGCGCCGCCGCCATGGCCACCCTGATCCTGCTCACCAGCGCCGGCGTCTCGCTGCTGCTCGTCGGGCTCTCCCGCGGGCTGCTGCGCCACACCCAGGCCTGGCGCGCCCCCACCGCTTCCTGACCCCAAGGACCTCGCCCATGGACTATCAAGCCCCCACCCGCCTGCAAGCCGCCATCCTGGACTGGGCTGGCACCGTGATCGATTTCGGCTCCTTCGCCCCTACGCGCATCTTCGTCGAGGCCTTCGCCGAATTCGACGTCGAAATCAGTCTCGCCGAGGCCCGAGTGCCCATGGGCCTGGGCAAGTGGGATCACATCCGCGCGCTCTGCGATCAGCCCGCCGTGGCCGAGCGCTTCGCCCGCCGCTTCGGCCGCCTGCCCAGCGATGCCGACGTGACGGCGCTCTACGAGCGCTTCATGCCCTTGCAGATCGCCCGGGTCGCCGAGCATTCGGCGCTGATTCCCGGTGCCCTGGAGGCCATCGCCGCCCTGCGCGCCCGCGGGCTGAAAATCGGCAGCTGCTCCGGCTATCCGCGCGCGGTGATGACCCGGGTAAGTGAATTGGCCGCCGCGGCGGGCTATCGACCTGATCACGTGGTGGCCGCCGACGAGGTGCCCAGGGCCCGTCCCGGACCGGCCCAGGCGCTGGCCAACGTCATCGCCCTGGGCATCGACGACGTCGCCGCCTGCGTCAAGGTCGACGACACCGCGCCCGGCCTGCTCGAAGGCCGTCGCGCCGGGATGTGGACGGTCGCGCTGCGCTGCTCCGGCAACCACCTGGGCCTGTCCTGGGCGGACTACCAGGCCCTGCCCGCCGCGTGCCTGGCCGCGGAACGCGCGCGGATCGACGCCCTGCTCGCCCCCAGTCGTCCGCACTACCAGATCGACACCCTTGCCGAGTTGCCGGCGGTGGTGGCCGACATCGACACCCGCCTGGCCCGGGGCGAAAGCCCTCAGGCCAGCTGACCCGCCCTTCCCGAGGAGATCCGACCATGTTCCTGCGTACCGCCCTGGCCGCTACCCTGGCCTGCGCCTGGCTGCTACCCGCCCAGGCCGCCACTGAACTCACTGTCTACAGTGCTCTGGAGGTCGAGCAGCTAAAGCCCTATCAGGAGGCCTTCGAAGCCCAGCATCCGGACATCCACCTCAAGTGGGTACGGGACTCCACCGGCATCGTCACGGCCAAGCTGCTCGCCGAGAAGGATCGCCCCCAGGCCGATGTCATCTGGGGCCTGGCCGCCTCGAGCCTGGCGATCCTGGACAAGCAGGGCCTGCTGCAGCCCTATGCACCGCAGAACCTGGCGCAAATCGGGGCGCGCTATCGCGACGCGGCCAATCCGCCGGCCTGGGTGGGCATGGATGTCTGGGCGGCCACCCTCTGCGTGAATCGTGTCGAGGCCGAGCGTCAGGGTCTGCCGCTGCCCAAGACCTGGGAAGACCTCACCCGTCCCGAGTACCAGGGCAAGATCGTGATGCCCAACCCGGCTTCCTCCGGCACCGGCTACCTGGACGTCAGCGCCTGGCTGCAAATGTTCGGCGAGGCCCAGGGCTGGGACTACATGGATCGCCTGCACCGGAACATTGGCCAGTACACCCATTCCGGTTCCAAGCCCTGCAAGCAGGCGGCAGCCGGCGAGTTTCCCATCGGCATTTCCTTCGAATACCCGGCGGTGCAACTCAAGCGCAAGGGCGCGCCCCTGGAGATCGTGCTGCCCGCCGAGGGCCTGGGTTGGGAGATCGAGGCGACCGCCATCGTCAAGGGTACCGAGCATCTGGAGGCGGCGCGCAAGCTGGCCGACTTCTCGGCAAGTCCGGCGGCCATGAATCTCTACAAGGCCAATTTCGCCGTCCTGGCGCAACCCGGCATCGCCACGCCCATGGCCGAACTGCCCGCCAACTACGAGCAGCGCCTGGCCCCCAATGACTTCGCCTGGGCCGCACAGAACCGCGAGCGCATCCTCGCCGAGTGGCGCCAGCGCTACGACGGCAAATCCGAACCGCGCAAACCTTGAATCCGGGAGTCTTCTCATGAGTCAGCACGAATGTGATCTGCTGGTGGTCGGTGCCGGTATCCTCGGCCTGGCCCACGC
>Ga0157359_1001320_pt1 | contig 10087 bp, 4 predicted proteins | sample AttcapACBM3_FD_111482 | JGI IMG/M metagenome (GOLD analysis project Ga0157359, IMG submission 111482) | Fungus gardens microbial communities from leaf cutter ant in Botucatu, State of São Paulo, Brazil - Atta capiguara ACBM3 | ecosystem: Host-associated > Fungi > Mycelium > Unclassified ...
GGTAGGGTGCACAGTAGCTAGCACGGACCATGGGTATTAGTATATAAGATAGACTACTCTGTACTAGGAACTCTATCGAGTTCTCTTGTGTTACTCAATACAAGAGTTGTTTCTTGACTTAACTCTTTGAGTCTTGATCCATAACAATAAGCTTTCTCTATTTTATAACAAACTTTATAAAGTTTCTAATAATGATCTTCTCAGTAACTGACAAACTCAGAGTATAACTCAGTTCACTATTTTTAGAAAACCAATACTTATTTTAAAGATGATAGTTATTTTGTATAATTTCTAGTTTGATAATTAACTTAAATTAAGTATTATACTTATCTTCTTATACTTCTAGACTGTCAGATGTAGTTCATATTAGAAGATAAAAGCTTACAGTGTTAGCTCAGAAATATATATAGTTGTAACTTTATATGAGTAGATAAAGTCTAAAAAAGATTAAGTACTAATAATATAATGTTGCCACTCAACACTCAGAATTGAGTTTAATAGAAATTATTTTTAATAATTATCAAATTAGTAAATTACAATGTAATTACTAATCTTATATACAAAGAAATAGTTAGAAAATGTTTAAGAGTTTTAGTATACAATCCCAAGTGAAGATTTCAGTATTAAAACATTAAAAGAGATCAAATAAAAGAACTTTACTATAGAAAACCAAGTTCAATAGAAGTATAGAACAATTGCATTACTATTATAATATATTGTAGTAAGTATTATGAAAAATAAGCTTTCACTGGGATTATTAAAGCAATATTACTGTTATGAAGAATAGTCTTCTAAATTAATCCATCTTTCATACAACATTTGTTGTTATAATTGCCATGATTTATATAGTAGTAGAAACTTTCTCATATTCTTTTTATTTTTTCTTTATTGTTTCTTTAAGGACACTTTACTTATTTCTCATGATCACTAGGTATATATAGCAGTAGATATAGTTCTGTATTCTTATACTTTATCAATCAATTATCCCTTTACTTTTACTCAAGTCTTTGTCTAAGTTACAATATGAGCCAAACTTAAAGTTGTAACATTTAATAAAGTGTCATTAGACTTATCTTGTAAAAAAGAGAGTACATAGTAGTTAGGCTACTTAAATGTCATAATGGTTAGACTGTTATAGAACTATTGAAACAACTTTGTAATGGAACCATAGATGACCAGTTTGTTATAATCTTAAATCCTTAGAGTGGGATAAAAGAACAAACTCTTGTATTAGAGTAAACACAAGAGAACTCAATAGAGAGCTCTTTACAAAATAGTCTACCTTATATACTTGTACAGATAGTCCATGCTAGCTACTGTGCATCCTGCCCTAAATGACCATGTATAAAGTATGAAGTCAACATGTGATAACCATGTTGTATGATATCACTTTGTTCCAGAACCTTCTACTTCTTTCTCTCAAGTCCTGTGATCAATGTTGTAACCACACTATTGGATGTGACTGGTGTGACAGTATGACAGATCACTTCTAACCCCAACCCCAGAGTTCTAAAAATAGAAAAATGAAAAATAAATTAAAAGGAAAATAAAATGAGAAAGAAAATGAAAAAAACTAAGTTAACATTCTTTGATCTTAGCACAGTTAAGCTATTAGAAAAACAGCAATAACAGACAATTTTGTAGTAAGAGAAACTATGGATAGGATAGGCTAAACACCAGATACAGATTATTATGGTAGATATTATAGATAGACTAGACAGATAGACAAAGTTAAGAAACAACAGGCATTGAGATATTAGAAGAGATATTGGGATTATTGAAGATCACTGAAGAATACACCTTAGACAAAAACAGAATAACAGAATCAGCACTATCAGAAGAAATATTGACAACATCTATATCAGCAATATACAATAAAACAGTATAGATAGTTACACTGAAGAATATAGTCTCAGATTCAGAGTAGTTTAATAATAACCAAATGAAGTTTGAAGACTGATGGATGTTGTGGCAACTACTAGACACAAAGTCCAATAATAATACAAGTGGTAAAGCTTTTAGTTAAGCAATCAAGTGGGAAAAAACACAAGAGAACTTAACAAGGAGCCTCTGCTAAATTAGAGTCCTATTTATACTATTATATGTTGGTTCATGCTACTATCTTATGTCCACCTCACATCTTATTCAAGGCTACCATGTATACACTATGTACCCTGACATTATCTTCCAGATCCTTCTACTATGTTCTAGGCCTATGATGTCACATCATGTGACCTGTCATGTGACTGCAATGTCACATGCCTCTTCATTGTCAATAAAAAGAAAAATAAAAAGAAATTCAAAAGAAAAGAAATATAAAATCAAAAAAATAAATAAAAGAAAAAGAAAAATGTTAGTGTTCAAAGTGTTCTATAACAGTGGAGAAGGATTCAATTATTCCTCAAGAACAACAAAGTTATAGCAACAGACAACAAGATCACTATAGTATTAGTCTAATTTAGAGAGAAAATTATAAGAATTTATGTGTAGAAGAAGATTGACTAGATAGATGATGATGATATCCAAGATTGGAACAATTTTGTTAAAGAAGTCAAGATAACATTCAGTGACAAAAATAAGACAGAAGATGCTGAATGAAAAATTGAAATCTTTAGACAAGGAAAAAAGCACATAACAGACTTTATAATTGAGTTCAAAGTGTTAGCCATGAAAGCTGAAACAGATAACATATACATGATATTTCTGTTAAGAAAAAATGTCTGAAGTGATATTATTAAGACAATATTGGGATACTCACCCATAGCAACACTAGAGTTACTTCAAGAGTAGAAGATAGCAATTACCTCAGTTAGATAAGATCTACAAAAGAAAGACAAGATTACAAGACAGAATCAGAAGTTATCTATGGAGAAAGAGGAATACTCATGAACATTGGAAAGTCTAAAGATAACTATAATAAAGACAGGAAACCTAGATATTTAAATTACAACATTTATAGATACATAGCAAAGAATTATCAAAAACCAAAGAAAAAAAGGAAACTAGGAAGTACTATAAATACAACAAAGTAAGACATCTCACAAAGAACTATAGGTCAGGATAAAAGATGAAGAACAAAAGCATACAAGAAGAAACAGATGAAGAAGATAGTAACAAAGAAAAGAGTTTTATCAGAGGTTCAGAGTAGATATGGTATAACAAACCTCTATCATAATAAATCTTTAAATCAATATATTATTTCTCAATAGAGAGACAATAAAGAAAAGGAACTCAATGTGCATACAAACATTAATACAACAAGTGGAAAGAGACTATGGCTCAAGACACTGGTTGATTTGGGATGTATTCATACTGGAATTAATAAAAAACTAGTAAAAAAAAAACAAATTAAAATAAAACTAATAGACAAGTCATTTAAGGTTTTTAGCACAGATAAAACTAAAAATAGAGAAGTGACAAGATTTGCACCACTGGAACTAAAAATCAACAGATATATAGAAAAAATCAACATAGTAGTTATAGACTTAAATAGTATAAACATATTCTTAGAATATAATTATAATCTAGAAGTTAATTGGAACAAAGGAACAATACAATTCATAAAATGTCTAAGAGAGTATAGAACAAAGTATCAAGATATTTTATTCACATTAAAGATTAGAAAGTTATAACTAATAAAAGACATGGATAAAATATATTAGGAAATTAGCAAGAAATTAGATCTAGTAAATTTAGAGGGTTTATCAAAGTACATTTGACTATTCACACATTTGTTTAATAAGAAGAAATTTGAGAAATTACTAGAACAAAGAGAATAAAATCATAAGATTAATTTACTAGAAGACATACTAAAAGAACTAAATGCCAAAGTCTATACAATAATAGTCAAGGAGGACAAAGTATTAAACTAATGGTTGGAAGAACAACTTAAGACAGAATTTATAATAGAATCAAGTTCAAGATATGTAGTATCATACTTTTACATTTCAAAGAAGAACAGATCTCTATGATTAGTACAAGACTACAGAAAATTCAACAAGTATACAATAAAGGACAAGACACCATTACCATTAATTAGAGAAGTAATTAACAAGCTCAAGAATGCAAAATACTTCAAAAAATTGAATTTTATCTAAGGATACAACAATATATAAATCAAAGAAAATAACAAATGGAAAGTAGCATTTTTAACAAATAAGAGACTATTTGAGCTAAAAGTGATATACTTTGGACTATATAACTTGTTAGGAATATTTCAATAAATGATGAACATTATTTTTCAAAAACTTTTACATAAAGGAATATTGGAAAATTACATAGACAACTTCATGATACCTACTAAGACTAAAAAGAAACTTGACAAAAAGACAATATAGTTTTTAAAAGTAGCAGAGAAACATAATCTTTGTTTTAAACAGTCAAAATACAACTTTGATACTAAAGAAATATTTATTCTAAAAGTAGTAATTGAGAGAAGAGAAGTATAAATAGAAAATTACAAGGTTAAGACAGTCAAGAAATGGAATACATTTACTAAGATAAAAAAAGCAAAAAACTTCTTAGAGTTAACAAATTTCTATAAACACTTTATTAAGAACTTTAGTCATACAGTGAAACCTCTCAACAAACTTAAAGAAGGATAGAAAAAAAAACATCAAAAAACATTTGAAGAGCTAAAGAATGAGAACTCACTCTATCTAAAAGAGAAGGAAAATTTAGAGTGGAAATAGACACATCAAAATATGCAATTGAAGGAGTTTTGTTCTAAAAATAAGAAGGAAAATGGAAACTAATTGTGTTTTATCAAAAATAATGCAAACAGCCAAAAGAAATTACAAGATATACAATAAAGAACTATTAGTAATAGAAGTCTTAACAAAATGGAAACAATATTTACTAAACACTACAAAAAAGTTTGAAGTTTAAATAGACTATGAAAATCTCAAATATTTCAGAAAACCACATAAACTTAATAAATGACAAGCAAGATGGTATTTGAAGTTACAAAATTATGATTTCATCTTATAACAGAAAAACAAATGTAAGAGCAGATATTTTATCAAGAAAGAATCAAGTAGATACTAAGGACAATAAAAAGTATATTAAGATACTCACAAATGAGTTATGAACAAGAAAAGCTAATACAAAAGTGGAAATAATAATTTTTTAAAAAAACCACATTACTGAAAGAAATTTAGAAAAATAACACAGAAGAACAAGAAGTACAAAAGAAATTGGAGAAAGAAGATAGTCAAGTATGAAAAGACAATAGAGTAGTATACATAAAAGGAAAAATCTATGTTCTAAACAACCAGAAAAATCATGAACTAGTAGATATAAAACATCCAGGACAACAAAAGATGTTTGAGTTAATCAAGAAAAACTATAGATAGTCAGGAATGTGAAATAACATTAAGGAATATATTCAAGAATATTAAAAATATTAGCAAAATAAAGTACAATATAAAGAAAGCAAAAGAACTTCACCCATTGAAAACACCTTAAGAACTATAGCAAGAAATCAGTATTAATATCATTAGACTACTACTTAAATTAAACAACAAAAATGCAATTATAGTTATAATGGATTGGTTTACCAAAATGATCAGACTTAAAGTGATAACTACAACAATATTATCAAAAGAGATAGCCAAGATCTATAGAGACAAATTTTGAAAAATCCATGGAATACCAAAAAAGATTCTTAGTGATAAAAAGCCTCAACTTGTTTCATGATTCATGAAAGATCTTTTCAGCAAGACATTAGAAACAAGAAGGATATTATTCAAGCATATCATCTTGAAACAGATAGTCAAACCAAAAAAATGAATTAAGAAGTCAAAGTGTTTTTGTAATATTATATTAACTATCAGTAAGATGATTGAACAGAATAGTTATTAATAGTGGAATTCTAATACAATGACAAGAAATATGTAGCTACAGGTTATACTCCATTTAAACTTAACTTTAAAAGACATTTATAAAAAAAGACTTAATGGTAAATAAAGAAATAATTTGATAAGAAAAGGCAGAATTCACAAGAGTTGAAACAAGAAGACAATATATAGCTGGAAGCTAAAAATATCTAATTGAAACAACTTTTCAAAAAGCTAGACATAAACTTTTTAAAATTATAAAAGATATTGATCAAGAAGTGTTTCAGCTAAAGTTATTAAAAGAATAGGCAATTCATAATATGTTCAATGAAGACTTGTTAACATAATGCAGGAAACTATAACTTAAAGAATAGTATATAGATTCAACATCACTTCCAGATATTATTAACAAAGAAGAAGAATATAAAGTAAAGAAAATACAAAATCACAGAAAACAAGAATGTAGTATATAATTTTTAGTTTACTAAAAAGATTATAGAAATAAATATGATTAATAGATAGTAAAAATAAAGTTACCATATTCTAGAAAAGTAATTCAAGAATATTAGGCAAAGTTTTTAAGATAAAACTTATAAAAGAGAGGAGTAAAACTTTAAATCAACATTTCAAAACAAACTAAATATAGAGAAATTTAAACAATAGTTTACCAATTCACAATTGTATCCACTTTTTCTAATCCATATATCACTTACATAGTTAACAATATGAATTTTATTATAATCTTAAATTATGACAAGAAAATATTACAAAATAATCTGAGAACTAGAGATAATAATAGATTTCTAACTACAAATCCAAAATCTTGTCAAAATAACAAATTTACAAATTAGAGAAACTCATAAAAAACAAATTGAAAAAGATATTTATAGTATATTTAAAGAATTATAAAATATTATGAAAACAAAGAAAAACAAGCATATTATATTTAAGTTTTACTAATAGATGAACTAGACTAATGTAAAGGCAAAGAAGACAAATAAGTTAAAGAACATATAAAAATAATATAAGAAATATATCAAGAATCATATCAAGATATTCTTTAACCAATGAATATTGATAAAGAAAAACAAAAGAAAAAAATTATTCAAGATAAAGAAGTATTTTGTATAAATCATACATTATATTATTAGAACCTAACAAACTCAAAACTCTTGAATATTCATATAAGAAAAGATTAATAATTTGAACAAAGTATTAAGAATATTATAATTATCAACTAAAATAATATCATTTATTTTACCACTTTATTACAAAACTATTTAGCAAAATAGAGAAAAAGATATTTAGTATTAAAAAGAAATTACAGTAGAGTTTATTAAACAAAAATATAACTTTAATACAAGTTAATGAGAATTTTCAATTGAAATATATTCAAAAAAACCTTCTTATGAATTTTTCTTTATTATTCTAACATTATAAAGAGATTATGATTACTATAATCTATACTTTATATTTTATAAATATTTGTTTTATGTTAAACATATATTAAGGTTTGTTTTATTTCTGATTTATAATTCACTATATCTTGTCTTATTCTTATATAATATTAGTCAGTGTTTTATATAATAGTAAAGACTTTTTTATATCTTTCTTATTATTTCTTTAGAAATATTTTACTTATTTCTTATAATTACTAAATATATATAATAGTAAATATAGTTTTGTATTTTTAAACTTTACTAATTGATTATTCTTTTATTCTTACTTAAGTTTTTGTCTAAGTTATAATTTAAGTCAAGTTTAAGGTTGTAATATTTGTAAATTTATTTAATAAGTATAAAATATTTTTAACAATATTATCAAACTTTAATATTTAGTATTTTTTTATTCTTTCTTTTTTTCTAACCACTTATAATATTCTTTTATTATAGCTCTGTTATTTTTTTTGAAAAATTCAGTTATATTTATTTTAACTTATAAATAATATCTATTAATCTATTTATACTTCTAATTTTCTTTTAATATAAATTGTCTTGGTTTATTCTAAGTTAATTATTTTTTGAACATTTTTGTTAAAGTTTTAATAATTTTATAAATTTTTTATTTTAAAATTCAAAAATCATTTAGATTTAAAATAACTTGTTTATAATCTTTATTTCTAAATAACTATTTTGGATAATTTATTAAAGTTGTAAATAATAAACTTAGTTTTATTTCTTTTTAATTTTATATAAACTTTGAAATAAGTTATTTATAGTATATATACAAATTATAATCTATAATATATAAAGTAAACTAGTTTTTAATAAAAACTTTATTAAGTTTTCTTATATTACTTGATATATAAAAGATTAAAAGAGAAAAAATTCAATAAATTAAAGTAAATATTTATAACAAATTATTTTTAATACTTAAATAAAAAGTTAAGAATTAAGATAAATATATTAAATTATATAATAAAAAGTATTATTAATGAAATATAAATTTAACAATTTTTAAAAATAAAGCAAAAAGAAATTTTATTTATTTTTATATTAGAAATTTAAAGTTAAAATTTTATATAATATTATATATAACTGTTATAATTATATAATATAAAAAATTTAAAACAATAATATATTTGATATAATATAAACTATTAGTTAAATGTATTTTAAATAAATATAATATTCATTTAACTTATTTTTTATTATAATTTTCAATAAAATTTGTATATAATACAAAACAAATATTTTTATATTAAATAATATAAGAAAACTTAATAAAATAATAACTTTTTCCTTCTACCACTATCTTATATGGTTAGTGCTCATAGAAAATAGTACCATTTTGTATTTTCTTTATTATCCTTTACTACTACAAGCTAGTTCAACATGAAATCAAAAGAAACTAACAACATGAAACTGTTGTTGTCTTTCATCAGTCCATTCCTAAGCTCTGGTCTCCAGAAGTCTTAGAAGAATTCAGCTATGGATTGGAGCATGGATATTCCAGAAGCTCCTGCCTCACCCTCACTGTGTGTTCCTCCAGCAAGTGAACATGTGTCATCACCTCATGTTCCATTACATAATATGGGTTCAAATGGTAGGAACAAGGCAGAAGCTCCTTCTTTATTAGATTACAGTGAAGGTCAACTGGCAATCACTAGCTCTTGGGATGGAGCACATCAAGCATTATCTATATTTGGAACTGAGGATACTCAGAGCAAAGATTCCAAAATGATTCTCAAGTCCATTAAAAGAATAAGGATATATATCAAACATCATCCAACAGACAAGGTGCCACCAAAGGAAGATTTTATACTGGTTGTCAGGAATCTTTGGAAGTTGATTGACACAATATACATCACAAAGTGGGATTCTCTCATTTTTGAGAAAGAGAAGTCTCTGACCATTAGGAAATGTGTCGGAGAGTATATTATGCCTTATTACAAGCAAAAACAGCTGTCGACCTCGACTTCAAATATAGAGATAAATACTTCTATCTCTCCGCCTTCTGCAGAGACCACTCCTCCTCCCACTATAAATATATCAGTGGCCCCTCCTCCTCCTAACAAGAACATTGAGTCTACTGTCAAGAAGGCTCCCAAATCTTTGAACATGAAGAAGTCCTATATGCAGGCTTCAAAATCTAATGTCTCATACAACATTGAAGATATTTTGCGAGTCAAGGAAGCATTTCCTACTTTGTCAGTGAATGAAGTGGGAAAGATGTTGAAAATAAAAAATAGCAGAGAGAGCAGCAAAAAACCCAGAATCAACATGACAACTAGAGGGCCATCAAGGAAGGAAGTCATTATACCAATGACTAAGCATATTGCTGAGTTGATTGTTAACTCAGCTCACACTCACATTTCTAACATCAATAAAGGTCTGAAAAGCTCCAAATCAGACATAGTTGCAGATTTCATTCATGTCACAAACAATGGAATCATTATCACAACCAACAAGCTAGCAAACGATCTCAATTTATCAACAATTGAGAACTATCTCAAGAACATCAAAAATGTCAATTCAGACTCAATTGAGAGTCTGCATCTCCCAAGGTCCAAATTGTACATGAAAATCATTGGACTTTCATACAAAATCAAGCAGGAAGTCATCTCACCTGACTATATCGAGAGCATACTCAAAGAAATACACCTTTTCAAAGATGTCATGTTGGCCTCAAAATCTCATGTCATCAAAGTGTCTCTGAAATCAGACATAGCAGTGGTCTGGGTGGACATCTGGGATTCCCAGAGTGATTCTTCAGCAAAGAATATCATTAATTGTCATTTCAACATTGGA